>Ga0172371_10000479_pt1 | contig 61459 bp, 51 predicted proteins | sample Lak12m_FD_114543 | JGI IMG/M metagenome (GOLD analysis project Ga0172371, IMG submission 114543) | Freshwater microbial communities from Kabuno Bay, South-Kivu, Congo - kab_022012_12m | ecosystem: Environmental > Aquatic > Freshwater > Lake | place: Democratic Republic of the Congo: South-Kivu... | reverse complement strand
ATCGTCTGAGGAAGCGCACGTCCGCCGCCCTCCTCCTGCTCCAAAAAGATGCCCTTGTTCTGGAACAGAAAAGCGGACAATTCATGTGTTACAAAACCGGACAATTCTATTTGCTCTTGACACGAGTTCTCGACAATCCTTGACAAAGACAAAAAAAAGGGCTTTAATGAACTGCCATAATAAATATTGCATAATAAATAATTGCAGGTTATGAACCTCAATCAACTAAAGATTTTCTACATGGCTGCAAAACACGGGAGCCTCAGCGCCGCCGCCGGGGCTTTGTATATCACCCAGCCTGCCGTCACCAAAGGGATCCAGCGCCTCCAGGAGCATTACGAGATCAAGCTCTTCAACCGCTTCGGAAAGAAGATGGCCCTGACCGACGCAGGAGAGGTCCTTTACTCCATCGCAGAATCGATTTTCGATATGGAGAACCAGGCGGAGGAAAGCCTCCGCGACTTTCAGCAGCGCAAGAAGGGCTTCCTGCGGATACTCTCCAGCGAGAGTTTCGGTTCTTATTACCTCCCCTTTATTATCAACCGCTTTATCCAGGCAAATCCGAAGATCAAGATCTCCGTGGATCTCCTGCCGACGGACCTGATCGTAGAAAAGACCGCGGCTCTGGCCAACGATATCGGTTTCATCTCCTATCCCGTGCCCCACAAGAAGCTCTATATGCGCGAAGTCCTGGAGGACAGCTATCAGATCATCGTTCCTCCCGGACACCCGTTGGCGTCGAAATCGGTCATCCTGCCTGAGGATCTGGAGAGACATCCGCTCATCGTCCATGAAAAAGGATCGGCACCCCGCGTCAGCACCGAAGATTTTATCAGAAGACACAACATCAATGTCTCCATCCCCCTGGAGCTTTCCAACAACGAGGCCATCAAGAACGCCGTGGAGGAAGGACTCGGGGTAGCCGTCATTACCAGGCGTGTGGTCAGCAAGGAACTCAAGATGGGAACCCTGCTGGCCATCCCCTTGTCCGATCCGGCCATGACGCGGAAATTCTACCTGATCCATCACAAGGATAAATATATCTCCCGCCCCCTCCAGAGTCTGATCGAAAGGGTCGATCAATGGGCCTCCGAATACCGCCGTGGAGAGCATTAGCTTTTTCCGAGGGATCCGCGTGGAACAGGAATTTCTGGATGTACAGCAGCAGCAATGGCAAAGGACGTTCCAGGAGATCCCGGAGATGTTCGGTCGGAAGGCCAGCGACCCTGCCATCAAGGCGGCAGAACTCTTCAGGAAGGAAGGCAGGACCCGCATCCTTGAATTGGGCTGCGGGCAAGGGCGAGACACGCTGTACTTTGCCCGGAACGGATTTAGCGTCCACGTGCTGGACTACAGTCCTCAAGGGCTTCTAGACATCGACAAAAAAGCTCAAGAATCGGGCCTTTCGCACCGGATCGTCACCAGGGCTCACGATGTGAGAAAGGCACTCCCCTTTGCCGATGAGGCGTTTGATGCATGCTACTCTCATATGCTGTACTGCATGGCGCTCAAAACTTCGGAGCTGGAGTTCCTGTCGAACGAGATAAGGCGCGTCCTTACGCCCGGGGGACTGAACCTCTATACGGTCCGCAACACAGCAGACTCTTATTACCGGACGGGAATCCATCGCGGAGAGGACCTATGGGAAATCGATGGAGGATTCATCGTTCACTTTTTCAGCAGGCAAAAGGTGGAACAGCTGGCCCGGGGATACCAGATCGTTGCGATTGAGACGTTTGAGGAAGGGGAGCTTCAAAAGAGGCTTTACGCTGTCACATTGCGTAAGCCTTTCTAATATCAAGGAGGATGTTACGGAGGGGTTACAACGAAGAGGGCAGGAGCTTGGGGCTGAAATGGCAAAATCAGCGACACGAATACGATCGTTGCTGAAGAAAGGCCCCGATGGGAGTGTCTTTGCCGCCGCCTTTTTTACGACCAATGCCTTCTGCCCGCCATACGATCCATTCAATTTACACATGTTTCATAGAATTGTTATATAATACGTGAACAGTACAAGTGTGTGTTAAAAGAGGAGGAAAGGCATGCCTGTTTCAGAATTCCGCGATTATTATTTAAATGAGATTCTGGACTCTATCCATAACGGGGTCATCGTTGTCAACCGTCAGGGATTGATTGTCGTGATCAATAAAGCAGCTGCAGAACTCGTAAATTATTCACAGGAAAAGGCCCTGGGGACCAGGGTTGACATTGTAGTTCCGAACACAAAGCTGCTGGATATCATGGATACCGGGCAGGCAGAACACAACTGCCATCTCGAAATTGCCAACCGGATCGTTATTACCAACAGAAGCCCGATAAGAAAAGGAGATGTGATTATCGGCGCGGTGGGAATATTTCAGGATGTCTCCGAGTTTGAAACATTATCTCAGCAGTATGATATGGTAAAAGAAATAAACAAGGAACTGGATGCCATCATAGAATCTCTGGACGATGGGATCGTGGTGGCCGACCGTAACGGCTTCATTCTGAAAGCCAATCACGCCTATCAGCAGATGACGGGTATAACGGCTGAAGAGTTTGTGGGAAAACATGTCCGGGAGCTGGTTAAACAGGGGTATATAGGAAGGTCGGTCACAGAAATGGTTGTTGAACGAAACTCCCCTGTAACGATTGTCGATATTCGGAACAACAAGGAGTTGTTGCTGACCGGCAACCCGGTTTATAACGATAAAGGCGAACTGGTCAGGGTGGTTACAGCCATCAGGGATGTTACCCAACTTAACTCTCTCAAGGAGCAATTGGCTGAAACCGAGGAGATAAAGAACCGTTACTACCTTGAACTGGAGCATCTGCGTTCTCAGCAACCCTTTAGAAAAATCATCACCAACAATCCGGAAATGAGACAAAAGCTTGACCTGGCTTTTCACGTAGCCCATGTAGATTCAACTGTCCTGATCTTGGGGGAATCCGGCGTCGGAAAAGAGCTGATCGCCCAACTTATCCATCGGGCGAGCAAGCGTTCCAAGGGACCTTTTATCAAAATAAACTGTGGGGCAATCCCCACGAACCTGTTGGAATCCGAGTTTTTCGGTTATGAACCAGGGGCGTTTACCGGCGCCCTGAAGGAGGGTAAGGCAGGCCTGTTTGATCTTGCCCAGGGAGGCACCCTTTTTCTTGATGAAATAGGTGAAATACCCCTCGACCTGCAGGTGAAGATCCTCCGGACCCTTCAGGACAAGGAAATAACCAGGGTCGGAGGCAAGAAGAACATCAGCTTGGATGTCAGAATCGTTGCGGCCACAAACAGGGACCTCAAGAGAATGATGCAGGAAAACACCTTCCGCGAAGATCTCTACTACCGCCTGAGCGTCGTGCCGATCTATCTCCCCCCCCTGAGAAACCGCAAGGAGGACATCGTACCGCTCGTCAGCGAATTCCTGATAAAATTCAACGGACAGTACGGCTATCAGAAATGGATACATCCCGATGTGATGAAGCGGCTGCTGAGCTACCATTGGCCGGGTAACATTCGTGAATTGGAGAATACGATCGAGCGATTGGTGGTTACCAGCCGTGATGAGTGTATTTCCCAGGAAAATATGTCAGGTATACCGGCAGCAAAGCCTGATTCCTCCAGCCAAACGATAACCACCTTGAGAGGGGTATTGGAGGGTGAGGAGAAGAGGGTCATCGCCGAGGCTTACCGTACCTTGAACAGCACCCGCAAGGCGGCACTCCATCTCGGGATCAGTCAGTCGAGCATGGTAAAAAAATTACATAAGCACGGGATCGTTATCTGACAGGGCAACCGTCAAGACAACCGCGCGATCATTAATCGAATCACTCGATCATTATTATAATCACTTGGCAATATGCCGTTAAATAAGCTTTTTAATCCTTTTATCCGGTAATTTTTCTATTTTAACCGATTCCGTAAAGAATCGCCTTGAATCATAAACCCTTTAATATCAAATACTTGGCATTGGCACTGAAATTGCTTTTACCCTCGAGATCCGAGCCGTCATCAATCAACGAAGCCGCGGCGATTTTTCCTGCCCCGCGCTGATACGCCTGTTGGGGAAACCAGGGTTGTGGGGCCCATCGCGTTGAAGGACGACAAACCGGTCTTGAAGATTGTTTCGGGAGCAGCCCGAAAAAGACCCTGTGGATGAGATATTGAGAAAAGGAAACCTGCCATGCTGATCATCGCCGAACGGATCAATTCATCGCGTAAACAGATCGCCCAGGCCATCGCCGCCGGAGACCGGGCCTTTATCCAGGCGGAGGCGAAGGCTCAGACCCTGGCCGGGGCGAACTACATCGACGTCAATGCCGGAACGTTCGTCGGGGAGGAGATTGATAAGCTTGCCTGGATCGTCGAGGCGGTCCAGGAGGTGACGGAGCTGCCTCTGTCGATCGACAGCCCCGATCCCCAGGCGATCAGGGCGATGATGCCGCTCGTGAAGAAGACTCCGCTGATCAATTCAATCACCCTGGAACCCTCGCGGATCGAGGGAATCCTGCCCCTGGTGGTCGAATACCGGACCAAGGTGATCGCCCTGTGCCAGGCGGAACAGGCGCAGTCGGAAACAACCGACCAGAAGGTGGAACTGGCCGGACAGCTGGTGGAAAAGATGACGGCCGCCGGTGTTCCCCGTGATGATCTGTACATCGATCCGCTGGTCTATCCGCTGTCGACCAATCCGAAATCGGCGGGCGCCACCCTTGACGCCATCGGTGAAATCATGAAGAATTTTCCCGGTGTCCACACCGTCTGCGGGCTCACGAACGTCTCCTACGGCCTTCCGGCGAGAAAGTTGATCAACCGGGCGTTTCTGGCCGCGGCCGTGATCAAGGGGCTGGATGCGGCGATCATCGACCCCACGGACAAACAACTCTACGCAATGCTGAAGGCCGCGACCCTTGTCGCCGGCAGGGACGATTACTGTATGGATTACATATGTGCCTTCCGTGAAGGGCGCGTTGAATGATCCATTAAAGGAGATGGCGCACGCGATCGGTGTGACAAGAAAGGAGCGGTAAGAGAGATGAAAAGAGAGCTGAAACCCGATTTTGAGCGATACATGAAGACCCTTCACTGTGAGGAGCCGGATCGCGTTCCCCAGGGTGACTGGCACGTCGATCAGCGACCCAAGGAGGCTTTCATGGGCCGGAGCCTCAAGACCCTTCAGGACCATGTCGATTTCTGGCATGCGGCCGGTTACGACTTCGTGACCTCCTCGTCCGGCATCCTGGAGCCGGTGCGGGCCCCCGAGGGGATGACCACCAAGGGTGAGGCCGTGCACACCGAATACGGGGACAAGGTCTCGCGGGAGTGGGCAAACACCCATGAGGGGATGCTCAGGAACTGGGAGACGTTCGAGAAATACCAGTGGCCATCGGTCGACGATTTCGATCTCACCAAGTGGAACGCCTTCGACAGGATCGTACCCAAAGGGATGAAGGCGATCCTGCTCCTGGGGAAGATCTATACGACGGCGTGGATGTACATGGGAGCGGAGACCTTCTTCAACGCCCTTGAGTCGGATGAAGAATTGGTGGGAACCATCATCAATAAGATAGGCGAGATTCAATACCAGACCTTTCTTCGGGTGATCGAGCACCCCTGTGTGGGCGCCGTGCTTAATCCCGACGATATCGCATTCAATACAGGACTCCTGGTCCACCCGAAGTATCTGCGGAAGTACGTCTTCCCCTGGTACAAGAAGATGGGGAAGATCTGCCGTGAGAAGGGGATCGGCTTCATTTTTCACAGCGACGGAGACTGCACGGAGGTGATGGAGGATTTCATCGACTGCGGCTTCCATGCCTTCAATCCCATCCAGCCCAACGCGATGGATATCGTCGAGGTGAAGCGGCGGTGGGGGAAAAAGCTCTGCCTCATCGGGAACATCAACCTCGACTCCACGCTGACCCTGGGGACGCCGGACGATGTCCGGGCAGAGGTCTACGAACGGATCCGGACCATCGCCCCGGGCGGCGGCTACATGGTCTCCTCCTCCAACTCCATCACGGACTATGTCCCGCCGGAGAACATGAAGGCCCTGATCGACGCCACGTACGAGTTCGGGAAATACCCGATCCAGCTCGAAGAGGGGGGGGTGAAAGGGAAGTTCTGGACGTCGAAGACCAAGGTGCGAAAGACCGGGACGACGCAGATCGATACGGGGCTCAACGTGAACGCCTATGTGGAGGCCTTCCTTGCCAACGACATTCCGAAGGCGATCGCGGCCATGCAGGGGGATATCGATCGCGGGGTCGCCCCGGGGGAGGTCGTGTCCAACGGACTGATCCCGGCGATCACCGTCGTCGGCGAGCAGTTCCAGAACGGCCAGATCTACATCCCGGAGATGATGATATCGGCCCGGGCGATGTCCGCGACGCTGGACCATTTCAAAGAGCAACTGGCCGGTAAAGAGGCGAGCGCGAAGCTCGGAACAGTGGTCATCGGGACGGTCCAGGGGGACCTGCACGACATCGGGAAAAACCTGGTGGCGATGATCCTCAAGGGTCAGGGGTTTGAGGTGGCGGATCTCGGTGTTTCGGTCGGCACCGCTCAGTTCCTCACGGCGGTTAAAGAGAAGAAACCTCAGATACTGGCGATGAGCGCGCTCCTGACCACGACGATGATCGAGATGAAAAACACGATCGAGGCCTTGAAGGCGGCAGGGATCCGCAACCAGGTGAAGGTTGTCGTCGGCGGGGCCCCGGTGACGCCGGCGTTTGCGGAGCAGATCGGGGCGGACGGCACCGCCTACGACGCCCCGGGGGCGGCAAAACTCTGCAAGGATCTCCTCGCGTAGAGGAAGGGGGGCATCCCATGTCCGCTGAATCGACCGGACGGCAGGGGCGACGGGTGGTGATCGCCTGCCGCGTGATGGAACCGGAGCTGACCCGCGCCTGGGCGGAGGAGGGCCTGGGGGATGACGATCTGGAGATCCTCTATCTCGACCAGTCCCTCCACCGAACGCCGGGGAAGCTGATGAGTCTGGTCCAGGAAAAGATCGATCAGGCGGCGCAGAGCGCATCCCGCATTGTCCTGGGCTACGGCCTGTGTTCCAACGGGATCGTCGGCGTCACGGCCAGACAGCAGGGGTTGATCGTTCCCCGCTGTCATGACTGCATCGCCCTGTTCCTGGGTTCGCCGGCCCGCTATCTGGATCTCTTCCGGTCGACGCCGGGGACCTATTACCTGACCCCGGGCTGGATTGCGGAAAAGAAGGACCCTTTGGGGCTCATCGAGGAGTATGAGCCCCGGTACGGCCGGGAGACTGCCCAATGGATCGTCGAAGAGGAACTTAAGCATTACACCCATATCACCCTCATCAACACAGCTGAGGAAGAGGCGGCCCCTCTCAAGGCCAGGGCAATGGAGAATGCCGCCTTTCTGAAAAAGCAGTATGAAGAGATCCCGGGCAGCCTCGATTACTTCCGGCGGCTCCTTGCCGGCCCTTATACCGACGAGACATTCCTCCATCTGCGGCTGGGGGAGAAGGTCGCCCAGGAGATGTTTCTGTAGGCGGATGGGGGGAACAGCGGCCAAGACCGGCCGGACCTGGATGACGCACCTTTAACATGGGGTTTTTGATCATTCGATGAGGCTGTTCCATTCCTGTTGGAGGAATTGTTTGACGAGTAAGTAGGATTATACTATGATCCTACCAAACGGCCCCCCTGACCACGGGCAGAAGACGGAAGAAACGAAGAAATCGTGGCAGGGGGCTTCTTTCTCAGGGGATAAATGCAGGAGAATCCGAAGGCCGGCCCATTGGTCCGTCCGATTGCATGAGCTTTCGGTCGGGTGTTCGCCCTCCGGTAAAGCGGCAGGAAAATTCAGCGGAAAAATTCATGAGGGAGGAGTCTATGAAAAAAACATGGTTTGTCATCGTTTGTGCTGTTTCGGTCTTGTTGTGGGTGGCCGCGCCGGCGGCGGCCGCCGAGGGCACTATCAAATGGAAGGCCCAGACCCTTTGGAATCCCCAGGAAACCCCCCAGAGAACCTTTGAAGACTTCTGCAAAAAGGTCAAGATCATGACCAACGGCCGGCTGGAGATCGAGCCGTATCCGGCGGGCGCCATCGTCCCGACCAACGAAACCCTCACCGCCGTGCAGAACAATGTCCTCCAGGCCATCCATGTCTGGCCGGGATACGCCAGCGGCAAGAATCCCGCCTTTGCCGCCCTGACCGACCTGATCTTCGCCTATGAGCACCCCTGGGAACTGGACACCTTTATGCATTACCGCGGGGGACTGGACATGCTGCGCGATCTCTACAAGCCCTTCAACGCCTATACCGTCGGCGTGATGTTCTGGGGCGTCGAGTCCTGGCCCTCCAAGAAACCCATCACCAAACTGGCCGATCTCAAGGGCATCAAAATCCGCGAACCGCAGGGCATGGAGGCTGAATTCATGGTCAAGGCCGGGGCCTCCGTCGTCGTCATGCCGGGGACGGAAATCTTTTCCGCCCTGGACAAGGGCGTTATCCAGGCGACCAACTGGGCGACCCCCTCCATCAACGACAAGACCGGATTTCACCAGATCGCCCCCTTCTTCACCTACCCCGGTTTTCACTCCATGCCGATCGGGGATTTCACGGTCAACAGGGGAGAGTGGGACAAGCTTCCCGCCGACATCAAGCAGATCCTCGTGGCTGCCACCCGGGAGTGGTGCTGGGATTCCGTCGAGAGGGTCACGCTGGACGACCTGAAGCTGGTGGGTGAAGCCAAGTCCAAGAAAAAAACGCCCGTGACCTGGAGCGCGGAAGAGAAGGCCAAGGCCCGCAAGATCGCCCAGGGAATCTGGCAGGACTGGAAGAAGAAGAACGAACAGACCAAACAGGTGATCGAGGCTCAGGAGGCCTGGCTCAGAGAATTGGGCCGCATCAAATAATCACGGTTGAACCTGATTTCCGCGGGAGGGAGAGGGCACCCTCTTCCTCCCCTTTTCATACGATCCGGAGGTCTGTTTTGAAAACAGCGCTTTCCTTCATCGATGCCTTCAGCACGAGAATCGGCAAAGCGGTCAGCATCCTTTCCCTGTTGATCGCCTTCTGCATCGGTTATGAAGTCGTGATGCGCGACTTTCTGACCAGCCCCACCCTCTGGGTGTCGGAAGCGACGATCTTCGGCTGCTCCCTGCTCTATCTGCTGGGAGGGCCCTGGACCATGCTGACCGACAACCATGTGCGCGTGGATGTCCTCTATGTCCGGTTCACGCCCCGCGTCCGGGCCCTGGTCGACTGCCTCACCTATTTCGCCTTTTGCCTTTATATCGTGGTGATGGCGATAGCCACCTTCCGGTATGCGGCGCAGTCCATCGGCCTGCGGGAGACGACCCAATCACCCTGGAATCCGCCCATCTATCCGTTCAAGGCGGCGATGTTCGTCGCCTTGGTCCTGATCGTCCTCCAGGGCACGGCCAAATTCATCCGTGATCTCCATTTCGTCGTCAGGGGGAAAGCGTTATGAGCATCGAATGGATCAGCATCCTGATCGTCGTGGGCATGCTGGGGCTGATGGTCCTGGGGCTGCCCCTGGCGTGGTCCATCGGCTCGGTCGCGGTGGTCCTGACCCTGACCAAGTTCGATTTGAACGTCATGGTCATGCTGGTTTCACGGGTCTTCGACATGAGCATGAATTACACCCTCATGTCCGTGCCCCTTTTTGTCCTGATGGCCGGAATCCTCCAGCGGGCCGGCGTCGCGGAGCATCTCTTCCGGGCGGTCCATGTCTGGATGGGAAGGCTCAGGGGAGGGCTGGCCGTAGGCACCATCATCGCCAACGCGATCATGGCCACGATGGTCGGCGTGATCGGGGCGGAGATCGTCACCTTCGGACTGCTCGCCCTGCCGGAGATGCTCGCCAAGAAGTACGACTACAAGCTCGCGCTGGGGAGCGTGGCCGCCGGGGGCGGGCTGGCCACCCTGATCCCGCCCAGCGTGGTTTTCATCGTCTACGGGATGACCGCGGGCTGTTCGGTCGGCGAGCTCTTCCTGGCGGGCATCATTCCGGGAGTGATGCTGGGGATCGTCTTCATCCTCTACGTCCTCGTCCGGTGCTGGCGGCACCCGGAAGCGGCGCCGGTGACGGCGGCGGACGAGGGGACGCTGACCCTCCGCGAAAAGCTCTCGACGCTCCGGGGTCTGGTCCTTCCGGTCTTCATCGCCGGCGGCGTCCTGGGCTCCATCTATGCCGGGATCGCGACCCCCTCCGAGGCGGCGGGCGTCGGCGTGATCTTCGCCATCGTCGCCGCCGTGATCAACCGCCGGTTCAGCATCGCGATGATGCGGGAGAGCCTCTTTGAAACCCTCAAGATCAGCAGCATGCTGGCCTGGCTTTTTTTCGGGGCCCAGACCATCATCGGCGCCTATACGCTGGCCGGGGGGACCACCTTCGTCACCAATGCCTTGAAAGCGATGGACCTCGGACCTTGGGGCACCATCCTTTTCATGCAGCTCATCTGGATCTTCCTGGGCTGTTTTCTGGACTGGATCGGCATCCTCTTTCTCACCCTCCCGATCTTTCTCCCGATCGTCCTGGACATGGGGTTCGACAATGTCTGGTTCGGCGTGGTGTACTGCATGAACATGCACATCGCCTATCTGTCGCCGCCCTTCGCCCCGTCGGCCTTCTACACCAAGAGCATCGCCCCGCCGGAGATCACGATGGGTCAGATCTACCGGGCGATGATGCCCTATCTCTGGCTCACCATCGGGGCCACGGTCGTCGTCACCGCCTGGCCGGACCTGTCGCTGTGGCTGCCCAGGTTATTGATGAGGGGCTAAGGGGAAAGCGCATGGACGTCGTTGGAATTAAAAAAATGTCCGCCGCCGACGAGGTGTTCAAGATCATCCACGACCGCATTCTCAACGGCACACTTGCGCCCGGGGATATCCTGCCGCCGCAGGACCAACTGGCCCGGCAGCTGGAGGTCAGCCGCAACACGCTGCGGGAAGCCATCCACAAGCTGGCGGCCATGGGGCTGCTGAAGACCAAGGCCGGCGTCGGCACGATCGTTGAGACGGGCAGTCCGGCCAGCTACGTCTCCTCCCTGAGGGACCATCTGCTGATCACCTCCGCCACTGCCGGCGATTTCTTTGAGGCCCGGTTTTTCATCGAGATGGCCACGGTTCAGCTGGCGGTCATGCGGGCAACCCGGGCCGACCTGGACGCCCTGACGGCCACGATCGACCGGCAGGAGAAGGCCTTCCGGGACGGCGACCTGGAGACCTTCAGCACGCAGGACACCTGTTTCCATGCGGAGCTTGCCAAGATCAGCGGCAACATGGTTCTGGCCAAAATCCTGGTGACACTCCGCGACCTCCTGTATCAGTTCATCGCCGAGGTCGCCGTACTTCCCGGCGCCATCGACAGGGCCATCCGGTTCCACCGGCAGATCGTCGCGACCATCGCCGCCCGGAACGTCGGGGCGGCCAAGATGACGATGCTCGAACATCTCGATGATGTGGCACGGGCAATCAAAAAAACGACCGGTCAGGATCTCGGGATTCAGGCCCTGTTCGACCTGGGTAAAAAGAACTCCTTAAAGAAAGGGAAACGATGAAGGCAACACCCTACACTCTTTTTATGTCGGCGCTCTATGGCGGCAGGAAAGGAATCCGGCCGCCGACGGGGAATCCCACGTCCATCGCCTGCGTGGAATTGATGAAGGCCTGCGGAGCCTTTTTCCCGGAGGCCCATCTGAACGCCTGCACGATGGCCGACCTGGCCCTGGCCGGCCATGAGCTGGCGGGCTTCGACACGGTCATGCCGGAATACAGCGTTCATCAGGAATCGGCCGCCCTGGGCTGTGAAATAGACTGGGGAAACGAAACGCGGATGCCCGACGCCAAGACGGCGCCGTATGCCGACTTCTCGGACGTGGTCGTTCCGGAAAACATCCTCGAAAAGCCGTCCCTGCGGGTCGTCCTCGACGCCCTGTCCATCCTGCGCCGGAAGGTCGGAGGGCAGGCGGCGATCCTCGGCAAGGTGATGGGACCATGGACGCTCTCCTATCACATGGCGGGGACGCAGAATTTTCTGCTGCAGCTCGGCCTTGGTGAAACCGATAAGATCAACCGCATGCTGAGACAGCTCATGCCGGTCACCATCGCCTTCGCCAACGCACAACTCCGGGCCGGCGCCGATGCGGTAGTCCTGGCCGATCACGCCACCGGCAATCTGGTCGGACCTTACCATTACCGGGACTATCTGCTCCCCATCCATCAGGAGATCACCGCTCGGGTGGGCGGGCCCATCATCCTCCACGTCTGCGGCAATTGTCTCGATCGTCTGGAATTCTTCGCCGAATCCGGCGTCGAGGCCTACCACTTCGAATGGCAGGTGGATGCCAGGGTGGCGGTCGAGAAAATCGGCAAGCAGGTATCCCTGGTCGGCAACGTGAACAACCCCAGGACCCTGTTTCAGGGCACGCCGGAGGACGTCCATCGGCAGGCGCGTTATGCCATCGAGGCAGGCGTCGATATCATCGGGCCGGAGTGCGCCGTTCCCCTTGCGACACCCCTGGCCAATCTCCGGGCCATCCCGGCCGCAGCGCGGGAAGGGTACTGATTCGGATCAAGGAGAGGGAAAAATGAAGGAATCCATCGAAAAGATCAGAGAAGCCGTCATTGAGGGCCGGCATAAGGAAATCGAATCCTTGGTCCGCGACCTCTGCGGAACGGGAATTTCCCTGGATACGGTGATTCAAGAAGGGCTGATTGCCGGCATGGAGGGGGTCGGCCGGAAATTCAGCGCCGGGGAGATCTTTGTCCCCGAGATGATGGTTTCCGCCATGACGATGAAACGCGGGCTCAACGTCGTCAAACCTCTGCTGACCGGCAAGGCCGAGGCAACCAAAGGCACCATCCTGATGGGGACCGTCAAGGGCGATCTCCACGACATCGGCAAAAACCTCGTCATCATGATGCTGGAAGGGGCCGGTTTCCGGGTGATCGACCTGGGCGTCGATATCGACGTGGAGAATGTCGTGGCGAAAGTGGCTGAGATCCGGCCCCAGGTGCTGGGCCTCTCCGCCCTGCTCACCACCACCATGTCGGAGATGAAACGCGTCATCGAAGAACTCCGGGCCCGCGGCCTGCGGGACAAGGTCAAGGTCATGGTGGGAGGCGCCGCCGTCGATGCGGCCTTCGCCGAAAAGATCGGCGCCGACGGCTATGGAAAAGATGCGGCCGAGGCCATGGCCCTGACCCGCAGCTTCGTCGGCCTCTAACCCGTGCTTCGGAGATGCGCTCATCTCCGTCAGTGAAGATCAGCGGGGCGTCGCCCTGGATGCCCCGGCATTCACGGCGCAGGTCGGGGCCGCCGGCAACTCCTACAGCGCTCCGGGCGCGGCAGCGCCCTGCCGGGGACCGCTCCGGCAGGGGAAGTCCTGCATCGGATTTGGTTGGGGCATTTAAAACCATGATGGATAACGGGGTGTCGCATCCGACATCCCTTACGAGGCCACAGGCGGGGATCTCTTTCACCGGTCCGATACGGCAATGGGCTGTAAAGGCGGGGAAAGATAAACTGTTAATCAGGAGGGAAAAATCATGGGAAAGACAAGACGCGAGTTTTTGAAGAAGGCCGGGGTCGCCGCGGCGGCCGGTGCGGGGGTGGTTCTGACGGGAAACCGGAGGCTGTATGCCAAGGAGGGAGACAAGGTCTTCAAATGGAAAATGGCCACATCATGGACGACCGGCATGCCCCTTTACACCCATATGGCCAAGATCCTGCCGGACCTGGTCAAAAAGCTCAGCAACGGCAGACTGATCATCGACACCTTCCCGGCAGGGGCCATTGTGCCGGCCCTGGAGGGGGTGGACGCCACCCGCAGAGGGGTCTGCCAGATCGCCCATACCTGGCCGGGCTACGACATCGGCATCAACAAGGGGTCGGCCATCATCGGGGGATTCGCCGGGAGCCCGAACTCCGAGGTGATGATGCACTGGATATACAGCGGCGGGGGATACAAACTCTGGCAGGATTACCGCCGGGAAAAATTCAACGTGGTCGCCTTTCCGGGAGGGATGCGCCCCACCGAGGTTTTCGCCCACTCACACAAGCCGATACGCACCCTCGCGGATTTCAAGGGATTCAAAATGCGGACCGTCGGGGCGTGGGCGGATATCCTTCCCAAACTGGGCGGCTCCGTGATCACCCTGCCGGGCGGCGAGGTCCTGCCGGCCCTGCAGCAGAAGGTGATCGACGCCACGGAATGGGCCTGTGCAGGGGAGAATCTGTCGATGGGATTCCACGAGGTGGCCAGGTATGTCATTATTCCCGGGATTCATCAGCCGAGCGCCCCCTTTGAATTCGTCGTGAACGTCAAGGCCTGGGAAGAATTGCCGGCCGACCTCAAGGCGATCGTGGAGGCGGCGGCGAAGGTCACCATGCTGGAGTCCTGGACCCATCTCGGCTCTCTGGACATGGGGGCGATGGACACCTTCAAGAGGAAGGGAAACACGATCATCGAGCTGGACGTGGAGGTGCAGAAGGCGGCCTACAAGCTGGGGCTCGAATGGGGACAGGACGCCGCGGCCAAGGATCCCTGGACGAAGAAACTCTTCGACTCCCAGGTGAACTTCGGCAGAAATTGGGAAATCGTCGAGAAGACGAGATCGCTCAAGTATTGATGAAGGCCCGCCGGGCGTCCGGACAAACGGGCGCCCGGCGGATGGAGCCCGATCTTGCTTCGCTGTGCATAAAAGGAGGGAGAGAAATCCATGATGGCATGGTATTTAAGGACAATCGACGTGCTGAGCCGGTGGACGGGGAAATGGGTGGCCTGGCTCATCATCCCCAACGTGCTGGCGCTCGTCTACGAGGTCATTGCGCGCTATATCTTCAACAGCCCCACGATCTGGTCCTATGATGTGACCTATTTTCTCTACGGGAGCCATTTCCTGCTGGGGGCGGCCTATGTCCTTTCCATCGATGCCCACATCCGGATCGACATCTTCACCTCCCACCTTTCTCAGAGGACCAGAACCGTCGTTGATCTGCTCGGTTATCTGTTCCTGTTCTTCCCGGTGATCATCGCCCTCATCTATGCGGGAGGGCAGTATGTCCTGCAGTCCTTCGAGATGGGCGAGCAATCGGGGCTCAGCCCCTGGAGGCCATACCTCTATCCGTACAAGGCCGTGATCACGATAAGCTTCGTTCTGCTGCTTTTGCAGGGAGCAGCATCTTTTATCCGCAATATCAGCCTGTTGACGAGAGGAGGCCAGCCATGATGGAGAACATCTCCCTTCTCATGTTCCCGGTGATGATCCTGGTCGTATTTGCGGGATTTCCCGTTGCCTTCAGTCTGATGGGCATTTCACTTTATTTCGGAATCGTCTCTTTCGGACCGGAGATCATCCCGATGATCATCCGCCGCATCTACGGCGTGGCCGACAACTATGTCCTGGCCGCCGTGCCGCTGTTTATCTTCATGGGAACGATGCTGGAGCGATCGGGCATCGCCAAGATCCTCTTCGAGACGATCAGCCTGTGGACGGGGCGCATCAGAAACGGCCTGGCGGTGACGACCATTCTGATGTGCACGATCATCGCCGCCTGCACGGGGATCATCGGAGCGGCCGAGGTGATGGTCGGGGTGATGGCCATGCCGCCGATGATGAAACGGAACTACAACCACGCCCTGATCGCCGGCACGATCATCGCCGGCGGGGCGCTCGGCACCATCATCCCGCCGAGCGTCGTCACCGTCGTCTACGGCCCCGCCGCGGGGATCTCTGTCGGCCGCCTGCTCATCGCCACGATTTTCCCCGGCTTCCTGCTGTCGGCCGTCTACGTGCTGTATATTTTGGTCCGGTCCTACGGCCAGAGAGGGTTTGCGCCGCCGATCCCGCGTGAGGACCTGGATATTCCCTTGTCACGGAAACTCAGGGCTACGGTAACGGGGATGCTGCCCTCCGCCGCCCTGATCTTCACGGTCATGGGCACCATCATTCTCGGGTTTGCCGCGCCCACGGAAGCCGCCGCCCTCGGCGCCTTCGGCAGCGTCCTGCTGACGATCGGCTACGGCAATTTCAGCCTGAAGGTGCTGCAGGAGACGACCCTCCAGACGCTCAAGATTTCCAGCATGATGATGCTGATCCTGACCGGAGGGTTCATGTTCAGCGGCGTCTTTCTGGGGCTCGGGGGCAGCGACGCCACGGAGAGGATGCTCTCGGCCATGAACATGGGGCCCTGGGCGGTTCTGGCCTTCTTCATGTTCGTCGTCTACCTGGCCGGTTTTCTGCTGGATTGGGCGAGCATCCTGCTCATCTTCGTCCCGATCTTTTCGCCGATTATCGAAAAGCTGGGTTTCGACCCGATCTGGTTCGGGACGCTCTTCATCATGATGATCCAGAGCTCCTATCTGACGCCGCCGATGGCGCCCGGGATCTTCTATCTGAAGGGGATTGCCCCGCCCGAATTGACTACGCGGGAGATATTTCAGGGGATCGTCCCCTATATGCTGCTCCAGCTTGCCGCCATCGCCATTGTTGTGCTCTTCCCGCAGATCGCCCTCTGGCTGCCGGAAAAGCTGATCGGCTGGAATTAGAGAGAAATCAGAGAAAAAGGAAGACCGAACGGCGGGTCTAACCCAAGGAAAGGAGTTTGAGCAAGATGACAAAAAAAGAGCGTATTCTCATGGCCATGCGGGGTGAAATCCCGGATATTCTGCCCTATGCGCCGCGCTTCGACCTCTGGTACAATTCCAACTCCTACCGGGGTACCCTGCCCAAGCGCCACCAGGGGCGCAGCCAAGATGAAATCGCCCGGGCAGAGGGGTGGGCTCTGCATAAGGTCATCCCGGAACTTCTGGAGGTGGTCGATCCCTGGGAGAACCTGACGCGGGGCATAGGGCTATACAGCCTCAAGGAAAACGGCTATCGGATCAACTTTTCGCCCAACATCCGTCTGGAGGTCCAAAAGATCCGCCAGGGCGACGAGGAAGCCACGCGGGTGGAGTACAACACCCCCAAGGGGATGGTCAGCACCAAGGAAGTGATCAACGAGGAGATGCGCAAGGCGGGTGTTTCCATCACCTGGGTGCAGGAGCACGCCATCAAGCGGCCCGAAGACTACGAGATCTGGGCTTACATCTTTGAGAATATCAATGTGACCCCTGATTATGACCGTTACCGGGCCTGGCAGAACCGCATCGGCGACGACGGCGTGGCCGTGATGATGGGCAGCTTCTCCGCCTCTCCCATGCATCACATCCAGCGTGATTTTCTGGATGCCACCGAGTTCTTTTTTCATTACAAGGATCATGCAAAGAAGATCGGTCGGCTGGCCGGGGCCATCGAAGGGGTATATGATCAAATCCTCAAGGTGGTGGGCGATTCGCCGGCCGAAGTGGTCCTGTGGGGCGCCAACTACGACGACATGATCACCTACCCGCCTTACTTTCAGAAGGAGCTGACTCCCTGGATCCGGAAAGCCTCCGATTACCTGGCCGCAAAAGGCAAGCTGGTGATCTGCCACTGCGACGGTGAGAACCAAGGCCTCATCGACCTGATTGCCGATTCGGGAATGCACGTGGCCGAAGCCGTCTGCTGCGCCCCCATGACCAAGCTGCCGATCGAGACCTACTTCGAGCGCTGGTGCAAATCCGGTAAACTGACCCTCATGGGCGGCCTGATCCAGTCCATGCTTTCACCGGCCACAGCGACTCTAGAGGATCTCAATGCCTACCTTGACCACTTCTTCAAGGCCGTGGTGCCGGGCAGTCGCATTATCCTGTCCTTGGCTGACACCACTCCACCCAACGCGGACTTCGACCGCCTGGCAATGATCGGGGAACGTGTTGAAAAGGAGTGCCGTCTGCCCCTCCAGGCAGGCGCCTTCCGCCCCCTGTCTGAGGCGCAGTTGAAGCCGGACGCCGGACGCATGGTACAGCAGGCGGCACCCGACGAGACATTCCGGACCGTCCACACGGATGTGCTCACCGGCAACGATGCTGCGATCAAGCCCCACATCCTGGATCTATTGAGCCAAGGGGTGAACGCCAAGGAGCTTCTCAACCGCGGCCTTCTCAGCGCCATGGAGGTGATCAGCGGGCGGTTCCGCGAAGGCACGGTATTTATTCCTGAGGTGCTCCTGTCCGCCCGCGCCATGAAAGAGGCCCTGGTCGTGCTCGAACCGTACCTGGAACAGGAGAAGAAAGAGTTAAGCGGCAAAATCCTGCTTGGTACGGTGCACGGCGATTTACATGACATCGGCAAGAACATGGTGGCAACGATGCTTCGCGGGGTCGGTTTCGATGTGGTCGACCTCGGCGTCAACATCACGGCGGATGATTTTGTTTCGGAGGTTGAAAGACAACGGCCGGATATTCTGGGGATGTCAGCCCTGCTGACCACCACCATGCCCGAGATGAAGAAAATCATAGAAGCCCTCATCGCCCGCGGGTTGAGAGACCAGGTCAAGGTGGTGGTGGGCGGTGCGCCGCTCAACGAAAAGTTCGCCCGAGATATCGGGGCGGACGGATACGGAAGCGATGCGGGGTCCGGCGTGGATCTGGTCAGGCAGTTGCTGAAAAGGAAAGGGCCTCGTCAGGTCCGGTGACGAGAGGGAAGGAGAACCCTCATGGTGAAATTGACCTCACCCAAGGGGAGGTGGATGATGCAGAACGCAACCGTTAGATGGTCTACCCCTTGCTCCCGACGTTTTGTTCGATAAGACTCTTCCTGTATTCCATCGGGCGGATCCCTTCTTTCTGCCTGAAGATCTTGGCAAAATGGCTGGGGTCCTGATACCCGACTTCCAGGCAGATCTCCATGATACTCAGATTTGTCTGTTGTAAAAGCTTTTTTGCAATCGATATCCTGACCGAAGTCAGATAAGCCAAAAAAGAGAGCCCCATCTCTTCTCGGAAAAGATGGCTGAGATAGAACGGATTGATCCCCACGGCTTCTGATAGGTCATTGAGCGAGACGTCCCGATTGTAATTGCCCCAGATGAATTCTTTTGCCTTTGTAAAAACCCTCGTGTGGCGGATATTCCGGTTTTGGTAGATACACTCGAATAGCTGATCAAAGGCCTTTTTGAGGAAGTAGTAGAGGGTTTCCTGGGAGTCATCTTTGGATAGGTTCTGGATATACTGATATTTAAACCCGAGGATCTCCTCCAGGTTGGCCCCTGCCTCCACTGCAGCCCTGGCGATGATGAAGATGATCTCCAGGGCCCTGGCCTTTAGAACCCCTATATGCTCATGACTCCGAAAGAGGGTCGTTCCGAGCAGCTCATCCAGCAACTCCTTTGCCCTTTTTCGATCTCCCATCTTGATGAGGTCGATCAGCTCTCCTTCCTTGTACAGATCGTTTCTGGATTGAAGGGGAAGGTGGGCGGGTGACTCAGTGTCCGCATCCATCTGTCTTCGAGCAAAAAGACCTTCCGCCAGCAGGGCCTGTTGCCGGGTGATTTCATGTTGTCTTTGTTGAAGGGTGGAATCCACTTTCGAGAAGTAATTGGCGATCATAAACAGAAGATCCGCAGCGGCCTGAACTCTGCGTTCGGGGAAAACGGGTATCTCCTGAAGGGTGCCCATGAGGGCTGCTTCATCCAAAGAGAGTCTTCTCGCTTTGGCCAGAAGGCTCTCTTCCATCGTGGGATTCATCTGCCTCAACAGGATGGGACCGCACACAAAGGCAGTCACGTTTTTCTCGTTGTCAAGGATCGCCGCCGTGAATTCGATCATGTCGGTATGACATTGAAAGATATAGGGATCCCCAGTCTTTATTGAGATTTGTACAGCCCGGTTGATATCCTTCAGACAGCTTTTTCTCCCGGACGGACAACTGCGGATGGCTTTACAGAACGGATGGCCATGTCCATGGATCGAGCGGATTTCTCTCTTCCCTTTCAAGGGGAAGAGACGAACCTGCAATTTCATCGCCTCCTGGAATGACTCAAGGATTCGACAGAACGCGTTCCCCTCCGCCGGATCCGCGTTGAGAACCTCTCGAAGGGATTCGTGATTTGATGACCCCATCTCTGCTTCTCCCTCTTTTCAATCCAGCCAATAATTCCTTTGCTTTTTTTACACCATCCATGGCATCGATCCCAAATTCATCCGCTCCAATGCTGTCGGCAAATTGTTTGGTGATCGGGGCGCCTCCGACGAGGATTTTCATTCGGTCCTTGATTCCCGCCTTCTTCAGGGCAATGATGGTGTCTTCCATAGAGTGCATCGTGACGGTATAGAGGCAGGAGAGCAGAAGAAGATCAGGCTTTTCCCTTTTGACTGTTTTGACGAAAAGCTCCGGGGGCACGTCAATTCCGAGATCAATGATCTCAAATCCGTTCGCCTCCATGAACATCAGGAAGATATTCTTGCCGATATCATGGACATCCCCTCTGACGGTTCCCGCCACGGCCTTGCCGATGGGCCGGGATTTCAGCGTGATCAGGGCGGGCTGGAGGGCGTTGAGGGAGAGTTTCGTCGCCATGGCCGAGACCAGGACATTGGGGATAAAATATTCGTAGGTCTTCCACCTTTCGCCAACGACTTCCATTGCCCGCAGGAGACCCTGCTCGATGATATGGGAGGGATGCAGCCCTTCCTGGAGGCACTTCCCCGCGAGTGCGGTTGCCCGGTTGATGTCTCCCTTTACGATGGCGCATTCCAGTTGCTGAATGGATCTTATCGGAGCCATGGTGCCGACCCTACCCGTTCTCTATGGAGCTTTATGATACCACAGCAGCGGAAGAAGTTAAAGGGGGGCAAGCCCCCCTTCAACGGAACGACATCGATCTTGCCTTAGAGATACTTTCCGGTTTCCGGCTTGTACCTCCAGAGACCGAACAGGATGGCGGAGGAGAAAAACGCCGAGATGATCCAGAACCAGAAGGCGGACTCCCATCCCCAGTTATCGGTCAGCACGCCGGTGAACACGCCAGCCATCCCGGCGCCGATATAGCCGAAGAAGTCGATGAATCCCGCGGCGGAACCCGCTGCCTTTCTGGTTCCGAAATCCATGGGCACCGCCCCGATGAGAATGACCTGGGTGCCAAGGACACAGAAACCGATGATCCCGAGCGTCAGGAAGCCCAGCAACCAGGCGTCCTTGGGAACGCCGTAGTAGAAGAAGATCGCCATGAATCCCAGGATCCCCATGAGAAGGGCCGCAATCGGCGCCCGGCGGGATTGGAAGAACCGGTCGCTCGCCCAGCCGGAGAAGATGGCGCCCGCGATCCCGAACAGAGGAATGGCGATCACCTTGTAAGCCGTTTTGTCGATCGCCGCCTTCTGGATCTCGAACATGTAGGTCGGCGCCCAGAGGAGGAATCCGTACCGGATGATATCGACAAAGAAGAAAGCCCATGAGACCGCCCAGACCCGTCGATTTCCCACCGTCTGCTTCAGGGTGAAGGCGAACCCGGCATGTTCCTCCTTCTCTTTTTTCGGTCTGATCGTGGCCTTACATTCCTCTAACGACATCCCCGCGCACTCGCCGTGTTGCTCGTAGACCTCGATCGGAGGGAGACCGACTTCTTCAGGTCTGTTTTTGAGCAGCAGGAGGGGGAGGAAACCGATAGCGGCAAAGATGAGGGCGGGGCCCCAGAATCCCGACCGCCATCCGTAATTGGCGATCAGGTATCCCGCCAGGAGCCACGACAGGGTGTTGCCGACCTGATAACAGGCGCCGTACCATCCCATCCGTTTTCCTCTGGCCTTCGGGGGAAACCATTGGGAAAGGGTTTTAATGCAGTTGGACCAACCGCCCGCCTGGAAGAAGCCGTTCAGGCACCAGATGACACCTACGGCAAGAAGTCCCAGCCCAACGGCAGGTCCGACCAGGAAATTCATCAGGGCGGACAGCATGATGGCGACGAACAAATAGTGTTTCGCGGAAAAGCGCTCTACCAGCTGGCCATGAACAAACTGTCCCACCGCATAGGCCCAGAACAGAGCGGTTCCAACGGCTCCCAGCTGGGTTTTCGACCACCCCGTTTCCTTCATGATCCCGGGGATGGCGATGGAAAAATTGACCCTGCAGAGGTAAAAAGCCCCGTAGGTGATCCACAAAACGATGAAGATTTGATTGCGCCAACGGTTGAAGCCTTTTTCCCAGTCTAGCCATTGGCCCCTTTCTTCCGGTTTCAATGTGGACATGTCTATCGGCATAACAAACCCTCCTTCACTTCAGATTTTATGGAACAAACCCTGTCTTATCCCGCTTTCCCGTCTCAGTATTTCCCATACTCGTGGTACGCCTCGAACAAGGCCACGACATTCTCGATCGGGGTATCGATCTGAATGTTGTGTGCCGTGCAGATGATGTACCCCCCGCCCTTCTTGGCCGAATCGAGGGCGTATTTTGCCATCGCCTTGACGTCTTCCGGCTTTCCCAGGGGAAGGACATGCTGAATATCCATCCCTCCCTGAAAGGTGATATCTTTTCCAAACTCCTGCTTCAGCTTCTTTATGTCCATGTTGGTGGCCTTGGGCTGGAGGGACTGGAGGATGTCGAGGCCGCATTCGATGAAGTCCGGAATGAACTGTTTCACATCGCCGCAGGTGTGGTACATGACGGGGATCTTGTACTGATGGGCAATGTCGATATAGGTTTTGAAGGCCTTTTTGAAATACCTTCTCCACATCTCCAGGCTGAGCAGAGGACCCGTCTGGCCGCCGATGTCATCGCCCATCATGAAGATGTCGATCTCGCCTTCAACGACCTTGAAGACTCGATGGTTGTATGCGACGAAGTATTCGATGATGCGGTCACGGATGTACTCGACGATCTCCGGATTCATCACCATGTCAATGAAAACCTGCTGGATTCCCCTCAGGTACATCATGGGTTTGAGCTGGGAGGTCCGGTCCAGGCGGTCCCCCACGTTGATGACGCAGTATCGGGGATGGTAGACTTGGCAATCGGCCTTGACCTTGGAATAGTCCCACCAGTCGGGACTGGCCCAGTGGTCGTATTTTTTGATTTCCGCCAGAGTCTGCAGTTTTTCGAGGGGCGACTCGGCGACCTCCGAGTAGCTTCCCTGATGAGCGGTCCCTTTCCCGTAAACCACGGTTTTTCTCTTGACCCCCCAGAGGTCTTCGACCGTCCCGTCGGGATATTTTTTAAAGGATTGCCCTACGTAGCTCGGACCGTAGTTGTTTCTGAAATCGACTCCCAGAAAATCGAGGAGTTCGTTGTAGGAGTCGCACCCGAAATATTCCATGGTCTTCTTCTGGATCTCCGGGACCATCCAGTTGTCGATGGGGACCCTATCGGATTCCTGATGTTTGACGGACATCAGTGCCCTTTCCCGACAGGTCATCCGCTCGTTTTTCGCTCGAAGCTCATTGATCCGACTCCGTCTTTGCTGAAATTGCTTATCTTCTTTCATCGCCTCCTCCTTTCATGTATTCATCGGCTTTCGGCCGGCCCTTATTTCCCCAGCCAGCCCATCACCTTCCTGACGCCGGAAGGAGGATCAGGCGCAAATCCATCCGCCCCGATCATATCGGCGTAATTCTGATCGATCGGAGCACCTCCGATGATGACCTTCACCTGGTTGCGTAGATTTTTTTCCTTGAGCAGCCGCATCACATCGTTCATGGCCAGCCGGGTCGGCGTGTAGAGACAGGAGAGGGCAAGCACATCGGGTTTCTCCTTCTCTACCGTGTCAACGAATTTTTGCGCTGGCACATCGATGCCCAGATCCGTCACCTGGAATCCGGATCCGGTGAAGATCATGGAAACGATGTTCTTCCCGATGTCGTGAACATCCCCTTCCACGGTGCCGATCACCAGTTTCCCGACAGGAGGCGTGTCGCTTTTTTCCAAAAGCGGCTTGAGGATCGCAAGGGCATTCTTTATGGCCATACCGGCCATGAGCAGTTCCGGAACGAATATCTCCTGGCATTCAAAGAGTTTACCCACCTTTTCCAGGCCCCGGATCAGGCCTTTGTTCAGGATATCGCCGGGGGAGATGCCCTGGCCGAGGGCCTGTTGGGTGATTTGTTTCACCTCCTCCATCTGTCCTTTTAAGACAGCCTCTTCAATACTCTTTAGAATATCCATTTTTCCTCCTTTGACCTTGTGTGATGATGAGACGAACAAAAGCCGACTCTCCTCTTCCGTCATCACCTCCCTTCCCGGAAAAAGCAGCTTTCCTCTTCCATCACCACCGCTTCCACATCCGTCTTGAACTCTTACGCTTATGCCATTCCCGATATCGCGGTTATCCGCAATGGATTTGAAAGGACCTGTTTGCTGCCTTTACTGGGATCATTCGCTTTGTCGAGCTTCAGGTGAATGCAAAGCCACCAGCCTGCGGGTGGGGCCTCCTGCAGGGAAGAGGCCTGTTTTGGTTTGTGCACCCCGGCGCTGCATGAAAGGCAATGCGATGGGGGTCGCGCTCAGGATGGTGTCTCTGTCAGTGACAGAAACATTGTATTATATCTAAAGCAAGGGAAAGGGGGTATTGTCTATGAAAAAATTGTGACGACTAAGGCTTTCTTGCGAAAAAATGATGCATCTGAACGAAAAGACCTGTGATGGACGGCATGGATCAAAAACCCTGCTTGTATAACGAACCGTTCTTTGATAGACGGTGTTCGGCCGGGCCCATGTGGCGGCCTGAGGTAAATAGCCTTCTCCTTTACGAAAAGGAGGGTCCTGATCGGATCTTTTCCTCCCGTGAATGGGGTGTGTCCAAGTTCAGTGAAGAAAGGATTGTGCCATGCTCATCGTTGCGGAACGGATCAACGCATCGCGAAAACAGATTGCCCAGGCGATCGGGGCCGGGGACCGCCTCTTGATTCAGGAAGAGGCGAGGGCACAGACCCGGGCGGGGGCGGATTATATTGACGTTAATGCCGGCACCTTTGTCGGCGAGGAGACAGATAAACTGAAGTGGATCATAGAGGCCGTCCAAGAGGTGACCGACCTGCCGCTCTCAATCGACAGCCCGGACGCCGAGGTGATCAAAGCGGTGATGCCGCTTCTGAAGAAGCCCCCCCTCATCAACTCGATCACCCTCGAGCCCTCGCGCCTTGAGGGGATCCTTCCTCTGGTCGTGGCGTACAAGACCAAGGTGATCGCCCTGTGCCAGTCCGAGTCGGGATCGGCTGAGACAACCGAGGACAAGGTGTCGCTGGCCGGGCAGCTGGTCGAAAAACTCTCGGGAAAGGGGGTGCCTCTGGATGACATCTATATCGATCCCCTGGTGTTTCCCCTGTCGACCAATCCACAATCGGCCAATGCGACGCTGGATGCGATCGCTGCGATCATGAAGGAATTTCCCGGCGCCCACACCATTTGCGGCCTGACGAATGTCTCCTACGGGCTTCCCGCCAGAAGGTTGATCAACAGAACTTTTCTTGCCGCTGCGATCGCCAGAGGACTGGATTCGGCCATCATCGATCCGACGGACAAGCTCCTCTATGCGATGCTGAAGGCCGTCACGCTCGTCGTCGGCAAGGACGGCTTCTGCATGGATTACATCAGCGCCTTCCGCGCGGGCCGTCTCGAATAGGAGAAGCGCCCATGCCAGTAGCTGAAAGGGATCAGGAAGGGCGAAGTATCCTCATCGCCTGTCGGGTGATGGAACCGGAGCTGAACCGCGTCGCTTCGATGGATCATGCGGGAAACGGAGGGACGGAGATCCTCTACCTCGAACAGGCCCTCCACCGGACACCCGACAAACTGTTCGTGGAGCTCCAAAAAAAGATCAATCACGTCTCGCGGTCGGCGGCGCGCATCGTCCTGGGCTACGGTTTCTGCGCCAAAGGGGTTGTGGGAATCACGGCAAGGGATGCGGAACTGATCATTCCCCGCTGCCACGACTGCATCGCGCTGTTCCTTGGTTCACCCGGCCGTCATCTGGAGCTTTTCCGGGAAAGGCCGGGGACCTACTACCTGACGCCGGGCTGGGTGATGGAGAAGAAAGATCCCCTGGGGATCATGGAAGAGTATACTCTCAGATACGGCAGTGAGACGGCGCAATGGGCCATTGCGGAGGAGCTGAAGCATTATACCCATATCGTCCTCATCGATACGGGGGTGGAGGAGATGGCGCCGCTCCGCGCTCGGGCGATGGAGAACGCCATGGTCCTGAAGAAGCAGTATGAGGAGATCCCGGGCAGTCTCGATTACTTCCGTGAACTCCTTGACGGCCCTTACACGGAGGAGAAATTCATACGGCTCGGGCCCGGAGAGAAGCTCACCCAGGAGATGATCTTTTAGCATTTCCCAATAGGGGAGGGAGGTGGGGGAAGGGATCCGACCTATGGGGGATGAACATGGCGGCCATGAACTCGTCCTGGAACTCCTTGGCAAGGGTCAGCTCGAGATACTCGATCTGTTTTGCCGCAATCCCGGCCTCCAGACGTTTGTCCCGGTCGAGCAGGGCGATCCTTGCCCCGTCACCCGCCGCATTCCCCACGGATGAAACCTGGTCGAGGTCGCAATCGGGAAACATCCCGAGGATCATCGCTTCCGTCTTATCGATATAGCTCCCGAAGGCGCCTGCCAGGACCACCCGGTCCAGCTTTGAGATCCCCAATCGTTTCATCATCAGTTTCGCACCGGCATAGAGGGCGCCTTTGGCGAGCTGGACATTCCTGACATCCTGCTGGCTGATCGTGATGGCCCTGTCCAGAGAGGTTTCTTCCGGCCAGGCAATGACGAACTCCGGTTTCCCATCGGTCAAGCGGAGCCGCTCTGAGCAGGAATCGGTTCGGAAGCGGCCGCTGTGGTCGATGATCCCCGTCCGGTAAAGCTCCGCCACCCCATCGATGATCCCGGAGCCGCAGATCCCTTTGGCGCCGGTGATACGGAAGTCCGGCCGCCAGCGTTCCTCGCCGATGATCTTGAAAGAGACCTCCAGGGTTTTGGGATCGATTCGAATCCGCTCGATCGCCCCCGGGGCCGCCCTCATGCCGAAACGGATATGCGCCCCTTCGAGTGCGGGACCGGTGGCGCAGGAGGCGGAAAGCAGCCGTTTGCTGTTTCCCATCACCATCTCGCCGTTTGTCCCCACATCGATGATCAGGACGATTTCGTCCCGGCGGTAGGGCTCCTCGGCAATCAGCACCCCAACATTGTCCGCACCGACAAAACCCGCCTCGATGGGAAGGATGTGCACATTGGCCGAGGGGTGGGCCGTGAGGCCCAGATCCCGCGCCTTGATATCCAGACCGCGGTGTACGACGGGGATAAAGGGTGAGACGCCGAGCGCGCGGGGATCGGCGCCGAGAAACAGATGATGCATCGCGGTGTTTCCGACCATAGTCATTTCCAGGATCGCATCCGGGGAAAGACCGTTTTCCCGAGCGACCGTCCGGATGAGATGGTTCAACGCATCGATGATCGCCCCCCTCATCTTGTCCATACCGTCCGGGTGATCGATCACATAGGTGATCCGTGCGATCACGTCATCGCCGTATTGAACCTGGGGATTCATGAGCGATCCGGTGCCGATGATCCTGCCGGTGGTTAAACTGCAAAGATACCCGGCCACGGTCGTGGAACCCACATCGACGGCCAGACCGTAGATCTCTCTCCCTGCTCCTTCCATCACGGCCAGGATCTCCCGCTCCATGCGGACGGCAGCGGTCACCGTCCAGTTTCCCCGGCGGAGGGCGCCGGGGAGTTCGAGGAGCGCGGGATAGTCGATCTCCAACCGTTGCAGGCCGAACCGTTCCGAAAGGGCCGTTGCCAGACGCTCATAATCCGCCTGCGGATCGTCCAGGGCGGGACGGGGAAGTGTGACGGAAAACAGACGGATCGTGGGATTCAAGGAAGGGATTTTTTGAGAGGCCTCTTTTCTCACGACCTGTTTGCCTGTGCGGCTCTCCTCGGGCACAAAGATCAGGACGTCCCCCCGGATGGTTGCCTCGCAGGCCAGACGGAACCCTTCCGCCTTTTCATTTTCCGTGATATGCTTATACTCCCCTTCGGTGAAAGGCGAGAGATGGCCGGGACGGGAAAGGATTCCCAGTCGATCGAAGGTACCCGACTCGACCTTGATCCGGCATTTCCCGCAGTCCTTCCGCCCGCCGCAGACGGATTCGATCCCTGCACCCAGGAGTCGGGATGCCTCCAGGACGGTCGTTCCTTCCGGGACCTCTGCTCTCCTGCCGGAGGGCTGAAAAATCACCTTGTGCATTCCCATCGCCCACTCCTGATCCCACACCTGCTATACCGCCTCATGCCTGAGTGCGGCATCGTCAGTCGCAGCATCTCGCCTTTGTAAAGGACATCCTTTTGTCTTAGGCGCCCGTATCACATTCTTGCGAGAAAGTCTAACGGATTGCAGCCCCTGGTGCCGCCGGATGCGCCGATCCTGCCTGTCCTTTTCGGCCGGCTGCCTGATGGAAGTGGATCGTCCGGCAGGTTGAAAAGTCGGACCTCTTGGGCGTTTCCGGCCGGATGAAAGCATTCATTGACGGATTTGGAAAATTGTGCAAGATGGCGACCCATAGAGGATCGAAAAACACACCGCTACGACACGCGACGGCCGCGGGAGACAAACGACTCCAGCCCGACGTAAGGACGACTCGAAAAAAAGGCTGCCATATGGTGAACCGTCTGTTGTTTGCATCCTTGCCCGCCCTGTTTTCACTGACGCTTTTTTTGAGCGCCGGCCTGCTCTTTCTTGTGGAGCCGATGATTGCAAAATTGATCCTCCCCCTGTTCGGCGGAACGCCCGCGGTCTGGAACACCTGCATGATGTTCTTTCAGGTCATGCTTCTGGTCGGCTACGGTTATGCCCATCTCTCAGGCACGAAAGCGGGGCTCAACCGCCAGATCGTCCTGCACGCGGGAATCCTCATGGCCGCCTGCGTGGTGATCCCGATATCGATACCACGCCAGTGGGGGCTTTTCGTCGAAGGAAGTCCCATTGCGCTGATACTCTTGATGCTTTTGGGTTCCGTGGGGCTCCCCTTTCTGGTCCTTTCCTCCACCGCGCCTCTGCTCCAGCAATGGTTTGCACGAACCGGTCATCCGTCGGCGGGCGATCCTTATTTCCTTTACAGCGCCAGCAACCTCGGCAGCATGCTGGCCCTGATCAGCTATCCGACCTGGATCGAACCCCGGTTCAGGCTCGCACTCCAGAGCCGTTCCTGGGCCTTAGGATATCTCATTGTCCTGGTATTGACGCTCCTGTGTGCCGCTGTGACGAAGAAATACATGTCGATCTGCCCGGCCGAGGGGCGCGAGGGGAAGGGGGCTCCGGCAGGGTCTTGCGAAGTCGCTGATATACGCCTCACTCACTCGGAACGGGCCCGCTGGGTCCTTCTGGCATTTGTGCCGTCCAGCCTGATGCTCGGGGTGACGACCTTCCTGAGTACGGACGTCGCGGCGATTCCGCTCTTCTGGATCATCCCCCTGTCACTCTACCTGCTTTCGTTCATCCTCGTCTTTGCAAGGATTCCGGCTGCGGTCCACAGCGTCATGGTGTGGCTGATGCCGATCTCGATCGCTGCCCTGATCTTCGTCAATTACTCGGATATCGATATCCCGAAGTGGACCGTTTTTCTCTTCCATCTCGCGAATTTTTTTCTCTACTGCATGGTCTGCCACGGAGAGATCGCCAGGACCAGGCCCGGGAAGGAGAGGCTCACCGAATTCTATCTCTGGCTTTCCGTCGGCGGTATGCTCGGCGGCGTATTCAATTCTCTCATCGCCCCGGTTATCTTCAACACCGTTCTTGAATATCCTCTGGTCCTGATCCTCGGCGCCGTGTTCCTTCCGGTCGGGGTTGGAAAAAAGGTATACGGTTTCAAAAGCTGGAAGAACCTCCTTCTATACTTCGGGACACCTTTGGTCCTTGTTCCTCTCACATACGTATCAACGGCAAACGGATATATGCGGGGGGCAACCCTCTCCTGGATTACGGAACTCCTGCCTATGAGTCCAAAACTCTTTGACCTGCTGATCACCTATGGCATCCCTGTGCTTGTCTGCTATGCGCTGGTGTTCCTGAAGAGACCTTTTCTGTTTGGGATCGGAGTTGCCGCCTTGCTGCTCACCATCGTTGTGTCGAAAGACCTGAAGAGGGATATCGTCCACCGGGAGAGGAGCTTCTTCGGCGTCCTTACCGTCACCAGGGACTATAACGGGGCCTTTATCAACCTTTCCCACGGCACAACGCTGCACGGCAAGCAATGGCTGAATCCGTACAACCGGCAGGAACCGGTTTCCTACTACCACCGAAAAGGACCGGTCGGACAGGTCTTTTCGGAATTCAAGGGAAAGAAGAGGAAAAAACACATTGCCGTGACCGGCCTGGGGACCGGCAGCATCGCCGCCTATGCGGGACCCGGCCAGGAGATAGACTTCTATGAGATCGATCCGGCGGTAAAGAAAATATCCGCCGATCCGGCGTATTTTACCTTCTTGAGCGATTGCAGGGCCAGATGGAAGGTCATCCTGGGGGATGCCCGTTTGACCATGGAGAAAGCGCCCCCTTATGGGTATGGGATCATCATCCTGGACGCATTCAGCTCGGACTCCATCCCGGTGCATCTGCTTACCAAAGAGGCTATCCACCTGTATTTTTCGAAGCTGAATGAAAACGGGGTGCTCCTGATCCATATCACGAACCGGTATGTGGACCTCGCGCCGGTGATGGCGAGGCTCGCGGAAGAAAACGGCTTTGCCGCCAGACTATGCGACGATGATGAGGAATATGAAACCGGAAAGGATGGTTCCACCTGGGTCCTTTTTGCCCGGAAAGAAAACGACCTCGGCCGACTCTCCAGGAACAATGACTGGACAAAGATAGAATCCCGAAAAGGGATCCATGTCTGGACGGACGATTTTTCCAACATCCTTTCCGTATTCAAGTGGTGAGCGCTCCGGCAGAAAGGTCTGGTTCTTCATTCCGGACTTGGCCGCTGAGAAACGGGCGGGAAGGGGCTTCGGGGGAGGTTCGGTTCGGAAGGTGCCGAAGCCGATCTGCAGCTCATGACAGCGGATTTCCGCTCTCCGACCGGTAGGATGTGAGTGTCTTCCCGAGCACCGGACACAGAGGCAAGACCAGGAGCACAAGCAGTCCAAGCAGCCCGAGCGTCGCGCCGATGCCTAGCAGATCACCGATGGCGCCGCATCCCAGCGGGACGACCAGACTGCAAACCGAATTTATCGTGTAGAACAGTCCGAAGACCCGGGACAGGCGGTCCTGCGCGACCAGATCCCCTACCGTTGCGTAAAGCACCGACGAGGTGCCGTTCAGGGCGATCCCAAGCAGCGGCAACAGGAGAAAGGCGGAAGAACCGGGCGCCGCGAGCAGCAGCAAAATGCCGGCTCCGGTCCAGATTTCCGTGACGATGATCGTCCGGATGACTCCGTATCTCTCCGCGAGGTATCCGCAGGTCAGTTTCCCGACCATCCCCCCTACCATCGTCAGCGGTACCGATAAGGCCGCCCAACCCGCCGGTATGTTCTTCTCCATCATGAGGAAGGCGACAAAGGTCAAAAAGCCGGTCCGTGTGCTGGCGTCGATGATCTCGATCAGGGAAAGGGCCAGAAAGCCCCGGCGATTTTGAATCCCCCAACTTGGGGATCCGTCCCGTGTCCTGGATCCGGCATCTGCGGAAGGGCGGCGGGGGACAGCTTCCCGCAGCATATACATGATGGCCAGCGCACAGGCCACTGACATCCCGCCAAAAGCGAATATCGGAACGCGCCATGAGATGCCGGCGGCGAACAGCAGGCTCAGCAGCCCGCCCAAGACGAATTTACCGACATCGCCGGAAAAATTGTAAGTACCGAGGGCGACTCTTCTCCCTTCAGCCGGATAGGCACCTGAGATGACCGTCGAGCACAGGGGATGTTGAAACGCGGATCCGAATCCGGCGCAGAAAAGTGTCAGCAGGATCGAGGCAAATCCTTCAGCGCGACTCAGAGCGATAAACGCCAGTCCGCTGCAAGCCGTCCCGACGGCCAGCAGGTTGGAGACGCCGAAGCGCTCGGCCATGAAACCCGCCGGAATTTCAAAAAGGGACGTCGCGGCCCGCCACGCCGAGCGGAGCAGGCCGACCTGTACAAGGGGCAGATGGAATGCCTCCGCCAGGATGGGCAGCAGGACGTAGTTGACATCCGACAGTCCATCGTGGAGCCAATGGGTCGCACAACACAGAGAAAGGACGCTTCTGGGAGATCGCTGTGACACCGGGCCCGTCTCCTTTTGCCGCTCCGCGCGGGGGAATTAATGAACAGGGTAGTCGACGATCCCCTCCCCCTTTAGCTGCGCTATCTGCTCTTGGGAAAGGCCGAGGAGCCCCTTGAGGACCTCTACCGTATGCTGGCCCAGCAGGGGCGCGGGTTGGTAGACGTGACCGGGGGTCTCGGACAGGCGGATGGGGGAGTTGGCGATTCTCATTTTCCCCACCAGGGGCTGCTCCACTTCAGCCAGCATCCGACGATAGGCGATGATGGGATCTTCGCAGATCTCCCCAATGTTGTTGATGGGCGCGTAAGGGAGGCCCGCCTTCTCGAAGAGCTCGATCCACTCCTTGGTCGTCTTTTTTTTCAGCTCGGCCCCGAGGATCTCTCCCAGCTCCTCCTTGTTTTCGCACCTCAAGGGATTCGTACTGAAACGGGGATCGTCCACGAGGTCTTCCCTGTCGAGGATGACGCACAATTTCTTCCACAGGGTATTGTTGCCGGCGGCGATGACAATCCACGAATCGCTGGTCATCAGCGCCTGGAAGGGGGTGATCGTGGGATGCATCCCCCCGAGGGGTCCTGGGACGATGCCCGTCATGGTGTACCGGATAATCGCGCTCTCCATAACGGAGAACAGTCCGTCCACCATCGATCCGTCGTAGTATTGACCGCGGCCTGTTTTGTTGCGATGCACCAAGGCGGCCAGGATGCCGATGGCTGCCTGGTGGCCGGCAATGATGTCTCCCATGGAGGATCCGACCCGGCAGGGAGGCCCCTCAACGGGACCGGTAATGCTCATCAGTCCGCTGTATGCCTGCGCCACCATGTCATAGGAAGGCCGCGCGGCATACGCGGGCGGCGCGTCATGACCGAATCCGGAGATGGAGGCATAGATCAAGCGCGGATTGATCCGCTGCATCTGCTCCCAGCCGAATCCCAGCTTCTCCATCGTCGTCGGCCGGTAGTTCTCTATCACGACGTCGGCAACCTCCAAAAGACGGCGGAGGATCTCCTTCCCCTTTTCATGCCGCAGATTGAGTACCATGCTCTTCTTGTTTCGGTTGAGACTGATAAAATAACCGCTTCGGTTCTTGTCGGGTTCCCCGGCAAAGGGTCCGAACTCCCGGGCGTCATCGCCACTGGGGGGTTCAATATGGATCACCTCCGCCCCCAGGTCTGCCAAGAACATCGTTGTCGTCGGCGCGGCCAGCACGTGGCTCAGATCGATCACCCGGATTCCGCTTAATGCACCTGTCATTTTCCTCTTTTTCTCTCCTTCAAATGAAATCGTGACATCCCAAAAGGCCTTTGCAGCCGTTTTGGGACATCCCCCTCTCTCAGCCGATCTCCGGAGACGGCAGAGGACAAAAGGGTCTGCCGTCGGCTCTCTGGATCAGGCGTACTGCTCTCGCAGCACCTTTTTCTGGACCTTGCCCATGCTGTTGCGTGGCAGATCGCTGACAAAAAACACCCGCTTGGGCACCTTGAAGTTGGCCAAGGTACCCTTCAGTTGACCGATGACGCCGGCTTCGGTCAATGCCTTCCCTGCCTCGCCATCCTGGCGCACGATGACCGCGACGACCGCCTCGCCGAAGTCCGGATGGGGGACTCCGATCACGGCGGATTCGACGACGCCGGGCATGGCATCGATGATCTCTTCGATCTCCTTCGGGTAGACATTGAGTCCTCCCGTGATGACCACATCCTTCGAACGACCCACAATCGTGAAATACCCGTCACGATCGCGTTTGCCCATGTCCCCGGTCTTGAAATAACCGTCCTGCGTGAACTCCTCGCGGGTCTTTTCCGGCATCCGCCAGTAGCCGCGGAAGACGTTCTCGCCTTTGACCTGGATCTGGCCGATCTCATCGTCGGGAAGAGATCGATTCTCCTCATCGACGATGCGGGCGGAAACACTCGGGAGGGGAAAACCGACCGTTCCGCCGCGCCGTTCCCCGTCATAAGGATTGGAGATGAACATGTTCCCTTCGGTCATCCCGTACCGCTCGAGGATGGTGTGTCCGATCCTCTGCCGGAACTCAGTGAACGTCTCCAGCAGGAGCGGCGCCGAGCCGGAGACGAACAGCCGCATCCCGGCGCACCGCTCCCGGGTGAATCCCGGGTCAGCGAGCAGGCGCACATAGTAGGTGGGAACGCCCATGAACACCGTTGCCCTGGGGATGAGTTCAAGAGCCCTCTTCACGTCGAACCGCGGCTCGAAGAGCATGGGGCTGCCGTTCATCAGGGTGCAGTGGGTCGCGACAAACAGGCCATGGACGTGAAAGATCGGCAGCATGTGCAGCAGGACGTCGCCCGTCCGGAATCCCCAGTACCGATGGAGGACCTCGGCATTGGCGGCGAGATTGCGGTGGGAAAGCATCGCCCCCTTGGAGCGACCCGTGGTCCCCGATGTATAGAGGATCGCGGCGAGGTCGTCATTGGCGCGCATCCGGGTTTCAAAAAAATCAGGCTGAGCCCCGGCTGCGGCTGCGAGTTCGCCGCCGCCGTCGTCGTCCAGTTCGATCACCCCGGCAACCCCCGCCTTTTGCGCCAGTTCATCGGCCAACGGCCGGACCTGGGGCCGGCAGACGAAGACCCGGGGCGTCGCATCACCCAGGAAATATTCGATCTCATGACGCTGGTAGGCGTCGTTCATCGGGAGGTACACCGCACCGGCTCGCAGGCATCCGAGGTACAAAAAGAGCGCCTGTGGTGACTTCCGCACCTGGACGGCGACCCGGTCTCCCTCCTTCACACCCAGAGAGACGAGGAGCCCCGCACATCGGGCCGACTCCTTCTCCAGTTTGCTGTAGCTGACCACCCCACCGTCCGGCAGGATCAGGCACGGAGCCTCCGGATCCGCCGGAAAATGCGACTTGAGGATCTCATAGAGATTTCCGTTCATATTATCCCCCCTTTTATTTCTTGTAGAGGATGCTGGGCATCCCTATCAACAAACACATCCTCAACGAACCGCCAGTTTCTTCTTCTGCTTTTCATATTCCTCCACGGCCCTCCTCCTTCTCCTTCCTCCGGATGCGCAGCGGGTAATGCACCGCCCGCATCGCCATTCCGGAAAGAGGGTGGCCATCCGCTTCCGGTCTCCCCGGCACAGTTCATAATCAAACTGCAGCTGCCCCCTCCAGAACCGCTTCGGCTCATGGAGATCTTCTCTATACTCCCCTTTGGGGCAGGGGGTGGAACGGATCAATGCGCCGGGTGGACAGGCGGATATACACATCCCGCACCCTTTGTCAAGAAGAGGAATATAGGAACAGAAGCGGCATCGATTAATCTCCTCCGCCGTCTTGGTGAAATCCGCAAGGGAGAAAAGGAATTTCCTCCAGCGCCGATGAGGATAGAGGATCCCTCCATCGCCGTCTTCTACCAGCGGGGTCTCGTCAAAGATGACAAGAGAACGGATCGGTCCCAGGAGCCGCCTGACCCCGCTCCCTTCCATTTCGTCACGGAAGACAAAGCGGGAGACACCGAACTGACCCAATCCTGTGAGGACGGCGACGCTCTTCTGCGGATACTGGACCTCTTTCTCCGGACCATGGACAGCCCCTTGGCGCGTCAGCGGGATGGCCTGCGTGGAGATGTCATCCATGGCACGGCGATCCATCGCCACGACAACGGTCTGTTCGGAGCTCAGGTCCATCCCGGTCCGGAGGATGGCCCTATCGAGGGTATCGTTCACCTCTTCATAAAGGTGGGAAAACTGCCAGGAAGCACCACGGGCGTGCTCCCGGATGAATCGATTGTGTTCTTGAAGGAGTTCTTCCGCAAAGGGGAGCATGACCGACACGATGAGCACGCGGCGGAAACGCAGGGCGGCCTCTTCATAAGAGAGGGGGACGGTGAACATAGTCTCCCGACCCGATTCATCCCTTCTGATGGAGGCGGTTCGCCAGGCATAGAATTCCCAGATCTCCCGGATACCCGCAGGGTGGAGCCCGACACCGGCAGGATTTCGCAGACCCTCCCAGAGATCATATTCCATCGGCACATTTGCCGCTGCCACCCGAATCGCGGGGTGCCCTCCGGGGTCGGTGGCATATTGGATTCTTTGGCCGCTTGACGGCGATCCCGTGGTCAGGGCATGGACGTTTTCGACGAGCAAGTCGGTGAGCGACGAACAAGACAGTGGGGCATTCACGGATTTCTTGTCTTTCTATTATATTGTTTGTCTCCCAAGGGCGACCCGGATCGATTCCCTTTTCTCCCGGAAGGTCCATCACCCACGGGGCACTCTATGATACAACGGCCGCAGTACGGCCCCTGCCTTTCCATTTTTTGCCAGGGGCTTTCGTTTTTTACCTGGGAGAGATAAACATCGCCGTCGACATCACCGCAACCCTCGAAGTCCGTCATGCCGAGCGTCGGTCGGGTCAAACCCTGTTCGCCGGTCCGGCAGCGCCATTTGTCGATGGCGGCATAACGATAATCCCTGCCGCCGATTCTCAACTCTACGCATCGCTCATCCGGAATTGCCCTCACCGGACAAATCCGTGCACAAATCATGCAGTCCTTGCCTGAGCACAGGTCCTCCTCCATCAGAGGGTCCCCGGGAATCTCGGCCGTGGTGATGACGCTGACCACCCTGAGCCTCGGGCCAAAGGCGGGGGTGAGCAGGAGGGACTGCCAGCCGAAGGTTCCCAGTCCGGCCGCCACGGCAGCATGCCTGTTGGAAAACACTCCTTCAAGACGCTGGTAAGCGGCGGGCGGGCTGGCCGGCACGGGAAGGGCGGTGTGGCCATCCTTTTCCAAAGCCTTGGCCAGGCGAAAGGCGGCCTCGTTCAGAAGCGTGTTGAGTACGTTGTACCCATGGATCATATAAATGTAGATCGCCGATCTGAGGCCCTTGTATGCTTTCCGGTTGGCTCCTCTGACACCTCGGGGGATACCGATGCCCAGCGAGATGACGGTTCTCGCCCCTTCCAGGAGGTCCGTCGGCTTCCGCCCTTCCGGAGCCATGTCGAACCGTTCGACTGGAGCGAACCCGACCAGATCGATGTCGTTGGACCCGGCCAAGGCAATGACCCGCTTTTTTAAGCGATCACTCATGATTTTTCCTCTTTCAGACCTTCTTCGAGTACAGCCCCTGAGGATCGACCTTTTCCCGCAGCGTGGACAGCTCTTGCTCTGTCGGTGCCGTCACCTCCTCGATCTTGCCGGGGATGTCCGGCCGGAATCCTGTCGCCTCGAGGATCGCATCAACCGATGATCCCGGCATGAGTTTCCGGATCTGGAACCGACCTGTCGCCGGATTGATCTCCATCACACCCAGCCGGGTGACGACGATGATCTGGGGTTTTTTACTGGTGACTCCTGCTTTTGCCCTTGCATCCGGACCGTCGATGTATCCGGGAGAGGTGATATACGTGCACCGCTTCGGAAAGCGTTGCCTTTCATGACGGGTGATGATGAGGATCCGCTTGGCGTGGGACAGGATGTCATTGCCTCCCCCGCTGCCTGGGAAGCGGACCTTCGGCCGCTGGTAATCGCCGATGACCGTGGTGTTGATATTCCCGAATTCGTCGATCTCGGCGCCGCCGACGAAGCCTACGTCCATCATGCCGTGCTGCAGCATGCATCCCAGGACTTCCCGGAGGGACCCCAGACGCACCGCATGATACTGCAAACGGGGATCGGACACGGACAGGGGGGTCGGCAGGACGATCGGGGCAATGGGGCCGGTCTCCGCCACGAAGCATAGGTGCGGCGCATGGGTCTTCTGGGCCAGCATGGTCGCCATGAGCGGGAGGCCCGTCCCCGCAAATACGGTCTCTTTGTCCTTGATGTAACGTGACGCCTCGATGACCGTCAATTCTTCAATACTGAAATTCGCCATCTCCATTCACCTCCCTACACCATGCGCTTCATGCTTTTTATGAGTGCGATGATCTTCTTGATCCCGCCGGCCTTTTCCAGATAGTCGTCGAAGCTTTCCGAATTGCGGATGTAATGGTTCAAATACTCCTCCAGGGCCTTGCCTCCCTCCCGCGCGCATTTCTGGTACAGCTTCACATGCTCCGCATCGTAATCGTAATAACGATAAGCGCCGGCAGGATGGGAACCGAAAGGCTGCTCGACCACCGCACTGACATAGAGATAGGGGATGCTGGTCCTTTCCCCCTCGCTGCGGATGCGTTCCTCGGAGACGATCTCCTCACAGGTGACAATGGTATGCTTGGAGGCCCTTGCCAGCTCCACGTCCAGGGCAAGAAACCCGTCGATGACGACATTTCCGGTGGCATCGGCCCGCTGGGCATGGATAAGAGAGACATCAGGCCGCAGCGCAGGCAGCAGCAGGACGGGCTCGCCGGGATTCCAGGGATTCTCCATCCGCTCGTACTTCTTGCCCGTTGACTTCGCCTGCTGCGTCAGCATGTCCGATCCCAGCATGCTCTTGGTGGGCATGAAGGGAAGCCCCATCTCCCCGGCCAGGAACCGGCTGATCATCCCCAGGTGGCTGTAATCCTCCATCTCCATGATCCCCTGTTCAATGGCGCGGCGGAAGTTGAAGGTGGTACCGAAATACTCCAGGTTCCCCGTTCCGGCCTCGCACCGCTTCACGAGTCCCGCGCCCACCAGGATGTCCATGTTGATCGAGAGATTGCAGCCGTAAATGGTCAGGTCTTTCTTGCCCTGCCGGACGATCTCATGGATCGCCGCCATGGCCATCCGTCCCACGTTCTGACCGCCGAGACCGACCGTCGCGCCGTCAAAGACAAACTTCTCCACCGCCTCGCGAGCAGTCATAACCTTGCTTTCTTCATTCATATCCGCGCTGCTCCTTCCACTCTTTCCATAATTTTCGCTGACTCCCTGTTCCGCGGCCGGAACAATCCGGCCGCGGATTAACGGTTTCGCATGCATCCGGGAACAATATCTGTTTCTTCGGGTGCATTCGTTTCTTTTCTCCCTCGGGGAGGAGTTATTCGGTTCTCCCGGCCTGACCCAGCTCTCTTGTCCCGCCCTTCTCTTAATCCGCCTCGCTTGCCTGTTCCGCGGATCCGCCGCCGGCCGGCCGGGAAGGAAAACCCTCCCGCTGCCTGCAAGAATCCCGCTTCGCGTTTATCGGTACGCCACCTCAGGCCTCCTTTGCCTTCTTTCTCTTCTCGAAGTAGTTCCGTATGAGCGGAAACAGCATGGAGAGGACCGACAGGAACAGGAGCGTCCCGCCGATCGGCCGTGTTATAAACGGCCAGAAGGACCCGTACACCATCATCCCCTTGATCAGCGCCGCTTCGGCGATGGGCCCCAGGATGATCGCCAGGACCAGGGGCACGAGCGGATAGCCGTACTTCTCCAGGAGGTACCCGAGGAGGCCGAAGGCGAACATGATCCAGACATCCTGGAGGTTGCTGTTGATCCCGAAGGAGCCGACGACGCAGAGGATGAAGATGACCCAGTTCAGGATCGCCCGGGGGACGCGGAGTATCTTCGCGAACATCCAGATCCCCCAGAGCCCCGCGACGATCATGAGGATATTGGCCACCAGGTAGCCGCCGAAGACGCCCCAGACCATCTCCTTGTTCTGGATGAAGAGGTTCGGTCCCGGGGTCAACCCGTGGCTCATCAGGGCCGCCAGGATGACCGCCGTGGTGGAACTGCCGGGGATCCCCAGGGTGAGCGTGGGGACGAGGGCGCCGCCGCAGGCGGCGTTATTGGCGAACTCGGGCGCCGCGATCCCCTCGTCGATCCCCGTCCCGAACTTCTCGGGGTGCTCGGACCAGCGGACCGCCTCGTTGTAAGCGATCACCGATCCGGTCGTGCCCCCCGTGCCGGGGAGGATGCCGATCACCGTCCCGATGATGACGGAACGGAACATGAGGACTTTCATGTGGAGGAATTCCTTGATCACGCCGAACTGCGTCTTGACGGCGCCGCCCTCAGCGATCTTGTGCTCCCTGACGACGACCGTCCCGGCGTTTCGGAGGAACTCCGACATGCCGAAGATCCCGACGATCACGGGGATGTAGCTGACTCCGTACCGGAGATCGTCGTTGCCGAAGGTGAATCGCTCGACGCCGAAGACGTCGCTCAGCCCGATCGTGCAGAGGAAGAGCCCGATCGCCGTGGAGATGAGCCCCTTGACGACGCTCTTTGCCGCCAGGCTGGTGACGGTGCTCATCCCGAAGAGGGCCAGGGCGAAATACTCCGCCTGGCCGAACTTCAGGGCCCATCCGGCCAGGATGGGGGCGAAGAACATCAGGACGATGGCGCTGAACACCCCGCCGAGGGCCGAAGCCGTCATCGCGAGGCCCAGCGCCCGGCCTGCTTCGCCCCGCTTGGCCATAGGGAAACCGTCGAGCATCGTCATGGCTGACTGGGCCTCCCCCGGGATCCGGAAGAGGATCGAGGTGATCGAGCCGCCGGCGGTCCCCGCCGCGTAAATCGCCCCCAGCATCACGATCGCCTGGGCCGGCGTCAGCGACAGGGTGATGGGCAGCATGATGGCCACGCCGGCGGCCGTTCCCAGCCCCGGCAGGGCGCCGATGATGATGCCGAGCACCACACCGGAGCAGATGATAAAGAAATTGATGGGATCGACGACAAAACTGGCCGCAATCATCAAATTATCAAACATTATGACGTCTCCTCTGTATCAGTAGACGAGCAGGCTGATATCTTTGAATATCCCGATGCCGCGGGGCAGGGGGATATAGGTTGCCACGACGAAAAGCAGGAGAAAAACCGCGATGGCCAAGAGCGGGGCCACGACCAACATGACCTTTTTACGGTACCCGGTGACGTACATGTAGAGCGCCATGAAAACGGGCGTCGTAATCAGAAATCCCACATAATGAACGACGATGATGTAGAAGAATGCAATGAAACCACCGAATATCAGCAGGTTGCGATTATCCTCCTCCCCCATCGCCTCCTGGAGGGCCTGCTTCTTTTTTTCGTCCGCCGCCGCCTTCGCTTCCCGCTCCGTTTTCGACTGGCGAAGGAGCCGGACCATCTCGATGGACGAACAGACAAAAAGGATGATCAGCGCCAGACCCGGCCAGAACGAACCCACCAGCGGCGTATCAACCCGCGGGGGGGTGATCTGCAGGGCGATACTGAAAAAAACAACGGCAAAAACCATGAAGAATCCTGCCAATACCCTTTCACCCATGGTGCGACCTCCCTGACATGAATCGATACCGCCTGGCAAACCGAATCACACGGTACCGGATCGAAAAACCGGCTATCGGGGTTGCTTGCGGCGTGGCGTTTAACGCCGCACCGTGAGCAGCCTCTCATAGACCCTCGCCACATAGCCGGAGGTCGCCCGGCCCGATGCACCCGGCCGGGCGACCTCTGATCCGGAGTGACCAAAAGAATTTCAGCATCGTGAGCAAGCTGCGGGGAATCATCACCCCGGACGAGGATGAACCTGTTCCACCCATAGGGCTGCATCCCCTGCGGATCTGCCACAGGGGATGCAGCAACTTATGCACTGCTACTTCTTTTCGATCCAGCCGAGATCCTTGGCGATCTCGCCGAAAATCTTCCGTTCACTGATGACGAAATTCTTGAAGTCATTGCCGGCGGCGAAGGCCGGGCGCTCATGACCGACGTCGTCTTTCAGGAACTTCTGGTATTCCGGCGTCTCGAAGGACTGCTTGAGGGCTGCCGTCAGATAATCGACGATCGGCTTCGGGGTCCCCTTCTTCACGGCGAAGCCGCGCCAACGGCCGATCGTGTTGTCGATGCCCAACTCGACCGTGGTCGGCACATCGGGATACTTGGCGAGACGTTTTTCATACCCGACAACGATAGGCTTGGAGACCTTCGCTTCGAACAGTCCTTCCATGTCGATAGTCTCGTCGGATTGCAGGGTCGTGTGACCGCCCTGGAAACTGGCCTTGCGCTCGCCGCTGTTGTCGAAGGGGATGAACTTCAGGCACAGGTTCCCGCGCTTGTTGTTGAGCTCGACCCAGACGTGGTCGATGCCGAGAGCGCCGGCGCCGGCGATCGTCAGCTTGGTCTTCGGGTTCTTCTTGCAGTACTCCTGGATGTCCTTGATGCTCTGAAAATTCTTGTTATCCGTGCGCGTATGGATGGCCGAGACGTCATGGATGCCGCGGGCAAGCCATTCGAATTTCTCCACATCGACCTTGCCGCGGCCGAGGGCCATATTGATCACGATGTCGGTGGAAACCAGCAGCAGGGTGTATCCGTCCGCCGGCTGAGCGGCGGCATAGGCGGTCCCGACCGCTCCGGCGGAGCCCGACATGAAGCTGAATTTCAGAGGAACGCCCAGTTCCTTTTCGGCGCCTTTCAGGAAGGCCCGGGCAAACTGGTCGGCTCCGGAACCGGGGCCGTGCGGAACCACGACTTCGATCGCGCGCTTCGGATATCCCTTGGGCTTGTCCAGGGCAAAAGTCTTATCGGCGATCCCAAAACAGACTGAGACAAAAAATGACACTAGCCAGATTAACGATAATCTCTTCATGTTCATCCTCCCCTCTTTGTGTGTGCCTTGAACGGCTTCTTACACCCTACGGCCATTCTCCGCCCCAAATGGTTGGCTGTTTTGTTCCTTCTCACCTTTCTTTTCCTCAACCGCTATTGCCCCTTCTCGTTCCCTCCTTTCCTGCCGAGTTCGGTGCATCCTCCGATTCCTGGCCGGCTTTACGCCGGGTGGCGGCCTGCCTGTGCCAATCGCAGATCGCAAATGTGCATGGGCACCAAACGGCTGCCTCGTATTTTATATGAAAGAGATTTAGTGCGGTGTCAAAATGAAATGCGTTATGCGCAGCATAAGCGAGCGTAATGGATCATTGGGCAATTCGCGTCGCCTGATGCAAGAGGATCTTCTGTGATGAGGGATATCCGCAGTCGGTTGTGGTTCCCCGTTACCCCGCTCCGAATTGACGGTCCCGCTGCTCGATCAGGTATTCCTTCCACTTTATGGCCTGGATGCTGAGATCCTCTTCCGAACGGTAGACGATGTCGAAGTGCCGCTTCATATCCAGGCCCTTCACCCTGATCTTCCGCAGGACGCCCTGCTCTGTCTCCAGGCGGCATGCAAGATGAGAAACGATGGAGACTCCCAGTTTCCCGATCACCCCGCGCTTGATTGCCTCCGTACTGCCCAAGACCATCGCGATTCGGAGTTTTTTTCGGGGATAGAGCTCCTTGAGTGCCTTCATATAGACCTCTCTCGTTCCAGAACCCGGTTCGCGGACGATGAAGTTTTCCTCAAAGAGTCTCTCGGCATCGATCGTCTTTTTCCGACACCAGGGATGATCGGGGGGGACGATCAGGGTCAGATCGTCCTGGTAGAAGGGAAGCGTGACAAAGCGATTTTCCTGAATCGGCTCGCTGACGATCCCGATTTCGATGATTCCGTCGCGCAGGCAACGCATGACCTCTCTGCTGTTTCCCATTTGCATGGAGAGATTCACATTGGGATAGCGCTGTCGGAACTCGCCGAGGAACATGGGTATCAGATAGATTCCAAGAAGAGAAGTCGCACCGAATTGGACATCCCCGGATACGCTGCTCTTGATCTTGGACATTTCGATGGTGGCCTCGCGGTAGAGACGATCCATCTCGTCGGCGTATCGGTAGAGGACCTCACCCGCCTTGGTCAGTCGGATCCGGTTCCGCTTGCGGATAAAAAGGCGCGTCTCGAACATCTCTTCGAGTTTTCTGATGTGATGCGTGACCCCCGGCTGTGTAATATGCAGCAGTTCTGAGGCCTTGGTAAAGCTGCAGATCTTGGCCGACGCCAGAAATACCCTAAGATAGAAGTCGATCATCTTCCCTCCTCCGTGCGATCCCTCTCCCAGGGCAAAGGGTCAGATATCATATTAACAGATCTTCTTCCGGCCGTGCAAGGAGAAAAACCTGTAGGATTCCGATGATAGGCGGATAGGGTCAAAATTGAAACATCGGGCTGCTTTCGATTCCGTCAGTCCAGCTTCGCCCGACATATTCCCCGGATGGTCACAGGGGGATATTATTATGCTTTTTAGGCAGCCGCATCTGCTGTTTGTCTTTGAAGGCATCGAGAAGGGCGACCACCCGCTTTCTCGTTTCGCGGGGAACGATAATTTCATCGACGATCCCGAGGCTTCCGGCAAAATAGGGATTGCTGAACTGGGCTTCATAAGAGTCGGCAAGTTCCCTGCGCTTGGCCGCCGGGTCCTTGGTGCCGGCGATCTCGCGCCGATAGATGATGTTGCAGGCCCCTTCGGCCCCCATGACGGCGATCTCGGCGGAAGGCCACGCCATGACGTAATCGGCGCCGATCTCTTTGGAACACATGCCGTTGTATCCCCCTCCGTAAGCCTTGCGGGTAACTACGTTGATCTTCGTCACCGTGGCTTCGGAATACGCGTGGAGGAGTTTGGCGCCGTGGCGGATGATCCCGGCCCATTCCTGCTGGGTCCCCGGGATGTAGCCGGGTACGTCGGTGAACGTCAGGATGGGGATGTTGAATGCATCGCAGGACCGGATAAACCGGGCCGCCTTGTCGGAAGCGTTCACATCGAGGACTCCCGCAAAGAAGCGGGGATTGTTGGCGATGACGCCGACCGGCCGCCCCATGACCCGGATAAGGGCCACGATGATGTTTTTCGCCCAGAGTTCATGGGGTTCGAAGATCTCGCCGTTGTCGGCCACGGCGGAAATGATCTTCTTCATGTCGTAACTGCGGTTGGACTTGTCCGGCATGATCGTGTCCAGCTCGGGGCATTCCCGGTCCGCCCTGTCCGTGCAAGGGATGACTGGAAGAGGGCTGTGGCAGCTGTCGGGAAGATAGGAGAGGAGCCGTTTTACTTTCCCGAGACAATCCTCGTCGTTTTCCGTGACGAAATGACAGACCCCGCTCTTGCCGGCATGGGCCATGGGACCGCCGAGTTCCTCGTGACTCACCTCTTCGGCGATGACCGCCTTGACGACGTCCGGGCCGGTGAGATACATATAACTGCTGTTCCTTACCATGAAGACCCAATCCATGAGCGCCGGCGAGTAGACGGCGCCGCCCGCGGTGGGGCCCATGATGGCGGAGATCTGGGGAATGTATCCGGATGCGATGCTGTTGCGATAGAAGATCCCCGAATAGCCGGTCAGGGCGGTGATCCCCTCCTGGATACGGGCCCCCCCGGAATCGTTCAGGGCGACAAACGGTTTCTTTGCGTCAACCGCCATGTCCATCACCTTCCAGATCTTCCGGGCATGCATCTCTCCGAGACTCCCGCCGGCGCTGGTGAAATCCTGGGCGGCGGCGAAGACGACCCTCCCGTTGATGTTCCCGAAACCGGTAATGACGCCATCGGCGTTGATCTCCTTTTCGGCGAGACCGAAAAGTGTCGAGCGGTGTTTGACAAAGAGCTGGACTTCCTGAAACGTTCCCTCATCGAACAGCAGGCGAATCCTCTCCCGAGCGTTTAATTTGCCCTGCTCTCGCTGTTTCTGGAGCATCTTCTCCCCGCCCATGGCGGCAAGGCGGGTTTTCCGTTCGGTGAATTCCCGAATCTTCTCTTCCGTCGTCTTATCCATGATTCACTATGCTCCTCTTCCCAGTTGCGTTGGATCTTGGTTCCCATGCGGTTGCCGCGTCGGCAAAACAGGGCGATCAAGAAAATCCATCTTAAACTCTCTTATACGGGGCGCATCATCGCCTGGCGGCACCTTACCATGACCGAGAGCACCTCGAAGGGCTGCTCGGTCTCGGGAAAGGTCGGGATCCCCCGGGGTTCCAGGGCGGCCTTGTACTCGTCCATGCAGTCCTTGGCACCGCTGAAGGTGACCAGGATCGGCTTGTCGGGATACTTTTTCGCCAGATCGACGATAAAAGAAGGATCCGGCATTCCTGTCTCCCGCGTGAGCATCAATACCGGAACCACGGCATTCACGGCCGGATCCTGAAGGACGATCTCCATTCCTTCCCGGTAAGCCGCCTCGACCCCCGACATCAGGGCCGCCGGCCAGATGTCCACGGGATTGCGCATGCGGATGTAGGAAGGGCTGATGTCCTGGAGACGCTTCACGTTTTCGCTCTCCAGGGGCGGGATAAAAAGCCCCAGGCGCGTGCAGAAATCGGACAGGGTCGCCAGCATGGCCCCGGAGGGGGCAAGGAAGCTGATCCCGTTTCCTTGAGGCAACGGAAGCATGGAGAAGGCCTTTCCCGCCAGGACCAGATGGGTATACTCGGAAACACGGACCACGCCGGCCTGACGGAGCATACCGTCCACGATGCGGTCCGGAGAGGCCATGGCCGCCGTATGCGCCATGGCCGCCTGCCTGCCTGCCTCGGTGGCCCCGCTCTTGAGCAGAACGACCGGCTTTTTGCGGGTGACCTCCCGGGCGACCTCCAGAAACCGGAGCGGCCGCTTGAAGCTTTCGATGTAGATGATCACGGCGGCCGTTTCGGGATCCTCTCCCAGGTATTGCAGGGCATCCGTCTCGTCGATGTCGATCTTGTTCCCCAGCCCGATGACCCGGGCGACCCCGAAATGCTCGCCGGTCAGGATATATTTCAGGGTATGGGTGCCGAAATTCCCGGTTTGGGCGATGTAGGAAACCCGGCCGCGGCGGATCTTCCCCTGGGGAAAGAAGGTGGAGGTGAAGCCCCGGGGCATGGAGGTATGACCCGATGTGTTCGGTCCCAGGACATGGAGGCCCTTCTCCTTTATGATTCGGGCCAGCTCGTCCTGGATCCTGGCCCCGGCGGCATCGACTTCGGCAAAGCCTCCGGAAGAAAGGACAAAATGGCGTATCCCCTGATCGGCGCATTCTCGAAGCGCCTGCGCGGTGATACCGGCGGGCAGGATGATGACGGCCAGATCGATATCGCGCGGCAGCTCGCCGATGGAAGACAGGACATCCAGTTCCATGATCCTGCCCCCTTTGGGATTGACCGGATAGATCTTTCCCTGATAGCCGTTGGCAAGGATGTTCCGGAGTATCTCGCAGCCGGGCTTGCCTGCAACGGCCGAGGCCCCGATGATCGCCACGCTGCGGGGCTCAAAAAAGGGTGCCAGCATATGCATCTTCATTTCTCCTAAGGTGAACCGTTATGACATTACAGGTGAACAGCAGCCGGATCCTGAACCGCTACCAGTGCGTCCACCGCCACCGGGGAGCCGTCCGTCCGGATCTTGATGGGATTCATGTCGATTTCCTTCACATGTCCGCATTCACTGCCGATCCTTCCTGTTGCCATAAGGATCCGGGCCAGGGCCTCCCTGTTGACCGGCGGCTGGCCGCGAAAGGACTGGAGGACCTTCGCGGTACGGATCTCTTCCATCATCTCCAGGGCATCGGCCTTTGTGAGGGGAGCCACGCGAAAGACGACATCCTCGATGAGCTCCGTGAAGATGCCCCCCAGGCCGAACATGACGCAGGGTCCGAACTGAGGGTCCCGGGTGAGCCCGCAAACCAGTTCCCGGTCCCCTTGAACCATCTCCTGGACAATCAGCCCTTCGCAGCCGGCGATGGCCAGAAGCCGATCCGCCTGCTGGCGGACCTCCTTTTCCGACTTCAGGTTGAGGAGGATGGCACCCAATTCCGTTTTGTGCTGGATCCTTTCTCCGCCTGCCTTCAAAACAACAGGATAGCCTATCTCCCGGGCACTTCCAACCGCCGCCTCCCCGTCCGGAACCCATGCCTCCCTGCAGACCGGGATCCCGTATCCTTCCAGGAACCGCTTGGCGTCGTATTCATTCAACGCCGATTTCCCCGCTTCAACCGCCGCTGCAATCCAATCCATCAGGCCCCTATCCCTTCTCTTTTTAATGGCAGAACCGTTCCCATAACGTTTCCGGTCACACATTCATGAGTTTCCTGAAGTGTTTCCTATATACTATCGATGTGGCTGGCTTCAAGAAGAAATACGCATGCCGATGCGCCAACTTTTTCAGGGCCGGACCTTTGCCGAATGCCTTCCTGTGGATGGACAGAGGGCCGGTTTCGGTGTCATTGCGGTTTCTCAGGGATCAGGGATTCGATGTCCAGCAGACGCTCCAGATGGTCGATGATCGGCGCGGCGGTCTTGACCGCGGGCCAATTCCTTTTGACGGAGTGGTGCCGAAGCCAGAGGGGGTGCATCCCCGCCGACTCCGAACCCAAGACGTCGATCCGCCAGTCATCCCCCACATAGACCGCATCGCGCGCCTCGATGCCGAGTCTTGCCAGACAGAGGCGAAAAGGTTCCGGATCGGGTTTTGCCGGGACGCCGGACTCGCCCGCCACGATGATCACCTCGAAAAAGCGCTCCAACTGCGGATAATGGCTGAGGCGGTGGTTGCCTTCCTGTGTTTGCCCCTGTGTATTGGTGATCAGGGCAAGTCGCCGCCCCTGGCCGAGAAGCCCCTCCAGGACGCCTTCCGTCTCGGCGAAGATCCGGGTCATCGTTTTGACCTTCCGCCAATAGTCGGCTTCCCACTGCCGGCTGATGATAGGGTCGATCTTCCTGCCGTAATGGGCGAAGAGTTCCTCCAGGAGGGTCGTTCGGGAAAAGAGGGAGCGACCGTGCAGGCGTGTCCGGATCTGCCGGTAGATCTCCACAAATTCCGCCCAAGACGGAGCGGAGAGCACTTCAAAGGCCCTTTGTTCCATTTCTTTCTCCGCAGTGCGGAACCCATCCGCGGAATCCACTAGTGTCTGACCGAAGTCGAAAACGACCGCCTTGATCATCCCGTTTCCTCCCGGTTGTCGATCCTCGTCCGGACGCGATCGCGCGTCTTCACCTCTGGGGCCTTTATTCCCTCCGCCAGGGTATCGATCCGCCGGATCTCGGCCGGGATTTCCCTGCATTGGGAAAGGACCCGCCAGGCACCGGTGAAGGGGCTGCCTTTGGTCAGATCGTTCGGGACGACCAGACAGCGGATCCCGGCAGCGACCGCGGCGGCAAGTCCCCGCGGCGAATCTTCTATGACCAGGGATTCCTCGCGAGAGCAGCCGCTGATTTTCATCGCCGTCAGATAGGGCTCCGGGTCCGGCTTGGAATGGGTATAATCCTCACGGGCAAGAATAAAATCGAAGTAAGGAATCAGCCCCGTTCCGGCGTGGATCGCATCGAAATGGACACGGCGGGAACTGGTCACGATGGCCAGGGTCACGCTTCCCCTGAGCGCGGCGAGGGTCTGCTCGACTCCCTCCAGGACGCGGACGCCGCGATTCAGGAGTTCGGTATACCGGCGGTTCCGCTCCTCATGGAGAAGGTCGATCTTCTCCTGAGGAATCCCGTTGGCTTTTGCCAGGTCGAAAGCGCTGCGCCCCTCGGTCAGAGAAATCTGCCGGAAGAGGTCCTCTGTCAGCGTCACCCCGGCCTGCAGCAGCAGCTCGCGGGTCGCCTGAAAATAGAGCCTCTCCGTGTCCACCAGGACACCGTCGTTGTCCCAGAATACCGCCCGGATCATATGCACCCCAAATACGTGACGGCCGCCCTTCGGCGGGCAGCCGTCCACAAACCTCACGGCACACAATCAAACACAACCAGGACTGCGTGTCAATCCTTTCCGTACTTCTTCAGATAGGCGCCGAAGAGGGCTTCGTCCGTCGGCTGGTAATCCGCAACGGGTGTCGCGACGCGCGTATACATGAGAAACTGTCTCCAGTTGATGTTTTCGCAGCTGATGTTCCCGGCCCATGTCCCGCAGCCCAGCGTGTCCGTGAAGCCCAGATGGCTCGTCCAGCCGCCGCTGTTCGCCTCGGTATGGCCCATGTTGCAGACGATCCGGCTGACGTTCGCCCGCAGGCCGATCTTGTGCCTCCGTTCTTCCAGCTCCGTCTGGATGTTCACCGAGTGCCCCTCGCCGGAGAACTTCAGGATCTTCTCCATGCGGTCCAGCATTTCGTCGAAATCGGTCCACTTCCAAACGGTAAGAACCGGGGAGAGCTTCTCGCCGGAGAAGCGGTCCTCGGGGCCGACCTTCTCGCCCATGACCATCAGGATTTTCGTATCGGCGGGGACCTTCAGCCCGGCGAGATCCGCGATGAAAACGGCCGATTTGGCCACGATCTCCCGGTTCAGCGCGTGGCCGTCCGGCCACATCGTCTTGCGGAGCGCCTCACGTTCCTCGGTGCTGCACATATAGCCGCCCTCGGCCTTGAGCGCCGCGATCATCTTGTCGAAGATGCTCTCCTCGACGGCGATGGCGTTCTCCGACGAACAGGAGGCCGCGTTGTTGGCGGTCTTGGATTTCCGGAGCCGAAACGCGACGCCCGGGATGTCCTTGACGGTCGAATCGACGATGGAAATCACGTTTCCCGCACCCACGGTCTGAGCCGGAACCCCCGCGGCATAGACGACCTTTACCAGCGCCGCACCGCCCGTGGCCACGGCATAGTCGCAGTTCGCCATGAGCTCCTGGGTCTTTTCATTGCTCGTGTGGCGGATGCACTGGACCAGATCCACCGGTGCGCCGACCTTCGCAAGGGCTTTGCGGATGTGCTCGACCGTCGTATAGGTGGCCAGCTCCGTCCTGGGGTGGGGCGAGCAGATGATCGCATTGCGCGTCTTCAAGGTGGAAAGCGCGATGCAGCAGACAGTCGATTCGGGATTCGTGCAGGGAACGACGTTTGCGATGACGCCGATCGGCTTGGCGTACTTCCGTATCCCCTTGGCCTTGTCCTCTTCCACCAGGCCGCAGGTCTTCACGCCGATCTGATCGTAGAGCGTTCCCCGGACCTTGGTCCCGATCTTATGGACCTTGTCCTCGTAAACGCCGATCCCCGACTTTTCCACAGCCAGGCGCGCCAGCTCTTCCGCGGTCTCCTTCTTCTGCAGCTCCCAGCCGACGGCCAGGACCATCTCATCGACCTTGTCCTGCGGCCAGAACTCTACGATCTTGAATGCCGCTCTCGCCTTTTTGTACATCTCCTGAATGTTGTCTTCCATGATCCGTACCTCTCCTTCTAATAGTCCTTATTTCACACCCTGTCTGATTTGAAGTCGGCCAATTCCCCTTCGCCAGGGAAGCAGTAACCGACACTGTCTTAAGAATGCTTCATCACGATGCTCGAAATGATATTGGCCGCCTCGTCCCCGCGGTCCGCGGCGTTGCTCAAATGCCGATAGATCTCCCGCATCTTGAGCATGAAGATGGTATCGGTTCCCCTGAACAGATGGGAAAGGGCCAATCGATACGCCCCTTCCATCGTGTTCTCGTAAGCCTTTGCCTTGACCGCATGGACCGCCGCAACCTTCGGCTGTTCCTCGAGGATTTTGATCGCCTGGTTGATCTCCTGTCCCGCGCTGATCAGGATGTTCACCATCTCCTTTACATGGCCGTCCGCCTTCACCTCGTAAATTTCCAGCTCATAGACGGTTGAATTTGCATAGTCCATCACGTCGTCGATTGCCCTTGAGAGGTCGAAGATGTCCTCCCGATCCAGAGGTGTGACAAAGGTCCTATCCAGCTCCTGGATCAAAATCAGCCGCAGGTCGTCCGCTTCCACCTCGCATTTCTTGACCTGTTTGGCCTTTTCCGGGACGGGATCATCCAGATAGCCGGCCAGGGCATCGAGCCCTTCATTCATCTTCACCGACTGCTGATAGAGCAAATCGTAGAAGATATCCTTCTTCTTTTCGAAGAATCTCCTTCTCAAGTTGAATACCAAGGCAAAACTCCTTTCCCTTTTCCATCAGAAACTGGGGTGCAGCGCCCGGATCACGACAAACACGATCCCTGCGACACCCGCCGACGCTGGAATCGTAATAAACCACGCTATCACGATATCCTTCGCCACACCCCAACGCACCGCCGAAACCCTTTGCCCCGCTCCTGCGCCGATGATGCTCGATGAAACGACATGCGTCGTGGAGACCGGCCCCCCAAAGAGCGCCGCCGTGAGGATGACGGCGGCGGAGGCTGTCTGGGCGCAGAAGGCATGGATCGACCGCAACCGGCAGATCTTTGCCCCCATTGTCTTGATGATCCTCCATCCCCCTGTCGCGCATCCCAACGCAATCGCGCCCGCGCAGGCGGTGATGACCCAGAAGGGAATCTCAAAGGAAGGAAGCCCCCCCAAGATCAGCAGGCTCATGGCAATGACCCCCATCGATTTCTGGGCGTCGTTGGCCCCGTGACTGAGGGCAAGGCAGACCGAAGAGACGATCTGCATCCTGTTGAAGAAAGAATTCGCGCGGGGTGTGGCATTTTGTTTTTCCGCAACGGCACGGGTCATCCTTAGAAAAAGCCAGCCGAACAACAGGCCGATCAGAGGGGAGAAGATCAACGTACCGAACACGAACGCAACCCCGTTCCACATGATCTTTTCCGGCCCGTAGCCGATCAGGACCGGCCCGATCAGCCCTCCAATCAAGGCGTGGGAGGAGCTGGAGGGCAGGCCGAACCACCAGGTGATCAGATTCCAGACGATCGCGCCGATCAGAGCCGAAATGATCAGGCCGGAGGAGAGGGCCATCGCGCCGGGATCGAAGGCCGACGCATCGATGATGTTCTTGCCGATCGTCTTGGCCACGGCAGTCCCAAAAAGAAAAGGGCCGATAAACTCGCAGATCGAGGCGATCGTCAGCGCCATGGCAGGCGACATGGCGCCGGTGACGATGATCGTCGCCACGACGTTCGCCGCATCGTGAAAGCCGTTGGAAAAGTCGAAGAAGAGGGCCAGACAGACGATCAGAACAGCCACCATCAGAACCGTACCTTCCACTGGCCTCCCCCCTGCAATTGTTTTCGATGCCGATTTTCTTGCATCGTCCGGATATTCAGCTCCCTTGAGAAAAAAAGCAGCCTGACCGGGATTTCCCTGCCGCTACCCGTCAGGCTGCTCGGTGCATTTGATCAGATCTTCCGTTTGGGATCGTCGATCTCCTCGACGATGGCCCATCCGGACCCTTTGATCTTCTGTCTTTCCAAAAAGGTCTTCTTCCACTCCTGCGGTGTCTGGGCCACCATGGATTTGACGATCTTCTTGCGCTCTTCGAGGGTTGGAACGGGGCGGTCTGCCGGCCCGTCATACCACTCCTTCGGGGTCAGGGTCTGACCCAGCCGCACCGGCTCTTCTCTCTCGATCTCCTCGCAGTAATGCGCCCCCGTCGCAAAGGCCCGGGTGACGGCAATGATGCACCATGTCGCCTCGGGGGTAAACCCCAGGTCGAACATCACGGCGCCGGTCGCACCCAGAAGGTCGATGTCCACCGGCTCCTTGCTCAGCTTCTGGGCGGCCTTCACGACCTCCTTCATCAGGTCGACGTACTTCCCCGCGATCCCCAGCTTCTCCGCCTGGGCAACCATCCTTTTGGCGGTAGGATCCTTCAGCATCAGTCCTGACACACCCAGGGCGGGTTCGTCGAGCTTTTCCTTCACCACCGACTCGACGATCTCGGCCAGAGGTTTTCCCGTCTTGGCCTGCTTGGCAAGAATGCCGTCCAGAATCTTGCCGAAGGTTTGATAGGCCCCGTAGGCATGACCGAACGCAAGAATCGACGACCCGGCCGCCTGGGTTAAAAGCGTCTTGCCGCTCGCGACGATCCGCGAGATGTTGGACGGCGAGGAAAGGCCGTCTTCCAGCATCACGACCATCACGTAGTTGAGCATCTTCTCTTCCTCGACCAGAGGAATCCTCGCCTGGAAGTCGACGAACAGCACATCCGTCAGGCCGTAGCCCGCCTCCACCAACTCCGTCGTATCGTATCCGCGGGCGACGATACGGTGGACATTCTTGTATGCCACTTCGGACACCCACTGAAACCGCGCCCGCTTCTCATCCGGGGGAATCGTGCCGTGCTCCCGTGTCCGGTAATTGAACCTGAGTCTCGGATCGTCTAGATTATCCATTTCTTGTATTCTCCTTCCTCTTTCTGTTTCTTGGCGTACTGCTGTCGCTCAGCCTGGCTGGGCACCGGCCGGTCCGCGGGCCCCACATACTTGATCATAGAAAGATCGAGCATCTGGACCATCGGTTCCCGTTTCGAGGCCGCCCAGGCCCGACCCTTCTTCATCGTGTACGTGGCATGCGCCGCGCAGCTGAACCCCCTGCAGACGCATCCGATACACCACGCGGCGTTCGGCGAAAAACCGAGCTCCGCGAGGGCCGTATTGCCGGCCCCGATCATATTCACCGCCACATAGTCCTTGCCTTCCTTCTGGCGCCGCTCATTGAAGTGCTTTTCGATCGAACGCTGGAGCTCGAGATAAACGCCGCTGCAGAGCTGCTCATGCTTGATATGCGTCGGTTCGGCCCGCGGATCCCCGTCCAGGTGCTGCGGCTGCCCCAGTCCCATCACCGCCAGGCCCGCGTCCATGTATTCATCCACAAGGATCTTGCCCATCTCTTCGATGGTCTTCCCTTCCACGCGGGCCCGCTCGATGTACTTGTGCATCATATACCCGTGCGCCGCGCCGGGGCCGTGCGCCGATCCGAACGTCATGACCGCGGCTGAAACCGCAGCCGGCAGATTCGGCCTGCCACCCATGACGGCAATCGCGGACGCGGCAGACGGCGACATGGAGTGTTCGAGAAACTCGCCCGTCTCATACCGCAGCATGTCCACCTCGTTCTCGGACGCGATCCGGTTCTGGAAGAGGATGAAAAGCATATCGTAAAACGTGTATCCCGCCTCCGCCAGATCGCTGACGCTGTACCCCCTGACGACAGTCTTCTCTTCCGTTTTGTAGGAAATGGCTGTCTTTCTTTTAAACAACGGCTGTCTGTCCATACGAAACTCCCTCCCAATCATCTTTGTTTCCATTCCGGCGTGAAGCCTCACGCCGTCTTCAGAAATCCAGTGTCACACCTGCGCGGCATTCCTTGCTTTCTTTACCGATTCAACATCCGGCAGCGCCGGTGACCTATCGCTTCGTCCCACACACCGATCGGGGTGTGCTGCGATATGACTTGGATCCTTGCGAAATATCGTAAAGTATGCACCAAATATAAGTCAAAATAATAATAATTATGCTTTGAATAACTATTTTTTATTTCAACCTATCGCCATCCCCAGATCTCATATACCTCAAAGGGGAGGTGCCCCGCTGATGGATATGATAGAAGAGATTCTTTTAACAAGTCAAACTGATAATAATTATATTACTATTATAAATCCTTATAGCGGCGGGCCTCTCTTACCGCGGAACGCCTTGTCCATTACGGTTTTCTCGGAATCCACGCCGCATCAGGGCCCCTCTATTGCTTTTAACAATGCTTCTATTGATATTTTCTACTTGACTCTCATCCGGGATGGTTTATTTCTGACACCTACAAGTACCCGTTCTCTCGTGCGGGAGAAAGGAGGTGACAATCCAAGGCATCATTGACCATGCGTCCGCTTTGAAATAGGTGACAGTGCAAACAAGGGCCTGAATTGAGGAGGGCGGATCGATCAGGAGTCGATCGGAAGTCTTTCCTGGCTCGGTTCATTTGCTCAGGCATGCATGTCGCTTAGGTTGGAGAGTGAATATTTTTTAGCCCCATGTTGAGGAGGAAAAGCTATGAGAAAAATCGTTGGATTGCTTCTAATCGCGGTATTGTTGGCGGGATTCGGCTGGACGGACCTGTCTTTGGCGGCCGCACCGGCGCCGATCAAGTGGAAACTCCAGAGCGCCAATCCCGCAGGGACGCCGCAGATCGATCTGCTGAACAGAATAGCCATGAACGTCGACAAGATGTCGGCAGGAAGGCTGAAGATCGAAGTCCTCGCCGGCGGCGCCATCGTGAATCCCTTTGAAGTCCTGGACGGCGTCAACAAGGGGATCGTGGAGGCCGGGCAGTGGTGGACCCATTACTCCATGGGGAAAAACCCCAGCGGCAGCCTCTTCAGCTCCCCGCTCGGCGGTGCAGGCAGCGGCCTGGACCTGATGAACCATCTTTCCTGGTACTTCAACGGCGGAGGCCGGGAGCTCTATGTGGAATACTACCAGAAGATCCTCAAGGCCGACGTGATGCCCTTCCTGATCGCTCCGGACGGACCGGAGGCCTTCGGCTGGTACAAGAAGGCGCCCAAGACGCTCAATGATTACCTCAAAATGCGGGTCCGCATGTCCTCCGGCCTGTCGTCGGACGTCCTGAAGGACATGGGCGGCATCCCGGTGAACGTGGCCGGCGTGGAGCTCATCCCCGCGCTGGAGAGGGGCGTCATCGACGGCGCCGAGTGGATCAACACAGCGAGCGACCTGAAGCTCGGGCTTTACGACGTGGCCAAGAACTACTCCATCCAGGGGCTCCACCAGGCCATCGGCATCATGGATGTCATGATCAACGGCAAGGCCTGGCGCGCGCTGAGCCCGGACCTCCAGGCGATCGTGGCAGCGGCCTGCACCCAGTCGATCATCGAGGGGATGATGTACTTCGTGGAGGAGAATGCCAAGGCGCTGATCGTACTGACCAAGGAAAAGGGCGTCAAGCTGTTCGACGCGCCTCCCGGCTACTCGGATGCCTTCATCAAATCGTCGAAGAAGGTGCTCGCCAAATTCGAGGCAAAGGACCCGTTCTTCAAGAAGGTCCTCGATTCCCAGCGCGAGTACGCCAAGCTGGTGGTTCCCTTTACTAAAGAGACCAACAAGCTGATGCAGCTGATCTCCGGAGCCGCCGAAGTGAAATAAAAAGCGGCAGAGCAACCGGGCCGTCCGATGACGGCCTGATCATTACCCATGAACTGCCTTGGCCGGCCGATCCCCAGACGAAAGCGGGGGATCGGCCGGCGGGTCAGACCTGAAAACTGGCGATATCGGCCGCCGATTCGGCAAAGGATCTTTTCAACCTCACAGGGACGGCTCCGGAGGAACCGTCTCGCATGATTGGAGCGTTCTTAATATGGACAAGATCGAGAGAATCACAAGAGTTATCGACCAGATCAGCGAGTGGTCGGGCAAGGCCGCATCCTGGCTGATTATCCCCATGGCCGGCGTACTGGTCTGGGAGGTGTTTATCCGCTATGCCTACAAGCCCACCCTTTGGGCCGTGGACATAGCCACCATGTCCTATGGAACCCATTATTTCCTCGCCGGCGCTCTGACCCTCTACCTGGGGAAACATATCAGGACCGATTTCTTCTACGGAAAATGGTCCGTCAAGACACAGTGCATCGTGGATACGCTTTGTTATCTTTTGCTTTTCCTCCCCGGGATGGTTCTATTCATCTGGGTGAGTTGGGATTTTTTTCTCGAATCCTGGGATTTCAAGGAAGAGCTGATGACGACCTGGAGACCCCCTGCCTACCCCTACAAGCTGGTCATCCCCCTGGGCGGCGCCTTGATCCTGCTCCAGGGAATCTCGGAACTGTTTAAGAACATCAAGACGATCGCCACGGGAGTGGACCACCGCCGCAAGCCGGACGTGGCTTCTTTTGAAGCGACATAAAATCCCCCGAGGCGGCCATGCTGCCCATTGGGACTACAGGAATCAGCAACAGCGCATCTAGTGCGGGAGGCAGAAGAAATGAGCATGGAAATTTATGGCCTGATCCTTCTGGTCGGCCTTTTTATCTTCATCTGTATCGGATTCCCCATATCCTTCACCTTGATCACCCTCGGCATGGTCTTCGGCTACATCAGTCTCGGAGAGAGAGTGTTCAGTCTCATGACCTTGTCCTTCTTCGGCACCATGATGGACACGGTCCTGGCCGCCGTGGCCCTCTTCACCTTCATGGGCTGCGTCCTGGAGAGCGCCGGACTGATGGAACGGCTGTTTCGGGCGGTCCAGCTCCTCTCCGGCCGGATCCATGGCTCCATGTATTTGGCCACTATCTTCACCGCGACCCTGTTCGCAGCAGCCACGGGGATCGTCGGCGCCTCCGTCACGATCATCGGGCTCATGGCCGCGCCCGTGATGAAGAAATCGGGCTACGACACAGGCCTTTCCGCCGGCACTATCTGCGCCGGCGGTACGCTGGGCATCCTCATCCCCCCCAGCGTCATGCTCGTGGTCATGGGGCCGGTGTTCCAGGTCTCCGTGGCCCGTCTTTACGCCGCCGCAATTCTCCCCGGGATCATGCTCGCGTCTCTTTACATCGGCTATTCAACCTTCAGAGTGCTGATGAACCCGAAGCTGGGGCCGCCCCTTCCCGAAGAGATGCTCAATGTGCCCAAGAGTCATGTGATCAGGGAATTTTTCGTAGGCCTCGTGCCGGTGGCGACGCTGATCCTGATGGCCCTGGGCAGCATCGTGACGGGCCTTGCCACGCCTACGGAGGGGGCTGCCCTGGGCTGCCTGGGTGCGGTGGCAGTGACCGCGGCCAACAGACGGCTCACCTTCAAGCTCGTCAAGGAGTCGGCCTACCGGACCGCCGAAACCACGAGCATGGTGATGATCCTCCTGGCCGCATCGACCTTCATGGGTGCGGTCTTCTCTTCCATGGGGACGCCCAAGTTCATCGCCCAGTCGCTTCTGGCCCTCAACCTGCCGCCCTGGATTTTCGTGGTCGGCATCCTGATCGTCGCCTTCATCCTGGGCTGGCCCCTGGAATGGGTGCCCATTGTGGTCGTCATCATCCCGATCTTTCTGCCCATTCTCACCGGGATCCATACGGACATGGTCTGGTTCGGCATCATCCTGGCGGTCACCTTGCAGAGCTGTTGGATCTCGCCCCCTGTGGCGCTTTCGGCCTACTATCTCAAGGCGATCATGCCGGAATGGGAGCTCATCGACATCTACAAAGGCATGATGCCCTATATGCTTCTGCAGGCCATTGCCGTGACCATGCTCGTGGTGTTCCCGGGGATCGCAACCTGGCTGCCCAAAGTCCTGTTCGGATAAGGGAGGGCTTGGATCCATCGCCGCTGAAAGCGCTTTGATTCAGATGGACTGAATTTCCAGCGGGATACCGGAATCGCGATTCGGGCCGGCCGCAGCCAAACCGGCCCGAATATTCCCATGTTGAGGTATCGAGATGACGAAGACCGGAAGGGCCGCGGTCATGACAGCGGCGAAAAAAGACCTGGAGATCCGGGAATACCCCCTTCCCAAGGTCGAACCGGGGTGCATGCTGGTCAGGATCACTTGCTGCACCATCTGCGGCTCCGATCTGCATACCTGGACAGGCAGGAGAAAATCCCCGGTGCCGATCATCCTCGGCCACGAGATCGTGGGAACCATCCTGGAACTGGGGAAAGGCGTCACCATGGATTCCGGGAACAATCCGTTGCGGGTGGGAGACCGCATCACATGGACCATCATGGACAACTGCGGCAAATGCTACTTCTGCCGTGAAAAGGGGCTCATGATGAAGTGCACCCACCTGAAGAAGTACGGCCATGACAGCTGCGCCGAGCCCCCCCATTTCGTCGGCGGTTTCGCGGAGTATTGCTATCTCACGCCGGGCACCTGCGTCATCCGGATCCCGAACGAGTTGTCCGATGAAGACGTGGCGCCGGCCAACTGTGCCCTGGCGACCGTGGTGGCCGGCTGGGATGCCATCCGCGTCATGCCCTTTGAAAACGTGCTCATCCAGGGGGCGGGCGCCCTGGGCGTCTATGCGGCCGCCTTGGCGAGCCACTACGGATGTAGGCGGATCATCGTGGCCGATGTCATGGAGCACCGGCTCGAATTCGTGAAGAAGTTCGGCGCCACGGACACGATCAACATGAAAGGAATGACCGATGAGGAGGTGATCGAAACCGTCAAGGATCTCTCCGGCGGTTTCGGCGTGGATGTGGTGATGGAACTGGCTGGATACCCTCCGCTTCTTCCACTGGGTCTGAAATGTCTCCGTACGGGCGGCCGTTTGGTGGAAATCGGCAATGCCTTCGCCGGAGCCCTGTTCACAGCCGATGCAGCCGACATCGTTTTCAAATGCCTTTCGATCCAGGGCGTTCACAACTACGATACGGTCCATCTTCAGAAGGCAATTGATTTCATCCAGATGACCCGAGACCGTTTTCCCTTTGATGAAATCGTGGGTGAACGGGTGTCGTTGGACGCCATCAACAAGGGACTGGAGATCGCGGAGTCGGGAAAGACGATTCGTGTGGCCGTGATACCCTGACCGGTAAGCCGTAGGTGGGGGGAATTGAAGCCGTTCGCACCCCCACCTCCTCCCCTCCACCGCGCCTACCCGATACGGAATCACATCTATTGTGACATCTTGATCGTTCGTTCAAGATCCTTCAACCAGACTCCCTGCTTGTGATCGTAGGTTCTCACTGACACACGGTCCGGATAGAGCGACAGCGTGTTGGTCCAGATGGTATCATGCCTGGTCGCCCTCATTGAATCCTCGGAAAAGTGGCTGCTTCCGTTCATGTCTGCATTGTGAATGACCCAGACCTGTTTCTCGTAAAGGTTGATAGGTGAATTGAAGCTCTTGTTCGTGGCCGCCATATGCAGATGACCGGCCACCCATAAAAACACCTGTTTGTTCTTCAGCAGAATCTCCCGGATTTTCTTTGCCGGCTCGGCATTGTAACTGTCGGGGGTTGTGGACTTTGCAATGTACTGGATCTTATAGGTGCCCTCCAGCGGGGCATGAAAGAAGACAATGGTGGGCACGTTCTTGTTTCGTTCGAGTTCAGAGCGAAACCAGTCCAGCTGACGGTCGGTCAACTGGGCATAGTTGTTCGACACCAGCTCGTCCGGGGTCAAGAATACCAGGAGATAATTACCAAGCCGTTCGCTGTAATAGATTTCCTTTAATCCCCAGGTTTTCTTAAACTTCTCCAGCTTCGCCTGCCGGTGATCCGGTGAGGCTTCCTTGAGGGTATGCCCGGTCGCCGGATTTCGAGGGTAGCTGTCGGGGTAGATGTAGTCGTGGTTTCCACCCACCATGCGCAGGGGTTTACCCATTTTGCTGAAGTACTTCTCTGCGGCGGCATACTGCTCGGCGGAGCCGCCGGTGGCCACGATATCCCCGGTGACGACCACCCTGTCCACATCGCTCCAGGAATTGACCGTCTGAAGGGCCTTTTCCTTGAGAGGCAGGTGATTCCCGGGAAGATGGACATCGGACAAGACCGCGATCTGATAATACCCCTTGTCCTCCGCTTTCATATTGGACATGCAACCGACGAACGTCAGAGCCGTCCCAATCAAGAGAATGGAACTGAGTATTCTTAAACAGAAATTGACTTTTCGCTTCATGGTCCTTCTCCTTTCATCATCCTAAAATACGATTAACATTCCTTTCCGACGTTTACCACACGAAAAGCAAATATATTGTTTATATAGGGGAATAAATTTGTTTTATATCCTCCTTTCGATTCCAAATCGGAGCATGTACACGACTTTCATCCTGCGCGATCTCCGCTCGATTTCAAAAGTCTTATCAAAATGGTTGACAATCCATCCTTCTGCAAAGTATGAACATATCCAAGCCTAATTCAAGGGAATAAACCACTGGCATGCCAGTGGTATGAACAATGGCTTTGCCAGTGATTAGTGCCGAGAAAAAAGAAATCTCCTACAATGAGAGTGCCAACTACTCAATGAAGGAGATTT
>Ga0172371_10000477_pt1 | contig 61509 bp, 52 predicted proteins | sample Lak12m_FD_114543 | JGI IMG/M metagenome (GOLD analysis project Ga0172371, IMG submission 114543) | Freshwater microbial communities from Kabuno Bay, South-Kivu, Congo - kab_022012_12m | ecosystem: Environmental > Aquatic > Freshwater > Lake | place: Democratic Republic of the Congo: South-Kivu... | reverse complement strand
TTATGTGACCCCGACAGGATTCAAACCTGTGACCTTCAGAACCGGAATCTGACGTTCTATTCAGCTGAACTACGGGGCCGGTTGAGTGAGCGCAAAAGTACAACAATTAACCAAAATCCGCAACACACTGCCCTTGATTGTCAGTTTTCGTCTTTCGCTGATGCAACATCCCACCACGTATCTTCAAAATAATAAGCACTAACAAGCTGATTTGGTGTAAACTCAAAATAATAATTGTAAGGAGTAATAGCCCTGGGAGCATCCTTCCATAATTCATCCGAAGGCTTTTCGGGTTCAAAGATGACATTAATCCGGCTTTTAAAATCAACCGGCGAACGCTTGCGCGAATCAGTGATTACATAAAACGGAATAGATGCTTCGCGGCATACCAGCGCTATGGGATAAGTGCCAATTTTGTTGGTAAATCCATCGGTAAAAACATTGTCGGCACCCATTACGGCAAAATCTACTTCGTGGATAAAGCGGCCTACTGCAGCCTCGTTGATAAAGTGAACCTTACACCCCAGATCGCTCAGCGCCCTTGCCTGCAGCTTCCCTTCATAAACAGGGCCAGACATGGTTTGATAAACTGAAGGAAAAATATGGTGTGTAGCCAGATGTTCGAACAACACATGAATACTACTGCTATTGCTGTGTAATAGCACCCTTTTACCCTGAAACTTTACCAGGCGCTCCATTTTTTCGGCTGCCTGCCCAATGCTCTCGTCCCAAATCTGACGGTAACTTGTAAGAAAAACCTCAACCTTATGAATGGTTTTATCGAGTGGCCAGTTGCTCTCAGCAGCCTGATCGAACAGGTCGTAAAACTGCTGCATAAAATGATGTAAAACAGCCAGATCGGGGAAATGGGTGGTTACATGATCAAGGTTGGAACGCAGATATTCGCTATCGAGCTCCCGCGCATTGATATAGGTTTGAATACTCCTGATTATCTTTTCGAGCAGGGCAGCACTTCCTGAATAATTATCCAGAATCAGTTCACGAATCTTGAGCTCAAACGACATTTGCGTATCTATCTGATAAACTGTTATTTATAAGCAACACCAAACAAGTAATTTTCGCGGAAAAACGCGTTTAAATCAAAATTGATTACCTTTGCAAAGTTAACTTATTCAATCCAATTTAATTCAGAAACTAACATGTCAGAACGAATTTTCGATAAAGTAAAGCCCGGTGTTGTTGCCGGAAGCGATGTACAGGAAGTATTTCGCATTGCCCGTGCCGGTGGTTTTGCACTACCCGCTGTAAATGTGGTTGGCACCGACTCAGTGAATGCAGTTATGCAGGCTGCCAAAGAAGTAAATTCACCGGTAATAATCCAGTTTTCGAACGGTGGCGCCCACTTTTTTGCAGGCAAATTTCTGAGCAATGATGGCGAAAAAGCTGCTATTGCCGGAGCAGTTTCAGGCGCCAGTCATATACATCATATGGCTGAACTTTATGGCGTTCCGGTTATTGTACACACCGATCATGCGGCAAAAAAACTGCTTCCATGGATCGACGGACTGCTTGATGCCGGTGAACAGCATTTTAAAGCTACCGGAAAACCTCTTTTCAGTTCGCATATGCTCGACCTTTCAGAGGAAAGTCTGGAAGAAAACATCGAGATCTGTAAGAAATACCTAGCCCGCATGAGCAAAATGGGCATGACCCTTGAAATTGAGCTCGGAGTAACCGGCGGTGAAGAAGACGGCGTTGACAATACCGGCGTTGACAGTTCAAAACTATACACTCAGCCCGCTGATGTTGCTTACGCATTCGAAGAACTTTCAAAAATAAGCGACCGCTTTACCATAGCAGCCTCATTTGGTAATGTGCATGGCGTTTACAAACCGGGCAATGTTAAACTTCAGCCTGTTATTCTTAAAAATTCGCAGGACTACATCCAGAAGAAATTCAACACCTCCGAAAAACCCGTGAACTTTGTTTTCCATGGCGGATCAGGTTCGAGCCGTGAAGAAATTCGTGAAGCCATTTCGTACGGTGTAATCAAAATGAACATCGACACCGACACCCAATGGGCTACCTGGGAGGGTATCATGAATTATTACAAGAAAAATGAAGGTTACCTGCAGGGCCAGATTGGAAATCCCGAAGGTGATGACAAGCCGAATAAAAAATACTACGATCCGCGTAAATGGCTGAACGAGGCACAAAAAACCATGATTGCCCGCCTCAAAATCGCCTTTGAAGACCTTAACAACATCAACCGAAACTAAGTGAAGTTTTCCTGTTTTCACATAAAGCCCCGCCTTCGTTTGAAAGCGGGGCTTTTTCATTATCAAAATTTCAGTGTTTATTTATCGGATTTAAACCAGAAATAGCTCAATTCGAACAACCAAATCAGGCACGAAAAAAGTAAAAGGTCATTTCTGCCTGCAGATTAAACCAGCATCTGAACGCCCAAAAGCCCTCAGAAAATAATCTCTGCGGTTAGATCTTGTCAAACAGTCAGTAAGTACAAGCTTTTAACTTATAACTTCCAACGCCTCTAGTATCCCATCGAAATCAAAATCTCCTTCGGATGTAGGCTTAATACCGGAATGGGTGAATGGTGCACCATTTGTTGCGCATAAGGTCCGATCCACACATTAAGGGCTGTTTTCTCCTGCTCGGTCATAATTGATATCAGATTGGCATCAATTTTCTGGGCGTATTGGATGGTGGTAGTAGTCAGGTTTTCTGATTCGGTTTCAATAACCTGATGTTTTAATCCTTTGTCTTTCAGATATTTGGCAGCCTGCTTGGCATAACTTAAAACTAGCCGCCTAACGTCTTCAACACTGGTTGTATACACTGCCAAAACATGTACTTCGGCGCCAAAAGCATTGGCAAGTTCTGCGGTAAACGGAACTTTTTGCCTGGTTTCCATGGTGCTGTCTATCGGCATAACAATACGCTCTAAATTCCGGCTAATTTCAACACCAGCCCGTATGGTTATTATGGGGCAAGGTGCAACGGATACTATACGATTGGCATTGCTGCCCATCCACAATTCCTCGAATCCTGATGAGCCATGCGTTCCGGCAACTATCAACCATGCATCCGACTCACGGGCCTGGCTTACCACCTCTTTATACACTTTACCTTCGCGGATGATGTAATCAATTTTTAATCCCGGGAGTTCAGCACTGTACTTGGTTATCAAACGGTTAAACTGCCGTTCAACCTCTTCAACCAAATCATCAGACCTATCAGATGATAAAATGGTTTTGGTGGTATACGGATTGTTAACCCAAACCATCAGAATGTTGGCTTTAGTGCATCGTGCAATGCTCACTGCATGTTCCAGCGCATTGATGGAGCAATCAGAAAAATCAATTGCCGAAATGATTGTTTTCATGGCAGGCCTGTTTTTGAAAGGAATTTAATAGCTGTTTGGTTGCGCTAATATATAGATTTTTACCGTTCAGCAAATCAGAACAACAAAAAACATGCGTACCCCAAAAAAGCCTGATTCTATGTTAAGCGAATCAAGAAACAGGGTTTTAAAACCCGCTGAGTTTTAATCAGGAATTGAACCCGAAATTGCCGGGGGATTAATTTTATCACCGGTAGCAAAAGCATTGGGGTATTCGGCCTGAATGGATTTCATGAACCCTTCAGCCTCAAGACGTGTGCGGAAATCGCCAACCCGAACCCTGTAATTGGGCTCCTTGAAAGAGAGGTAAGCTTTAACTTCCTGAAACTGAGCAGAAAAACGGTTGAGTGCATCAGTGGCCCTCTTTTTCGAGTTGGCTCCTGAATCAAAAAATATCTGAACCCGCCAGCCATCCACCGAACTTTCGTGCTGGTTAATGTATATGTGCTTTTCAACCAGCTTGTCGATGTGCGGGTCGCTGGTTATAACATTTGCAGGACTCTGTGCCCATAAAGCCGGGCTTAAAGAAATGAAAAGTAAAAAAAGCAGAACGTGTTTCATTCCGTATTAACGTATCGAAATTTCAATTATTTCTTTTGGCTGAATACTTAACACCGGAATGGGGGAATAGTTTACCATTTGCTGTGCATAGGGCCCCAGCAAAATATTGTTGGCAGTAGTTTCCTGTTCAGTCATAATGGCTATCAAATCAGCATTTACTTTCTTTGCATAATCTATGGTTGAATTGGTAATATTATCCGTATGCATACTTTCGGTGCTGTAATGAATGCCTGCTTCGTTGAGCATTTTTTGTGCCTGGTGAGTATAATTGTCGACTTTGCGCTGCATGGCTTTAATGCCTGTGGTATAAAGAGATAGAAGATATACATCGGCTTTAAACGCATTGGCTAAATGTATGGTAAATGGCACCTTCTGCCGGGTATCCACCGTGCTATCGATAGGCAAAACAATACTTTTTACCGATCTGCTGGTAATTTCGAAATCGTGGCGCACCGTAATCACAGGACAGGGTGCATATGAAACAATGCGGTAGGCATTACTACCAATCCAGAATTCCTCAAATCCCGTAACACCATGGGTTCCGGCAATTATCAGGCAGGCATTAATCAGTTTGGCCTGATGCGCAATCTCCTGATACACCTTTCCTTTGCGGAGTTTGAAAGAAAGTTTCCCCGGGTGAATCTTCGATTTATGCGATTTCATGATTTCGGCAAAGTTACGGCTGGCTTCTTCCCTGAATTCATTAACCTCGGCATTAAAGGCAAAATCCTGGTTTGTGTGGCTGTCAACCCACACCATTGTTACGTTTCCTTCAACCTGATTGGCAAATTCGATGGCATAATCCAGCGCATGTAACGAACCTTTCGAAAAATCTATGGCTACAACTATTTCTCCCATGGCATTGATAATTAATAATTACAGAGGGCTAATTTATGAAATTTACTTATTCATGTGAATCAAGGGTTGAATTTGCACAATTAGGCAATTGTTAACAGTTTGAATGTTAATAAGTTACTGCCAAAATAATTTATTAATAACCTGATAATCAATATCTTAGTGGAATATTCCACTATACCACAAAAGATATGATCTCTCAGGTTAAGGCAGACAAATTAATCAAAATTTACTTTCAAGTTTGTGAAAAGTATGAAAATGAACTAAAATACTCTTGTATGCGGTTCAGTAATAATGATAAACCAGAATTTACAGATCAGGAGGTCATGACCATTTATTTGTTTTGTGTCAATCAGGAACAACGAATGAAGATTAAGCAGTTCCATTCATTTGCCAATGATTATTTGTGCTCCTGGTTTCCTAAGCTGCCTTCCTACGCCGCATTTAATAACCGTTTAAATAGGCTTTCCGAAGCTTTCAAGCAATTTGCTGGTTCTTCATTGGTAGAGAATAAACCAATGACATGCTCAGATGATGAAAGTGTATTGGATTCTCTTCCAATAATTACTTGCTCTGGAAATCGAATTGGTAAAGTTGCACGTGAAATCACAGATAAGGGCTATTGTTCTACAAAATCTATGTATTACTTTGGATTGAAACTTCACGCTCTGGCATTTAAACATCCTAAAAAATTACCTTTTCCTGAGCAGCTTCTTATTACACCTGCATCTGAAAATGATCTGAATGTTTTTAAAAGCGCATGGGAGATTATCGAAAATCGAACTTTTTATGGAGACAAAATCTATCATAATGTTGATTATTTCAACAACTTAACTGCTTCAAAGAACTCGTTAATGCTTACTCCAACCAAGGGCGTCAAAAATCAATCAGACTGGGAAAAAAATTATGACAGAGCTTATAATGATTTGTTTTCAAAAGCCGTTTCAACAATCAGGCAGCCAATTGAGGCTTTTTTTAACTGGCTCATCGAAAAAACTGACTTTCAAAGAGCCTCTAAAACTCGTTCAACTAATGGATTATTGGTTCATGTTTTCGGAAAAATCTCTGCTGCTTTCATTTCTCTAATCTTTTAACCCTTGATTCGCATTATTCACTTTTTTTACTTCATAATCTGTTGTATTATTTAAAACGATTACAAATAATAGATACGTATCATTAGGTATTTTCTCACTAAAACCCATAATATCCTGAACAATGCATAAAATAAGTCTGTTAAAATCAGAAATAACCATAAAACATGAAAAATAATCTGCGCATTCTAGTGCTGGTATTGGTGGCTGCAGTTGCCGTATCATGCGATAAAACTGAAAATCTGTTGCTCAGCGACAGCGAAATATTAATGAAAGATTTAAGTGGAACCTATCGCCTCGACAGTGTAAAGGTTACCAACTATTATAGTGTAAACGGAGGCAATGAATGGGTTAAGGATTTTGATTCAACCTATGTAGCAAGCGGACAAATAGTAATTAATACGGTTAAAAACAAGAATAACTACACAGGTATATTCAACATCAGTTTCAATGGACTTTCAGAATCGCATTCAATTAACGGAAGTTGTTATAAGGGGTCTGATGAAGATAATTTATGGGTTATAACGGATAATGGAGAGGATATTCAATCCATTGATCTTTACAGTATTACATCAGCCAATGTTGAGGCCCGCATTATGGAGCGCAGCGGTTCGCGCCTTGTGCTCAGGTTTGCCGAGGTTTCGTGGAATTATGCAGGCTGGAGAGAACGCTACTTTATTTTTACCAGGCAGTAATTTTCGGAGCTGCAGGTGCCAATTGGCCAAATGCGCGAATGCAAACGGGTAATTTGTTACTTTTGCTTCGTACACAATAGACCTATGAACCAAAACCTTGATGCCGGCAACGAACACCTGAGCCCGGCCGAACGTGAAATCGAAAAGGTATTGCGGCCTTCCGACTTTACCGATTTTTCGGGCCAGCCCGGCGTGGTTGAAAATCTGCGTGTATTTGTAAAAGCCGCCCGGCTGCGCGGTGAGTCACTTGATCATGTTTTATTGCACGGCCCTCCGGGTTTGGGAAAAACAACCCTTTCGCACATTATCGCCAACGAGCTGGGTGTAAACATCCGTATTACCTCGGGGCCGGTACTCGATAAGCCCGGCGATCTGGCCGGACTGCTCACCAATCTCGAGCCCAACGATGTACTTTTTATCGACGAAATTCACCGGCTGAGCCCGATTGTTGAAGAATACCTTATTCGGCCATGGAAGATTTCCGTATCGATATTATGATTGAAACCGGGCCCAATGCCCGCAGCGTTCAGATTTCGCTCAACCCCTTTACACTGATTGGTGCCACCACCCGATCGGGTTTGCTAACCGCTCCGCTGCGTTCACGTTTTGGCATTAACTCCAGGCTGTCGTACTATGATGCTGCTACACTCGAAAAAATTATCAAACGTTCAGCAGGTATTCTGAATGTTATCATAACCAACGATGCTGCTTCAGAACTGGCCCGCCGCAGCCGGGGAACTCCGCGTATTGCCAATTTGCTGCTGCGCAGAGTGCGCGATTTTGCCCAGATTAAAGGCAATGGTTCTATCGATTTGTCCATTAGCCAGTATTCATTGCAGGCACTCAACGTTGACAAAAACGGCCTCGACGAAATGGATAACAAAATTCTTTCAACCATTATCGATAAATTTAAAGGTGGCCCGGTGGGACTCACTACTATTGCTACCGCAGTTGGCGAAGACTCAGGAACCATTGAAGAAGTATATGAGCCCTTCCTGATTCAGGAGGGTTATCTAATGCGCACACCACGTGGCCGCGAAGTTACACCCCTGGCTTATTCGCACCTGGGTAAGTTAAAACCGGGTGCGCATCCAGAACTGTTCTGAGAATTAAACCGGTTAGGTTGCTGAAACCGATCTGCATGCAATATTATCAGCCTTAGCTATGTCAACCCGCACTGAATTTACGCGATTTATCAAATCACAGGCAGCTGCACTTGGTTTCGACTTTTGCGGAATCAGCCATTCAAGGCGGCTAAACGAAGAAGAGGAGCGTTTGAGCAACTGGCTCAAAAAAGGTTTTCATGGCAAAATGGCCTATATGGAGAACCATTTTGAAAAGCGACTGAATCCCGGGCTGCTGGTTGATGGAGCAAAATCAGTTATATCGTTCATGATCAGTTATAAACCTCTGAATCCTGAAGCATACACATCGGAGCTCAAAGTTTCGGCCTATGCCAGGGGCCTTGATTACCATTACGTAATCAAAGAAAAACTAAACAGCTTAATGGATGAGCTTACCCAAAAGACCGGCAAAATCAATTACCGCATTTTTGTTGATTCAGCCCCGGTACTCGATAGGGCATGGGCAGTTGAGGCAGGCTTGGGCTGGATTGGTAAAAACAGCATGCTCATCAGTCGTAAAAACGGATCTTTTTTCTTTCTGGCCGAAATTATTACCGACCTTGAACTCGAGTATGATGCGCCTTTCGGCGGATCATACTGTGGTGAATGCACACGTTGTATCGATGCTTGCCCAACTGGGGCCATTGTTGCTTCGCGCACCATTGATGCACAACAATGCATTTCCTACCTGACCATCGAACTAAAAGAATCTATACCCGAATCATTTAAAGGCAGTACCGCACAGTGGATATTCGGTTGCGATGTGTGCCAGGATGTGTGCCCCTGGAATCGCTTTTCAATTGCCACAAGTGTACCGGCCTTTGAGGCTTCGCACTGGATTACATGGAGCAAAATGGAATGGGTTGCGCTTGAAGAAAAAACCTTTAATCAACTATTCAGCAAATCGGCACTGAAACGTGCCGGTTTCGCGAAACTAAAAAATAGCATTAGCTTTGCGGTTGAAATACATGATAATCATGAAGGATAGTTCAGTTACCAATATAGCACTCCAATCAGAAATAGGCAAACTAGGCGGTGTTATCCTGCATACGCCCGGGCCCGAAGTGGAGAATATGACCCCCAATACAGTTCAAAAAGCACTTTACAGCGATATTTTGAATCTGAATGTGGCGCGAACGGAATACAACCAGTTCAGGGGAGTACTCGAAAAAGTTACACGAACCTTTCAGGTAAAGCAACTACTCGAAGATATTCTTCAAAACGACGGAGTAAAAGCAGCCTTGGTTAAACGTGTTTGCGAACACGAACGTATCGATACCATTCGTGATGAAATGCTTGAAATGGATGCTGTTAATCTGGCGGTAGCCATGATTGAGGGTATTGAACTACGGCGTGATAATTTATCAAAATATCTTAGCAAGGAACGGTTTGAACTGGAGCCTCTGCACAATATTTTCTTCACCCGCGATGCTTCGGTTGCTATTGGCAATCAGGTGCTCATCAGTAAAATGGCCAGCCGTGTGCGCGAGCGTGAATCCATTATCATGGAAGCTATTTTCATGCACCATCCGGGATTTGTTACATCTACTATAAACCCCTGTACCAGCCGGCACTTTTGTAAGGATTTCAGCTACGAAGGGGGTGATCTGCTGGTGGCGCGCGAAGATATATTGCTAGTAGGTACCGGCCTAAGAACCACACCAAAAGGCATCGACTTTCTGGTTGATCATTTCAGGCAGAGCGGCGAAAAAAGGCATATTATTGTGCAGGAATTGCCTTACGATCCCGAGTCGTTTATTCATCTCGACATGGTATTTACCTTTCTCGACCGCGACCTTTGCATGATTTTCGAGCCACTTATTATGCACTCGAGCCGTTATCTTACCATTCACATAACCGTTGAAAACGGCAAAGTGAGCATTCACGAAGAACAACATATCCCGGCGGCCCTCAAAGCTCTTGGCATGGATTTAAAAACCATTAATTGTGGTGGATCAAAAGACCTGATTACACAGGAGCGGGAGCAATGGCATAGCGGGGCTAACTTTTTTGCCCTTGAACCAGGCAAGGTTATGGGATACAGCCGCAATATTTATACACTTGATGAAATGCACCGCAATGGTTTTGAAATACTAAAGGCTAAGGATGTAGCCAATGGCAAAGCCGATATTGATGCTTACAAACGCTGTGTTGTTGCTGTTGAAGGAGCCGAACTTTCGCGTGGCGGAGGTGGCTGCAGGTGCATGACCATGCCGGTTAACCGCGGCCCGGTAGGATGGTAGCCAAATACCAATGCCCTTTCATGAAAGAACTTTAATCAGATATACGATGAAACCATTACACAAAATCCTCACTATGGGAATGCTTCTAACACTAATTACCCTAAGCGGAAATCAAGTAAAGGCACAGGTTGCCGCAAACGATTTTAAACTCGGTTATGAAAAATACACCCTTGACAACGGCCTCGAAATAGTGCTGCATCAGGATCATTCTGATCCCGTTGTTTCGGTTGCAATTCTATTTCACGTTGGTTCAAGCCGCGAAAAACCAGGTAAAACCGGATTTGCCCATTTTTTTGAACACATGCTTTTTCAGAACTCAGAAAATGTTGGAAAAGGCGAATTCTTTAAAAAAATAGACGACCTGGGCGGAACTTTCAATGGTGGAACCTGGACCGATGGAACTGTTTATTACGAAGTAATTCCGAAAGATGCCCTTGAAAAAATCCTGTGGATGGAAAGCGACCGCATGGGCTTTTTAATCAATACAGTTACACAGGGCGCACTTGAACGTGAGAAGGATATCGTTATCAATGAAAAAAGACAAAGAGTTGACAATCAGCCTTACGGACACACAGGTTATGTAATAGATGCCAACCTCTACGATGCAACTCACCCCTACTCGTGGCAGGTAATAGGCTCAATGGACGATATCAGAGCTGCAACTCTCGACGATGTGATGGAATTTTACGACCGGTACTATGCTGTAAATAATGCCACCATGGTGATTGCCGGCGATTTTGATGCTACAGAAGTAAAAACGCTGATTCAAAAGTATTTTGGCGAATTTAAGCCCCGTACGAAACCCGAAACTGTAAAAGCAAGACCGGCCTCGCTTACCAGCAACAAGCTGCTTTACCACGAAGATAACTTTGCCCGATTGCCCGAACTTACCGTAGTATTTCCGGCCGTTGAAAATTATCATCCCGACAGTTATGCCCTCGAAGTGCTGGCTGATTTGCTCTCCGATGGCAAAAAAGCACCTTTGTACAAAGAGATTGTTGAAAACCGTAAGCTTGCACCAAAGGTTTCAGTTTACAGCCAGCCAATGGAACTTGCCGGCAAGTTCACTATCACTGTCCGTGCTTTTGAAGGCACCGACCTCGACAGTGTGAAAGCCGCTATCGATGATGCTTTGCTTCAGTTTGAGGCCAATGGATTCAGTGACAGTGATATGCAACGTATCAAGAACCTGCGCGAAACCGATTTTTATAACAGCATATCGAGTTTGCTGGGTAAATCGTTTCAGCTGGTACAGTCAAACGTTTTTGGGGGCGACCCGGCAAGAATGACCGAAGAAATTAAACTGCTGAATGCTGTTACGCGCGACGATGTTATGCGTGTGTATGAAAAATACATCAAGGGCCGGCCATTTCTTGCCACCAGCTTTGTTCCCAAAGGTAAAACCGAACTTGCCCTATCGGGTTCGGAAAAAGCTCAGGTGATTGAAGAAAAAATAGAAGAAGCTGCTACCGCTGAATCAGTTGCCGACGAAAGCAATGAATCGTTCACCAAAACCCCGAGTACTTTCGACCGCAGCATTGAACCTCCGCTTGGCCCCGAACCATTGCTCAAAACTCCTTCAATTTTTACACAAACCCTAGGCAACGGGCTTAAGGTTTATGGTATCGAGAGCCACGAATTACCCCTGGTGCAATTTAGTATCCGCATCAGAGGCGGGCAGATGGCTGAAGATTATTCTAAACCGGGAGTAGCCCGCTTACTGGCTGATTTAATGATGGAAGGCACTGCCAAACGCACACCCGAAGATCTCGAAGATGCCATTGGCCAGCTGGGTGCTACCATTCGCATTAGCGCCGGTAACGAAAATATTACCATAACTGCCAATTGCCTTAAGCGCAATTACGAAGCAGTGCTTGCCCTTGTTGAAGAAATATTAACACAGCCACGCTGGGATGCCACCGAATTTGCACGGCTTAAACAGGCTGCCATCAGCAATATTGCCCAGCGCAATGCTAATCCGAACGCCATTGCAGGCAATATTTTCAATAAAGCGATGTATGGATTAGGCCACGTTTTTGCCAATCCTATGACCGGAACCCAGGCATCTGTTGAAACGATAACCCTTGATGACCTCAAGAACTTTTATGCAAAAACGTTCTCGCCTTCGGTGGCCGCATTTCATATAGCAGGCGATATCAGCCAAAAGGCAGCCATAGCATCACTTAATTCACTCCAAAAATCATGGAAATCATTTACTGTTGATTTTCCGGCATATGCGTTGCCTGTAGCTCCATCAAAACCAGTACTGTTGTTTGCTGATGTACCCGATGCCAAGCAATCGGTTATTATGATTGGTAAGCTGGCACTCCCGCGCAATCACTCTGATTATCCGGGCTTATCGTTTGTTAATTACAAACTGGGTGATGGTTCCGGCTCGAAACTTTTTGAAGTATTGCGTCTTGAAAAAGGCTATACCTATGGAGCATATTCATTTCTGATGCCACGCAGTATTGCAGGACCATTTATTGCCAGTTCCAGTGTGCAATCAAAATTTACCCTTGAATCTGTTAAGCTATTCAACGAAATACTAAGTAGTTATGGCAACAATTATTCGGCTGAAGAACTTGACATAACCCGCAATGCCCTCATCAGGTCGAACGCCGGCAAATTTGAAACCATAGGCAGTTTGATAGGAATGTTGCAGGATATAAGTACTTACAACTTACCCTACGACTTTGTGAAACAGGAAGAAACAGTGGCAGCTAATTTAAGCCTTGAACAGGCCAAAGGCCTGTATGCCAAATATATTGAGCCCGAAGCTATGGTTTATGTGGTGGTAGGCGATGCCAAAACACAACTTCAGCGGATGAGCGAAGCCGGACTTGGCGAACCCATCCTTGTTGACCTGGAAGGAAATCCGGTAGTAAAGAATTAACCCGGATTTACAACACTCCGGAATGTAAAAAACACCCGCTGGCCCACTGAGACAGGCCAACGGGTGTTTTTTTATGCTAAAAACCATTAATGATTTATAAAACCGGCTCCTGAAAAAACGTATGATGCATGCTCCAGCAAGCATTATACACCACGCCTTCGCCAATCAACCAATGCCATAACCGCCATAAGCAGTACTATACATACTACAGCACGCGTGGTATAAACAAATGCCAGTTCGCCTCTGGTCGAAAACAGCGCCAGCACAGCTGCCAGTAACATGCCACTCCAGATAAGATAACTTTCATTGTTTTGCCTGGTAATAAGCATACGGCTTATTACAGGAAAGTAGGCAATTACCAAAATACCCTGAATCATAAGGTTAGCCCACAGGTGATTTTGGGTGAGTACCCAAAAAGCGACAATCATCAGAACAATGGCCAGGCAAAATACATCAAAACGGTTAAAGCGCGTTGATGAATCACCAAAAAGCAGGATTGAAACAGTTACCGAAACGGTAAAAAACAAGTCGGTTGTATTAAGAATATTACCTGTAAGGCTGAAAGTGCCCTGTTTCATATAAGTAATCAGGCTCATGCCCACTGCCAGTGTAAAAAACCCCCACATGGCCAGCGATGGCTTTATTTTTTTGCGATAGATCAGCACAAAATAATAAATGCTCATGCATACATTAAGCAGCGTTACACCGGCAATTGAAAAGGTTTGCATGGCTATACTCTATTGAGCGGCTATTTGACGTAATAAAAGCTTAACAGTTACACATGAAGTTGTTCAAGTACCCGGGCCACAGCATCTTCAAGCTCACACACCGAACCATCGTTGTTGAACACAAAATCGGCCATTTCGATGCATTTGCGCAGGTTCTGATGGTTGGGATCATCTGAATCCATCTCACGCGCCTCGTTACTTAGAAATGTTTCGTAACCAATGCGGTCAGTTTCTGACTGACGGAGGGCAATCCGCTGATAGCGCGAACGGGCATCGGCATCCACAGCAAAAAGCCGGAAATTACCCTTGCTGCGTAACGAAGTTATTTCGCCGGGTGTGCGGATGCTTTCAATTACACAATTGTTACCCGAAGCCAATGCTTCTTCGAAAAGGCAATCAACAATATAGCTTGGCGAATAAGCAGCCCGAAGCGAGTTGGCTACAATAACCATACTGTCGCGATTGCTGGGCATGCCCCTCTGGGCAATTTCCCTGTTCAAAAAGCCCCTTACCGAGAAATGGCTGAAGCCCTTTTCACGCACAAGAAAATCAACAATGGTTCCTTTTCCGGCTCCCAATGTGCCTGTTATTCCAATAATGAGCATTAAGTCAGGTATTTGGGGTAAAAGTACAAAAGACATTTTATTAATGCATATCTTATGCACCTTAAACAAGGTTAGTACAAAAGTTTATTAAACGGATATCTTACCACATGCAAATTATGAACTTCCTTGTAAAGGGCTGTTTTAAATTCGTCGAAGTGTAGTTTCTGTGTGGCTGAAATAAAAAGGGCCGGACTGTTGGCTTTGGCAATCCAGGTGCGCTTGAGTTCATCGAGGCTGATATTTTCTTTGGTAGCAGGACTCAGGTCGTCATCGTCCTTCTCGCTGAAAGAATAGGCATCCACTTTATTAAAAACCATCATCACAGGCTTATTTCCTGCTTTAATTTCGGCCAGTGTTTGATTTACTACATCAATCTGGTCTTCGAACCCCGGGTGAGAAATATCCACCACATGCAGCAAAAGATCGGCTTCACGCACTTCGTCGAGGGTTGATTTAAACGACTCAACCAGCCCGTGGGGCAGCTTGCGTATAAATCCTACGGTATCGGTAAGTAAAAAGGGCAGGTTATCAATCACTACCTTGCGCACCGTTGTATCGAGGGTTGCAAAGAGTTTGTTTTCGGCAAAAACATCCGATTTGCTCAACAAATTCATCAGGGTTGATTTACCCACATTGGTATAGCCGATAAGTGCAACCCGAACCAGTTTTTCACGACCGCTGCGCTGAGTAATCTTTTGTTTATCTATATCTTTAAGCTTTTCTTTAAGCAACGAAATTTTATCGTGGATGATGCGGCGGTCGGTTTCAATTTCTTTTTCACCGGGGCCGCGCATCCCGATACCTCCGCGTTGCTTTTCAAGGTGCGTCCACAAACGCGAAAGGCGCGGCAGCAAATACTGCAATTGCGCAAGTTCTACCTGGGTTCGGGCTGTAGCGGTGCGGGCACGTGCAGCAAAAATATCAAGAATCAGCGTGGTGCGGTCGAGTACCTTGCACTGCAGCTCCTTTTCGATGTTGCGCAACTGCGAGGGACTTAATTCATCGTCAAAAACAACAGTGCCCACTTTTTCGGCGGTTATATATCCTTTTATCTCTTCCAGCTTTCCCGATCCTACAAAGGTGCGCGAATCGGGGCGGTCGAGTTTTTGTATGAATCGTTTCACCGAAATGCCGCCGGCAGTTTCGAGCAGAAAGTCGAGCTCATCGAGGGTTTCAGTAACCCGTGCTTCGTCCTGGCGGCCGGTGATAAGCCCCACCAGCACTGCGGTTTCGGTAATGGGTGTATTGTCAATCATGCAGTAAATCAGCGTTTGAGGGTGCAAAGATACAGTAAAGCCATTTGGGTTTAACAATTGACAATGCTTTGCATTTTCACTAACTTTGATTTATTAAGGAGGCTATAAATCATTCATACAATGGATACTACATGCCGGAGCACCCGACATACTTGTTGTAAGCTGCTTATGGCGGTTCTTGTTTTTATGAATTATTTACTCCTGCCTGCGCAATCCAACAGGCAAAACCGGTTTACAGTTTCAGTAAGTTGCGGCATTACCCCTCACTTTGGGCAATTTAATCCGCAGGCTGAATTAACAGGGGGAACTGACACCCTGTTTTTTGATACCCTAAGGCATTACATCCCAGGGTTTAAAAGCAGTTATCCTATCGTGATTAACTTCGGATATCAGTCGCAGAGCCGTTTTACGGCAGATCTTCACATTGATTATCACATTATAGATGTAGGATTGATTAAAACTTTTGGCAACGAAGAATTTAATCTCTGAAAATTTAACACTTTGGCGTTCACCCTTAGTGCTCTTGTATATCTGGGGACTGATTGTACTGCAAAACCCTTTGGCATTTACACAGGAATTACAACAGGCATTTATTATCCTGTTGCCGTGCTTCTGCAAAAGCAAACGTAGGATTTTTTCGGGCTGAATACAGTTTCACCTGCGCTGCAGCTGCATTTTGGCATTGAAGGGGTTTGGAATATCCGGTTACGGGTTAAAGGGATGTTTGCTACCCTCAGGGCTGCGACCGACTTACCGCTTCCGTTGACCGGATCAATGGGAAAAGTTCGCATGCGCCAGAATACGTCATATTCAGCAAATGGCACCGGCATTAAGATGTATTCAATGCAAATTTCCGGAGGTCTTGGCTATATTTTTTAGATTTTCCCGGAGGATCTTCTATGTTGACCCAATCGTCAAGTATTTGCATCTGAAGCTTTTACTGTTCAGGCTTCTGGTTTCCTTTATTCATAACATTGGTTTGCACCTGAATGGATTGCTCGTGCACCAGTTGCAGGAGTGCAGCCAGAAAACGGTTATCCAAACCAGCTTTATTGCCCTTTTTAATACGATCGGCAAACAGCTCTTTCCAGCGTTGCAACTGCAGAATGGTGATGTTGTGGGCATACTTGTACTTGCCCATTTCTTCGGCAAGTCCCATGCGTTTGGCCAGCAATCGGATCATATCATAATCAATAAGGTCAATTTCGTGGCGCAATTGTTCAAGGGTGCGTTCAAATTCACGGTTACCCGATGGTTCTCTCACAATCAGGCTGTTTAGAATACCGGCGAGTGTTTCGGGACTAACCTGCTGTGCGGCATCAGTCCAGGCATTATCGGGATTGTGATGCGTTTCAACCATAAGGCCATCCATCTCAAGGTCGAGTGCCTGTTGCGAAATTGACGCAATCAGTTTGCGGTCGCCGCCAATATGGCTGGGGTCGCAAAGCATAGGCAGCCCGCGGATTTGTCGCATAAGATCAATGGGAATTTCCCATTGCGGCGGATTACGGAAAGCCGATTTCTCAAACTGTGCAAAGCCACGGTGAACGGCGGCCATGCGGTTGATACCACTTTTATACAACCGCTCGATGGCACCTATCCAGAGTTTGAGGTCGGGATTCACCGGATTTTTAACCATAACCGGAATTTCAACGCCGGCCAGGCTTTCGGAAAGTTCTTTGACCGAAAACGGATTTACCACCGTGCGCGCACCCACCCACAGGATGTCGATACCATATTTTAATGCCAGTTCAACATGTGCCGGGGTTGCCACCTCAACCGTGGTCATAAGGCCGGTTTCACTTTTCACCCGGCTCAGCCACTGCAAACCCGTTTCTCCTACACCTTCAAAGGACCCCGGCCTTGTGCGTGGTTTCCAGATACCAGAACGAAATACTTTTACTTCCGGAATTTCGGCCAGCAACAGCGCGGTTTCCATCACCTGCTCTTCGGTTTCGGCACTGCACGGACCCGCAATCACCAAAGGTCGGCTTATCCCGGGTATCCAGGCGGGCAAAGGGAGAAAGTCCATGAAACATTTTTTTGCAAAAGTACACATTTTGCACAACTGACTCCCAAAGCAATCCGGAAGATGAAAGAGCCAGGCTCAACCTAAAAAGTAAAAAGCTCCATAAAATGGATTTCAGATCCCGCTTGTTGTAAGGACTGAATTTGGATATTGGTTATTGCAAATTAAATATCTAACCTTACCTTGTTACACCATCACCTCGTTTGATCACTCAGTTACCAGGCCACCAGCCGCTTCATTGGCTCTGAGCTTTGTAATCTGCGCCATTCTATCCAATAAAAAACAACCGATAACCCAAAGAACAAAAATACCAATAGCCATAACGAACCAATTTGCCCTGCGGTTTCGGGCACCGAGGCTCCCAGCGAATTTATTTTTATATATCCGAACATGGCATGCGATGAAGGGAAAATACTGCGCACTGCCATCCAAAGCGGGCTAAAATTTGATAATGGCCAAATAATTCCCGAAAGGAACAGAAACGGAATGGAGCTGAACAGAAACAGCAGCATGGCACATTCGCGCGACCGAAAGAAAACCGACACTGCCGTTCCAAAAAACACCGATGCCAATATATACGGCACTACCAGAGCAAGCAGAGCGCCATTGCCTGCAAGGTGCGGATACCCGAATGCAACCGGTATTACGCCAAGCATGTAGATACACAACACAGCGTAAACCGACAAATAAGCTACCGCTTTGCCAGTCAGGATTGCAACAGGGCCGGCTTGCGCAGGATAAGCAGCGAAAAGCGCATTGTTTCCATACTTTTCGCGCGCAGTACCGGCCACAATACCAATGGCAAGTACCAGTGTTTGCTGAATAATAAGCATGAGCATAGCTGGTATTCCATAACTGGCAAAGCCTCCGGATGGGTTCGAAATAGCGGTTCCTGAAATTTCAAGCGGATGAACCGCAATTTCAGCCTGTGTTTGCGTAAGGCCGGCAGCACACAGTTGCTTTTGCTGCAGCTTGCTGCCTTCCTCAACGGCTACCATCGAGGTGCCGACTATAATGGATTTATAATAAAGAAAAAACTCCATATCGGCATAAACCGACACTGTTGCCTGACGTGAAACAGACAGGTTTTTCCCGAATTCGTGTGGGATATATACAATTCCTCGCACCTTTCGGGCCTGAAACAAGGCTTCGGCAGCGGCCATTCCGCTGCAGGCTTCGGTTACCATAAGCTCGGGGGTGGCATTTATATTGCGAACAAGGGCGCGGCTTTCTGCTGATTGCGAAAGATCAACCACTGCTACCGGCAAATCGCGCACCACCTCGGGTTCATAAATGAGCGAGTATAGAAATGGATACACCAGCGGCACCACCAAAAAAATCACTAAAACACCGGCATCGCGAAACAGCAGGCGATATTCAGCACGCGTAACACACAGCAGCTGTTCGGTTTTTTTGACAAATCCAGCCAGCCGGTTATTCGTTTTTGCTTTCATTTTAAGTACTTTGTTAAATAACCTCAGAATCGGTTAGATGTGATGTGTGTGTCACGTGAACCGTTCGCTCTATGGAATGCTGCAGCAGCATAGCCGCTTTCAGCCGGTGCCAAACGGTAAATGGCAGCAGCGTAAACAGCATCAGATACAGGTAACTTAGGGCTACATTTCCAAATCCAAATCCGGCAAGCATTTGCCCCTGAAAAATGTGCATAAAATGCCTTACCGGAAATCCTTCGCCCCATATCCTGAAAACCGGGTACATCGATTCGGTTGGAAATGAGAATCCGCAAAGGGTTAGGGCAAGTATGCCATAGAATGCAGCCAGATTTATAGCATGCCGCAACATAGGCAGCAAACCGGCGAAAAACACTGCAATGGCCTGATAAGCAATCACGTAAAGTGCTGAAGCAGCTATCAGACATACCGTTGAAGTATGCAGCGGAACCATCAGCAGGCGATAAAGCAGCACATTTTGCATAAGCACCAGCACCATAAACACGATGGTGTATGGAAGAAGTTTCCCGGTTAATGCAACCACCATTGAGTTGTCGGCCAGTTTCAGCCATTCGCGTGAGGTTTTCTCCTTTATTTCGATGCCTATGCTATACACCGAAATCATAAGGATAAAAAGTTGGAGCATGATAGGTAGTAGTATGGTGGTGACATAAACGGGATAGCTTGCCGAAGCATTGAACAACAGGTGATTGTCAACACGAATGGGTTGTATGGCTGCCTTAATAGCCTGTTCGTTTTGCCCAATGGTTTCGCGTTTTTGAAAGGCCGCACCGGCCGAAAGCATGTGCGAAATCAGGGTAAAATCGTTTTGAATAAGGCCACCGGCAATTAGCAGGCTGTTCTGATAGTAAAATCTGAGCTGTGGCTGCTTTCCGGCAATAAGGCCTGCCTGCAGATTGCGAGGAAGCACCAGATACCCATACACGGCTCCCTTGCGCAATTCCGACATGGCTTCGCGTTCCGAAGCCAGCTGCATACTTACATGGGTGGCTGGTGTGGCATCAATGGCGCGTATAAATTTTCGCGAAACCGGCGAATGATCGAGGTCAACCACAGCCACAGGCAGTTTCATGGGAACCCCATCATTCATGAGCGAAGTAAAAAACAGCATGGAAAGCACCGGAAAAACCAGCAATGCCATCCAGTATAAAGGCCTGGCAGCAATGCGATGCCACTCACGTACAAATATTCTGTAAATATTATTTATGGTAGTCATGGCTGGTAGCAATCGGTTTACCTTACAGAATTATGCCCGTTTGCACGGCCGGTTACCACTACACTCATGCCTGGTAAAAGTTCGGTTGCACCGGATACCGGTCTGGCATGCACTTCAAAGGTTTTCAAGTCGAATCCATCGTTCGATTTGGTGGGTTTCCAGGTGGCATAGCCAGCCATTGCTTTAATATAGTCAACCTTAAATACAATCTCACGGTTTGAAAGGGCAGGAACGATGGCGGTAAGCACACTCCCTGTTTTGAGCGATGCCAGTTTATCTTCACGGATGTTGAAAACTGCCCATGTGTCATCCTTATTCACAAGGCTAACCACCGGAGCACCCGGGCCAACCAACTCGCCCTCGTTCGGATAAATTTCGTTAACCATTCCGCTGATGGGTGCAATCAATGCCGTTTCAGCCACATAAGCCTCAACTTCCGAAACTGCTCCTTTGGCCCTGCCTACCAATGCCGCAGCCGCCATCTTGTCTTCCCTTTCGGCGCCGTTTAACGCCATATCGTACTGACTTTTAGCGGCTTTAGCCGTAGCAAGCGCTGCCTGATAGCCGGCTTCGGCTTCGTCGCGTTTTTGCTGCGACACTACTCCATCTGTAAACATATTCTGTACACGGTCAAAGGTTTTTTTCGAGAGCGAAACGCCCACTTCAGCTTTCTGCCAGAGTTCGTAAGCTCCGTCAATCTGCTCCTTACGGGCGCCTTTCTTCGCCTTCAGCTCCTGAGCATAAGCTGCCTGTTCGGCCGATTCGGCCTGCTGCAGTTTCGCATCGAGTTCAGGGCTGCTAAGTAAAGCCAGCGTATCTCCTTTTTGTACTTGAGTGCCTTCTTCAACCATAAAATGAACTATGCGGCCCGGAATTTTAGATGCAACACGTACTTCGGATGCATCCATTTCGCCCTGAAGTACCTCGGGTACCGGCTTTATAAGAAACCACGCAGCCAGACTTACCAACGCAATTACCAGCAGAAAAGAGAGAAATGCAAGCAGCATTCCGTTTGATTTTTTATTTGTTGTTTTCATTGTTCGATAAATGTTTTGAATGATGATTATTGTAAGGATGAAAGGCTCAGCGAACCGGTCGACAGGTAACAGTCAACCGCTGACTGCCGCTGAGCAAAAACAGCCTGCAGCACCTCCAGCTCCGATTGCTGAAAATCGGTTTCAGCCGCCAGGCGTTCGGTTATTCCAATCATTCCTTCGTTGTAAGCTTTAATCGCCAGATTAAGCGCATTGGCTGCTGCATCGCGTTGTTTTTGACGGTAGATAACCTGGGTTAGGGCACTCTGGTAACTGGTAAGGGCCTGAGTGCGGTTGAGCTGCAGCAGTTCGGTGGCCTTGTCGAGCGCATTACGGGCTTTCAGTTGTTCGAGCTGTGCTTGTTTAATGCTGCTGCTCCCGCCACTGCGGTTAAACAATTCCCATTTAAATCCCACGCCGGCGAGCACCGTTGGACCCAACGTGATATTGTTTATTCCCATCCCCAGATTATACGGCTTGCTAAAACCTGCATCAGCATTAAACACGTTGTCGTATCGCAGCGATGCCATAGCCTGAACCTTAGGCATATAATGCGATTTTTCGGCACGCAGCTTATATCCGGCAGCCATCAGGCCGGCACTTAACGCTTTCACCTCGGCCCGGTTGTTAATGCCGGCACCGGCATTTGAGTAAACCATGGGTTGCAAATCAGGATTTAATGCGCTGAAATACTCTGCCGGCTTACCGGTGAGGCGTGCAAGATTCTGAATCAGCAGTGTGCGCTTTCCCTCATAATCGGCCATTTTTGCATTTAACATAGCTTCGGCTACTCCAATTCTGAGCGTGTCGAATGGCGTTGCAAACCCATTTTTGAGTGCCGATGCTGCAAACTTGCGTTCCGCTTTAAGGCGCTCTGCCGATTCATCTAAAACTTTCTTAGATTGACCGAGCAAAGCCAGCTGATCATAATTTTTTATCACTCCGGCAATAGCATCGGAAATACTTTTGTCGGTCATAGCCTCCTGAGCCTGTACTTTGGCTGTAAGCGCCCGCGAAAGATTGGGCACCTGCCCGCCGCTGTATAACAGCATTTTAGCCGAAGCATCCACACCATAATATTGTCCGTAAAGCGTGCCATCTATGGTATTTCCGGGCAATTGGAGTGCGATACCCTGCTGCGCCATGAGCTGCTGAAGGCGAATTATTTCGTCGCTGAGCCCGGCGAGTGTAGGAAACATCTGCGGAAAAGCGGGGTTTTGCATAAACTCCTGAAGTTTGGCCAAAGGCTCAAGGCCTCGTATTTCGCCATTTTCGGTATTCAGTCCGGTATGTGTATACAGGTATTTGCCTCCAAGTTCGAGCGACGGAAAGTAAGCCATCCGTACAGCCTGCCGTTGCTCAAGGGTAAGTTCCTTTTCGAGGGTTCTTTCTTTAACCGTGCGGTCCCGGGCCACTGCCAGGTAGATAAGTTCTTTCAATTCGGGTTGCACAACAAGAGGCTGGGCCCACAGCCGGGCAGGCAACAAAAGTATTATTAGCATAAATAGCCGTTTTCGGCTCAGCGTTTTCATAACTCCATTGTTTTGAATCGGTATTGCGAAGGTGTTGAACATTTTACAATTAGACTAAATTGGTTTTTTGGTCGAATTTATTACAAAAAAAATCAACGTTTGATCAATCCGTAAAAAAGAATCTGAATCAGATTGTCGAGACGCTCTTCCATATCCTGACTCTGGTCTTCCCATACCATTGGCACTTCGAGGCCTTTGAGCGCCGTAACAATGGCTGTAGCCGCCAGACCGGTGTTGCGGATATTGAATTCGTTGGAGGCAACACCCTGCTTAAGAATGCCTTCAATCAGGCTGATTTCGGTACGGTCGTATTTTTTACGGATGGTTTCAACAAACTCGAGGTGGCTCAGGTATTCGCTACGGATGGCATCATAAAAATTGGCCATTTTTTTTAATGTCCGCATGCGAACCAGCACGTAAACTTTTAGCTTTTCGCGCGGATCATCAACTGCTGCAACAGCTTCGGAAAGTTCGTGGTTGAGCAGCGACGCTTCCTTTTCAACCACAGCCTGAAAAATATCCTCCTTACTGCTGAAATAATAATAAATAGAACTCTTACCCTTGCGCGAAGCCTGGGCAATTTCATCCATTGTAGTTTTGCGAAAGCCAAACCGGCTGAAAATCTGTCGAGCAACATTTACAATGGAGCTTCTTATTTCATCTTTGTCAGGCATGATTCTCGGTGCTGCTTGCATTAGTTTGTTTGCGGCGGCAAAGATACGATCGCACAAACCGAAAAAGCAAGATTTTTTTCGACTATTTTAGTCTATTGGTCGAAATAATTTATAATTATTTGTATACATGTACTTTACAAATACATTCTAAAGGTATATTTGCCCTTGCATTCAAAAAAAGGGTTCGGAGCTGGGCTTTAAACCGCCGTAAAGCAGTTTTATACATTGGTATTTTTGCTAATTTTGTTGGCGTGTTCGGGCAGTTACGGCACACTTTATTAATATAATCAGGATGGAATCTTTAAAACGAACAAAAATTGCAGAAGTATTGCGCAACTGGCAGGCCATTGGCGCCGGTAACATGGTAAACCTTAAAGGCTGGGTACGCACCAAGCGCGGGAATAAAAACGTGGCATTTATTGCGCTCAACGATGGTTCCATCATCCACAGTATTCAGATTGTAGTTGATTTGGCGGGTTTCGACGAAGCCACCATAAAACTGATTACCACCGGCTCGTGTATTTCGGTAAACGGAGTGCTTGTTGAATCGCCGGGCCAGGGGCAGGCAGTAGAAGTGCAGGCCAAAGAGATTGAAGTTTACGGTACTGCCGATGCAGAAACCTATCCTTTGCAGAAAAAAGGGCATACTCTCGAATTTTTGCGTGAAATTGCCCACCTGCGGCCGCGCACCAACACCTTCGGGGCCGTGCTGCGCATCCGCCATGCCATGGCTTTTGCTATACATAAATACTTTAACGATAACGGTTTCTACTATCTTCACACGCCCATCATCACCGGGTCTGATGCCGAAGGTGCCGGGGCCATGTTCAGGGTAACCACATTAGATGCACAGAAACCTCCACTCACCGAAACCGGCGAAGTGGACTATACCCAGGACTTTTTCGGAAAAGCCACCAACCTCACCGTATCGGGGCAACTCGAAGGCGAACTGGGTGCGCTGGCATTGTCGAATATTTACACTTTCGGCCCCACCTTCCGTGCCGAAAACTCCAACACACCGCGCCATTTGGCCGAATTCTGGATGATTGAGCCCGAAATGGCCTTTTACGATATTACCGACAACATGGACCTTGCCGAGGATTTCCTCAAATACCTGGTTCGCTATGCACTCGACAACTGCTACGACGACCTGGAATTCCTCAATAAAATGTACGACAATGAATTGATCGACCGATTGAAATTCGTGGTTGACAACGACTTTAAACGCCTCAGCTACACCGAAGCCATTGAAATACTCAAAGTCTCGGGGCAAAAATTTGAGTTTCCGGTGGATTGGGGCACCGATCTGCAAAGTGAACATGAGCGGTACCTTGTTGAGAAACACTTTCAGCGTCCGGTGATCCTCACAAACTACCCGAAACACATCAAGGCCTTCTACATGAAGCAGAACGACGATGGAAAAACTGTCAGGGCCATGGATGTGCTTTTCCCGCGTATAGGCGAAATCATTGGCGGATCGCAACGCGAGGAAGTGCTTGAAAAGTTGGTGCAGCGCTGCCACGAAATGCATATTCCTGAAAAGGATATCTGGTGGTACCTTGATACCCGCCGGTTTGGAACCGCTCCACACGCTGGATTTGGACTCGGGTTTGAACGTCTTATACTTTTTGTTACGGGCATGGCCAACATCCGCGATGTGATCCCATTCCCACGCACTCCGCAGAATGCCGAATTTTAAACAGCAGCGGTTACAAAAAGAACAATTACTGATTAATGATTGATGCTTCAGGTCAAATAAAACCTCAAAAAAAACGTTCAGGAATAAAACAAATATTGATAACTTGCCTCACCAAATGGTAAAGGTGCAATTGATCGGACCCGTATGTTAACCCAGAAACTTCAGCAGAAACTGTTACAGAAACTGTCGCCGCAGCAGATTCTGTTGATGAAGTTACTTCAGATTCCATCCATTGCTCTTGAACAGCGCATTAAGCAGGAAATAGAGGAGAATCCGGCGCTTGAAGATGCCGGTGACCCGGAAATGAGCACCGATATGGATGAAAACATCCCTGAATCGGAGCCCGATCCGGTAGAAGAGCTTGAACGAGAGCGCGACGATTTCGACATTACCGATTACCTCGACGACGATGATATTCCGGCCTACCGCATGAATGCCAACAACAGCAGCGCCGACGATGAGCACCGTGAAATACCTTATGCATCAGGAGTGAGTTTTCACGAAAATCTGATTGCCCAGCTGGGCCTGCGTCGCCTCGACGAACGCCAGGTAAGTATTGCCACTTACATTATCGGCAACCTCGACGATTCGGGCTACCTCAACCGCAACCTTTCGGCCATGGTTGACGATCTGGCTTTTACCCAAAACATTACCACAACACCTGAAGAGCTGGGGGATATGTTAAGGGTAGTGCAGGAGTTCGACCCGCCTGGTGTGGGTGCCCGAGATTTAAAGGAATGCCTGCTTATACAACTGCGCCGGCAGGAACAGCAAACCCCCTCCGTTGAACTGGCACAGGTGCTGGTTGACCGATATTTTGATGAGCTCACCCGAAAGCACTACGATAAGATTACCAAAAAGGCCAAAATAACCGAAGAGGAACTGCGCGATGCGCTGAACGAAATTCTGAAGCTGAATCCAAAACCCGGCAATTCGATGGGTGAAACCACCCGCAGCAACCAGTACATCATGCCTGATTTCTTTGTTTACAGCAAAGATGATGAGCTGGAACTACAGGTAAATGCCCGCAATATGCCCGAGCTAAGGCTGAGCCGAACCTATGTGGATATGCTCGAAACCTATGCCGAAAGCAAATCGAAAAGCAGCAGCCAGAAGGAAGCGGTGATGTTTATTAAGCAAAAGATTGACTCGGCGCGGTGGTTTATTGATGCCATTAAACAACGGCAAAATACCCTCTACGTTACCATGAGTGCCATTATGGAATATCAGCGCGATTACTTTCTCACCGGCGATGAAACCAAGCTCAGACCAATGATTCTGAAAGACATAGCCGAAATCGTGGGGCTGGATATTTCGACCATTTCACGGGTAGCCAACTCAAAATATGTGCAGACCAATTTCGGCACCTTCCTGCTTAAAAGTTTCTTTTCAGAGTCAATGTCGACCGATTCGGGCGAGGAAGTCTCTACCCGCGAAATCAAGAAAATACTCTCCGATTGCATCGAGGGTGAAGAAAAAAGCAAGCCCCTCACCGATGAGCAACTTACCGACATCCTTAAAGAGAAAGGCTACAATATTGCCCGCCGCACGGTAGCCAAATACCGCGAACAGCTGGGTATTCCGGTAGCACGGTTGAGAAAGGAGCTTTAAATTTTCCCTTGATTTTTTTAAGGCACAGCATGCCGTGCCCATGTTTCTCTAGCTGTTTGCCTGATGGTAAAAAACGGCTATTTGTTTACATTTACACCCTTAAACGTAACAATCCCGCACATGTCGCGATTCATTCATTTTTTTACAGTAGCAGCGCTGGCTATAAGCCTGTCGGCCTGCGTTCAAAAACAGCAAACCTCCGTGAAAATAACCCAGCAAAGCGATTTCGCGCCTCCACCGATGGCAAAAATTGAACCGACAACATTTACCGAATTCGACAACACCCGCACCGATAATTACTACTGGCTGAAGGATAAAACAAACTCCGAAGTAATTGATTATCTGAATGCTGAGAACGTTTATTGCGATACCGTAATGAAACCGACTGTGCCGCTACAGGAAAAACTGTTTGCCGAAATGAAAGGCCGCATCAAGGAAACTGACGAAACCGTGCCGCAGCTCGACCATGGCTATTTTTACTATTCGCGCACCGAACAGGGCAAACAATACCGCATTTACTGCCGTAAAATGGGAAAGCTTTCGGCCCCCGAAGAGGTGTTGTTCGATGTAAATAAAATGGCCGAAGGCAAACCGGCGTTCATGTTTGGCGGTTTCGACATCAGCACCGACAATTCCCTGGCAGCCTATCTTTCGAACGAAACAGGTTCTTTTGCCGATTACACCTTGCGCATCAGAAATCTGACAACCGGCGAAGAATTGCCCTTCAGCGTAAGCAAAGTACAGGGATTTGCCTGGGCTAACGATAACAAAACACTGTTTTATACGGTGGGAAACGATGCCCTGCGTGCATGGCAGGTATACCGCCATACTGTCGGAAGCTCAGGCCCCGATGTAAAAGTTTATGAAGAGCCCGACGAACAGTTTATACTTGATGTCTCCAAAAGCAAAACCGACGACTACCTATTTATCGTTTCGGCCAGTTTTACTACCTCGGAGTATCTATACCTGCCAACAGCCACACCCGACGGTAAATTTACTACATTCCTGCCGCGTACCAAAGATGTTGAATACCACGTTTACCCGCACAAGGATGGATTTTTTATCCAATACAAAGATCGAGAGCACCTCAATTCACTGGTTTATAAAGCACCTTTGCAGGGATATTCCGTAAAGAAAACCTGGCAGGTGGTGGTGCCCTACGACAGCACTGCCAAAATTGAGGGCATCGATGTGTTTAAGGATTATCTCACATTCGAAAAGCGGCGCAATGGCCTGGTTGAAATTAATGTAATGAACCTCACCAACGGGCAAACGCAACCCATCACCTTTCCCGAGCCTGTGTACACTGCCTACAGCATGGGCACACCCGAATTTGAGGCTACGGTTATGCGCTATGGTTACACTTCGCTCAACCGGCCTACCAGCGTGTACGACTACGACATGACTACGGGCAAAAGCACCCTTCTTAAACAACAGGAAGTACCATCAGGCTTTAACCCCGACGATTATACCGTTGAGCGGATATGGGCCACCGCTGCCGATGGCGTAAAGGTTCCCATGTCGGTGGTGTATAAGAATGGACTGAAGAAAAATGGCAGCAACCCGGCGCTGCTATATTCCTATGGATCTTACGGCTACAGTTCCGATGCCTATTTTGTATCGTCGTTCTACAGCCTTATCAACCGCGGCTTTGTATTTGCCATTGCCCAGATTCGTGGTGGCAGCGATATGGGTGAGCAGTGGTATGAAGACGGCAAGTTGCTCAACAAGAAAAATACCTTTACCGATTTTATCAGTTGCGCTGAAACACTTATTTCCGACAAACTCACCTCATCAGACAAGCTGGTAATAATGGGTGGCAGCGCGGGTGGACTGCTGATGGGCGCGGTGGTAAATATGCGCCCTGATTTATTCCACACCGTGGTGGCACAGGTACCTTTTGTTGATGTGATCAACACCATGCTCGACACCAGTTTACCGCTCACCACCCAAGAATATGAAGAATGGGGCAACCCGAACGAAGAGGAATATTACCGGTACATGCTCTCCTATTCGCCCTACGATAACGTAAAGGCGCAGAATTATCCGAATATGCTGGTAACAGCTGGTTTAAACGATTCGCAGGTGGGATATCACGAGCCGGCTAAATTTGTGGCAAAACTGCGTACGCTAAAAACCGACAACAACATCCTGCTGCTAAAAACCAATATGGAATCGGGCCATGGCGGCGCCACCGGCAGGTTTGATGCATTGAAAGAAACAGCATTCGATGTAGCCTTCATTCTGAACAGAGCAGGAATAACTGATTAAAGCAGGATTTTTAACACTGCTGCAGAGTTACTTTTTATTGCTTGCAGGCATTAATGGGTGTTATCCATTCAATTGATGCATTTAAAAAACAACGCTGATCATGCATTGCCAGCTGAGACACCGGATGGCATGATACCCGGAATTTTCAATTTCTGCGACCGATGGTGCAAATATTGCAACTATCCTGTTAGATGCAGTGTTTTTGCCATTGGTGACAACACACCTGAAGCTGATGCACAATTACCTGATACTGTAAATTACATGGCACAGTATATCGGATTTCTGGTGCACGATACCATGGAATTGTTGTTAAGCATGGCAAGGGAACAAGGTTTCAGCGATGGTTCGTATTCTGTTGATGATGAAGCTTATACCAAACCTTCCAAGGATCATTATCTGGTAAGAAAGGCCGATGAGCATGCTGCCTGGCTGAACAAATGGCTTTTGCGCAATAATTTCATTTATAAAAATGGAGGGCAGGGCATTAATGAAGGCGTAAAGATTGCTGTTCCGGTAAAAGAACAACTTGATATCGTGCATTGGTACATGAACTTTATTGCTGTTAAATTTTCGAGAGCCCTGCTTATGAAAACCTCGGCAAACTACAAGGACCAATGTGATAGCAACGGATCAGCCAAGATTGCGATCATTGCTGTGGAGCGCAGTATTGCGGCACTATCGGAGCTTTTGAAGCTCAAACCTGCTTTTGAGGATGACTTTTTACCTGCTTTGGCACGGCTTAACCGGCTGAAGAAAAGAGCTATGAGTGAATTTCCTGATGCCATGCAGTTTAAAAGACCCGGCCTCGACGATTAGCAGACTTTCCCGGGTTAAGATAACTCATCCTGCCTATCCGGGTTCCTACAAATGTTAAAAACTCCTAAACTCAGTGCAATCGCCATGCGATTTGCGGAGCTGCATTTGACTTAAGGGGCAAATACACTATCTTTGCCGTCACCGGGTTACCCTTATACCGGCACCATTCTCATCAAAAGCACTTTATCATGAAAAAAAACCTCTTATTTATTGGTATGCTGTTGGCAATGTTTGGCGTTATCTCGGCGCAAAATACCTCCGGCGATCTTTTTGCAAAAAAATTCTCAAGTAATGTTACGCTTTTCTCCGATATCGTCCTTAATGCACCCGAAGGAATCAACTTCAGGGCAATAAATCAGGGTGCAGGTATATATGGAACCTATACATTCCCGATTGAAAAAAGCAACTTTGCATTTGCACTTGGTGCCGGATTTACCATGCACAACCTTTTTAGCAACGGCATGCTGATGGATTCGTCAACGGCCTCATATTTTGTACCTTATCCCGATAGCGTGCTTGACGGACGTACACTAAAATATAAAAACAACAAAATAAGCCTCACATATCTCGATTTCCCCTTCGAGCTCAGGTATAAGCATCCTGATGGATTTAGGTTTGCTATAGGCGGACGCCTGGGTGTTAAAATGGATGCGCATACCAAATTCAAAGGTGATAATCCTGAGACCGGTGATCAGGAGAAAGTAAAATATTCTGACCTTCCAAACTTCGAATCATGGCGATTCGGGCCCACCCTGCAAATTGGCTACAAATGGGTTGATGTAACTTTCTTTTACTCTGTTACCAAAGTTTTTCAGAGTAATGCCGGCCCTCAGATTTCGCCAATGTCGCTTGGTATTTCTCTCCGGCCCTTCTGATTATATAAACCAACCGGTAATTACCATTACCAACAATCCCAATAAAAATCCGGTATAAACCTGTGCCGGATTGTGTGTATTCAGGCGTAATCTGGCATAAGCTACCAAACCGGCCACGCCAAACAATACAGGCAATATAGCCATGGTTGTTATTTGCTGCTGATATGCCAGCGCAATACAGCCTCCCGCAAGTCCTCCCATACCTACCATGTGAATACTTATTTTCCAGAAAAGGTTCACTGCCAGGGCAACCAGAATCAGCATGGCACCACCGAATATAAACAGATAAAAAACTGAAGGTAACCCCAGATTCACAAACATATACCAGGTAACAATATAGAACATGGCCGTTATTGCAAAGGGGAATGTGCGCTCTCTCCTGTCGGGCATCTGATAACTGCTGATAATGCCGTGGCTGTGCATAAACCATATGAAAACAAGTGGCAGAAATAATGTATTGGCGCCAACAATACCGGTAATAATCCATTTTAATTTAGCCGGCAGTATTAAGACGAAAAAAGCCTCCTGATTCAGCAAAATAAGCAGTGCATATAAGGGTATCAATAACGGATGAAATACCACTGAGATAATATTGGCGGTTTTATGTTCCATGAGGTTTATAAATATTAATAATGCAATTGGGTTTTATTTAAGTGGTTTACCAGGGGAGCAACAAATATGGGTCATCTTCGGGGTCAGGTTTTTGTTGCATAATGGTATCCTGATCATACACCTCAAATCCTGCTTTCTGATACAATGTGAGGGCTGCTGGATGGTCGAGGTTGCAGGTATGAAGCCAAAGCCGTGTAATTGGTCTTTCCCATGCATGCCTGATACACCATTCGAGGAAAGGAAACCCAAGGCGACGGCCGGTAAATTCGCACCCGAGGCCAAAGTACACTATTTCGGTTTCGTTGGGGTCAGAGACGTCAAATTCGGCAAAACCTGCAGGCACTCCGTTTACATAGAGCACCCTTATATCAGTGGTTTCGAGGCTTATTAGCTTTTCCAGTTCAGCGGCGGGCATCATAAGGCGGTTATACCATTGATAAGGGCGGCCAACCGAAGTGTATAAATAAAGATAGAATGCCCTAACCGGCTTTTCGGTTTTCATTACCATGCACCCTTTTGGCAGGTGATTTACTGCGCTTCGCGCAGGTGCCTGCAACATCTGCATCCACCAGGTGGTGGCCGGTATTTCGTTCATGATAGTTTGTTTTTCAGGATAATACGCATAGCCTCACGACTGCTGAGTGGCTGAAGCGTAGTGTTTGCCACAAAATCAATAACTGCCTGCGGATTGGTTTTTGAGTATTCGCGCAAGGCCCATCCTATGGCTTTGCGGATAAAAAATTCCTTTGAATGATTCAGCTTTTGAATGGCCTCAAACAACAGTGCTTCGTTGGTTGCCTGCCGGTATTTGAGCTGAAACAGCAAGGCGGTGCGTTGAAGCCACATCGAATCCGAATCGAGATATTCCTGAACCAATTCAACGGTATAATCAGGGTGACGCTTCAGCCAAGCACCAACCAGATTAGAGGCAATAAAATCAACAGTATCCCACCACGAAAACTGTTTAATCATAAACCGGTAAAGTTTTGGCCTGCCTTCGTCCTTTAAAAAAGCCGGGCGGGCGGCAATTTCCATAATGGCATAATGCAGCTCCCGCTCTGGCAGATTCCATACCTGTTTTACCACTTCATCCAGCTCGCAGGGTTGGGGCAAACCTTGTTCGGCAATAAATGCACGAACCAGTTCTTTTCGGAGTGGCGAAGGAATGCCAAAAAACGGAAACTGGTTGAGCATATATTTCTGCATTTTTTCAGCACTTGCGGCATCGGCATGCGCTTGAAAGTGCTGCCTGAGGCTGGATGCATAATCAATGTCCAGTGTCATTTATCGGGTGAGTATTAGTTTAGATACGGCGATTTTGGCCTGATTGCCAGCCACCTGTACAATATAACTTCCCGGTGGCAGTTTGCTGCAATTCCATTGAAGTGAATGCCGGCCGGCCGGCACCTCTGACCTGAAAACCGGCGAACCGGCGCTATCTGTAACTGTTAGGTGTGCCGTTTCGCCAATAAAAGTTTCAATGTTTACCATTTCACTGGCGGGGTTTGGAAACGCCTTCAGCCAGGGCTGAGGCAGGCTTCCCGTAGTTGAGCTGGTTGTTTGCGAATAAACGGCAAGTGCATAATCACCCGGCCTAATGTGGGGAACATAAAGTGTTCCTAATTGCCAGGGTCCCACCTTGGTAAATTCAACAGGTTGCCAGTCGTTGGCGGTAGTGGCACGGTAAAGTATTACCAGCGAATCGGCTGCGCTTAGCAACAGGGTGTTATCAAGCGCTGCATTGCGATTGTACCAGAACCTGCCGGTTGCATCAAAGATTTCAGGAAATATCCCTTCGATGGTCCAGTAGCGATAATCGCTCAGCCTGAGTCCCGGCACCGGAGTTTTAAGGCTATCAGGCGGAACCCAGTTATGCACTACTCTAACCAGAGCAGAATCGGAAACCGACATCACATCGAGTTTAAACCAGGTATCGGTATAATCGTAGAGGCCGGTGGCTGTTATGGTTTTAAATGCATCGGTTGTAGCATCAGCCATTTGCTCATCGGCATCAACCACCACAAGTACAGGCTCAAAAGGCAGCAGAAACGAATTGCTGCCATAAACTCCTGTATAAATGGCTTTAGCATCAAACCGGTGCCATTGCGCATCAAAAAAAGTAAGAAGTACACGGTTGTTTTGTGCAGGTTGTGCCGGTCCTTTTAATCGCTGATTGATGAAAACCTGTGCCAGATAATCATTTCCCTGTGGCGTTACCCTCATTGAATCAACACTATACTGATTAAATCCGGCACCAAAAACATGCACATCAAAAAAATCGGTCAGGTCAATACCTGTATAATCACTCATAAAGTCGCGCAAATCTTCAGAGGAGGCCGGACTATAAGCAAAAGCCTGTAAATAGGCTTTAATACCGGCAAAAAAAAGTGAATCGCCCAGGTATCCACGCAGCGCCTGGGAGGTGATACCACCCTTATCGTAAACATTATCGCCATACGTGTAGATTGATGGCATGGGCGACAGCGGTATATAGCCTCCTTCTTTGGTGTGAATATATTGCAATACATTGCGTAAAAGCGTTCTGAAGTTATCTCTGGCAACCCCAGTGCCATACAATACCTCGCGGTAATAGGTTTCGCACCATCGGGCCCATCCTTCGTTCAGCCACATATCGCCATCGGATGAGCAGGTTACCATATTGCCAAACCACATATGCGACAATTCGTGCGCATACAGCCATTCATCGCTCAGTGTGCCGTTGATGCTGCCATTTGGATAAAATATATTGCCTGCATGCTCCATTGCACCCAGTGATGTGCCGGTAATGCCGATCCGCTCGAACGGATAAGGTCCGAAAGCATTTTCATAGGCTGTAGTAACCAATCCCATATTCGCAAAACTATTCCGTGCACGGATTGTATCAGAAGGGCGCACATAATAACGCACAGGAATGGTGGATTGTATGCCGGTAACACTATCAGTAACCAGCGCATAAGGACCAATGGCAACTGAGGCCAGATAAGTTGGAATACTGCGCTCCATTTTCCAGTGATACATTACTGTGCCGTCGCACATGGTGGATATTGACTGAAGCAGGCCACCACATACTGCAGTATTGGTGTTGGCTACCCTGATATAATAATCGTACAGGGCCCTGTCCCTGAAATCGTCAACACACGGAAACCATGCCTTTCCCAGATTGTGCGGAATTGATTCGAAACCTACGCCAAGGTTAAATGCATAGCTGCCCGAAAAGTGGAATCCACCCCAGCTTTCGTGGAATGGTTGCCCGTGGTAATAAACATATACCAGCGCAGTATCGCCGGCACCAACTGCTGCCGGAAGATCTATGGTTAATCGCGTGCCGTTGTGAGAATATGGGAGCATGGCCCCTTCGTCATTCATAACGGAATCAACCTGCAATTGCAGCAATTCCAGAATCAGCTGCTGCTGAGATGAAAGTGGTGTTGTAAAACGTATGCCCGCCTGTCCGCTGATGCTTTGTTGGGCTACATCGGTTACAGTAAGGTACAACTCATACGAAACCACATCAATGGTATCGCTGAGCGAAAAAATACGCGGGGCAAGGGCCTTTAGTTGTAACCCCGAAAGACTTAGGAGCGTCAAAAGAAACACGCGAAAGGTAAATATGCGTATGTTCATATTGCTTGTTAATTTGGTTGCAGCAACGTTGCTCTGGCATACGTTTGCTAAATTTTCGTAAAATTAGTCCAATTATAGCAACCAATGCCATAAATTTGAACAATCGTTAACCCGTGTGAGTTTACTGTTTGCTAATGCACAACGGAGTGTACGCATACGTACCTGCTATGAGCGATAACGAACAACCCAGGATTACCGTATCATTGCACAATGCTGATATTCATTGAATTGGATTTTCTGGCATGGTCTTTATTACTGCATGTACATTTAATGAATTTCATACGAGTACAAAGGAAAATCAACCCCCGATGAAAAAATTTTTTGCTGTATTATTTGTCATGGTTCTGCTAACAGCTTCGTTTACTTACAGTCAGGCACCATGGACCCTTGAGCAATGCGTAAACCACGCCCTCACCAACAATTTACAGGTTAAGCAGCAGATGCTGCTGGTTGAAAGTGCCAAAGCTGATCTGCTACAATCAAAAACTGATCTGTTACCGGGGCTTTCGGCCAATGGATCACACGCCTACAATTACGGACAGACCATCGATCGTTATACCAATCAGTTTGCAACCAGCAGGGTTCAATCCAACAACTTTTATTTGCAAAGCAATGTGAGCCTGTTTAACGGATTTCAGAAATTGAATGCCATTAAGCAGAGTCAGTTAAACCTGATGGCCAGCCAGCAGGATGCCGACAAACTGATGAACGATATGTCGATAAACATTGCCACCTTTTACCTTCAGGTGTTGTTTTACAAAGAGCTGGTTCAGATAAGAAGCAATCAGCTCGATATTACACGCCAGCAGGTTGACCGTATGCAAAAGCTTGTGAACGCCGGCACTATGGCGCCGGGCGATGTGTATACTATTGAAGCCCAATATGCTGTTGAGGAATCGAGTTTAATAGAAGCTCAGAATAATCTTGAAATTTCGCTGCTAACCCTCAGTCAGCTGCTCGATTTGCCTTCGTCCGATGGTTTTGATATTGTGGTTCCGATGCTTAATATCGATGATAATCCGAAACTTACCGGAACTCCCGATCAGATTTTCACCTATGCTCAGGAGCATATGCCCGAGATAAAGGCGGCCGAATACCGCTTGCAAAGCAGCGAGCGGCAGTTGGCCAGGGCCCGCGGATCATACTATCCTTCGCTCACATTGAGCGGGAGCTGGGGTACCGGCTATTCGGGCGCAAGCCAGATTGTTGATCAGGTTACCCCGGGCAGTCCACAACTTATCGGTTACGCTGTGAATCCCGATGTTGCAGATTACCAGGTATACGCCAATACATTTGACTATACCTACAAAACCAAACCCTGGAGCAATCAGATCAAGGATAACAACAACCAAACCATTGGTCTTTACCTCAGTATTCCTATTTTAAATGGCTGGCAATCGCGCACTATGGTAAGTAAAGCCAAAATTTCGTTTGAGAATACCAAACTTGATTACGAAATCCAGAAGATGCAACTGCGTAAAACCATTCAGCAGGCTTGGGCCGACGCCCGTGCTTCGTTAAAGCAGTATCATGCAGCCGAGAAAAAAGTGAGCGCAACCAAAGAATCGTTCAGGTATGCCGAGCAGAAGTTTGAGGTAGGAATTATGAATTCGGTAGATTATAACAATGCAAAAAAAGATCTTTCGAACGCTGAATCAGAAATGATTCAGACCAAATTCGATTTTATCTTTAAGTCCACCGTTCTCGATTTTTATATGGGCAAACCCCTATCGCTTAAATAATTAACCATTGAATTAAAAATAAGGCTACAGAGCCACCAAATCGATAACAAACGGCGCTCACAGAGAGAGCGGGTGCCGCCGGACGAAATATCCTGCAAAAACAAAGGAAGAAACAATGAAAAACCGAAAAAATCTGATCAGGGCTGGCATTGCCATCCTGGTGATACTGATTATTGTGCTGGCAGTTGCGCGCAAAAAAGGCCTGATAGGCAAGGAAAATCTGACCAAAGTAACCGTTGAAAAAGCTGAACTGCGTTCGATTATCGAAACGGTTTCGGCCAATGGCAAGATTCAGCCCGAAGCCGAGGTTAAAATTTCGCCCGATGTAAGCGGCGAAGTTATTGATGTATTTGTGAAAGAGGGTGATGAAGTTAAAGCCGGAACGCTGCTGGCACGCATTGACCCTAAAATCTACACATCGACCTACGACAGGGTTCAGGCTGCTGCAAACACGCAAAAGGCCAATTTGTCGAATGCAAAGGCCCGGCTGGCACAGGTTCAGGCACAATATATCAACGCCAAATCGAGTTTTGACCGCAACCAGAAACTATGGGACCAGAAAGCCATATCGGCATCGGAATACGATGCTGCCAAATCGGCATTCGAAGTGGCCAAAGCCGAAGTTACAGCCGCCGAAGAAAATGTGAAAGCCGCTGACTTTTCGGTAAAAAGTGCCGAGGCTTCGGTAAAAGAAGCCGGTGAGAACCTTTACAAAACCTCTATTTATGCTCCGGTTTCAGGAACCATTTCGAAACTCAATATTGAGAAAGGCGAGCGCGTAGCCGGTGCCTCACAGTTTTCGGCCGGAACTGAGATCCTGCGCATTGCCAACCTTACAGTGATGGAAGTAATTGTAAGTGTTAACGAAAATGATATAGTACGTGTAGCCCTCAACGATACCGCTTTGGTTGAAGTGGATTCGTACCTCAACCGCAAGTTTAAAGGTATTGTTACCGAAATTGCAACATCAGCCAATGTTACCGGTTTGAGCGCCGATCAGGTTACTAATTTTGATGTGAAAATTCGCATGCTACCTGATTCATATTCTGATCTTGTTCCCAAGGACAAACCGGGTGCATCGCCTTTCAGGCCGGGCATGTCGGCTACTGTTGATATTCAAACAGAAACGTCTGCCAATGTGCTTACAATTCCTATTCAGTCGGTAACCACACGCGAGGACAGCACCAAAACAACCCCGGCCGTTGAAGGTAAAGGACCTGAAATCAACACCGCTGAAAAAGAAACGGTTAAGAAAAACGAACCTGTTCAGGAAATTGTTTTTGTAGTAAGCGATGGTGTCGCTAAAGTTCAAAAAGTAAAGACCGGCATTCAGGACAATACCTACATTTCGATTACCGAAGGGCTTAATAAAGGGGATGAAGTTATCAGCGGTCCGTACCGCGCGGTTTCCAAAACCTTGAAAGATGGCGATAAAGTCGAAATAGTGGATAAAGAAGAGCTGTTTAAAAAGAAATAGCCAACCATGTCGCTGATACTTTCAATCGAGACTGCAACTTCGGTTTGCAGCGTTTGCTTGTCAGACAATGAAAAAGTGATTGCTCTGCGGGAAACCAGCGAACACAATTCGCACAGCAGGGTTATTGCCGTTTTTATCGATGAGATTTTTAAAGAAACCGGCATCCCAAAAACCCGGATTGATGCCGTAGCAGTGAGCCGCGGGCCCGGATCATATACCGGCCTGCGCATTGGCGTATCAACCGCCAAAGGCCTGTGTTATGGGCTCGATAAGCCGCTGATTGCGGTTGACACACTGCATTCGATGGCATGGGGAATGCGTGCTGTTCATACAATGCGTGATGCTGATAAACCGGCCCTGTTTGTGCCTATGATTGATGCCAGGCGCATGGAAGTTTATACCGCTGTTTTTGATGAAGCTCTGAATATGATAAAGCCTGTAACTGCCGAAATTATTGATGCCGGCTCTTTTGGTGAACTAACACCCAGTCACCGCCTGATTTTTGCCGGCGATGGCGCAGATAAGTGCCGTGAAGTTCTGAGTTCAGATACTTTCATCTTCAGCAACAAATTTGTTCACTCGGCAACGCACATGGTAACCCCGGCACTCATTCGCTTTAATGAAGGTTTATTTGAAGATACCGCGTATTTTGAGCCATTTTATCTGAAGGATTTTATCGCGGGCAAGCCTACGGTTAAAGGGCTGAACTGATAAAGCCTTTTGCATTTTTGTTGCTGCCTGAACTGTTATGCACAACTTTTAGTGCTTTCATACAAACCAGGGAATTCTAACCGGGCACATATGCCCAATACTCAACAAATATACTTGTCGTTCAATCCCTTTCCTTCCAGAATCTGAGGTATGCACTTCTCGATGCGGGACTCCCGCGTTTTCAACTGTTTTGCATCGGCAAAGTGCCGGATATAGTCACGCTGACGACCGGGAGTGAGACCCGTGAACGCTTTTTTAAGTTCTGGAAAAGTATCGAGTTTTTGCTGAAATTCAACGGGAATGTCAAAATCAGCGGTGTTGCGGTACTCAACCTTTAATCCGGCCTTTTCAGCCTCAATTGCTTCAAATACATAGGATTTCAGGGCAGGTGTCAGCTTTACAATCCGTTCTGAATCTGTGAATCTGATCTGTCGCATTGCCTGAGTTTCTTCTCCCGAGCTTATCAGTAAACTGGCTTCATCCTTCAGCAATACACCTTTGAAAAACCAAAGTGCGCAATGCTCTTTGAATCCACGTATTCCGGCAATATTAACGCCTTGCCAGGTATAGCAGGGACTTCCCCACTTAATTTCTTCGCGAAGGCCGCATTCCAGTAAAAATGAACGCATTAGCGAAAGCTCTTCCTGCCATTTAACAGCCTTCTGAATAAAAGCATCTACACGAGGATCCATGTTTGATAGTGTTAAGTTAATTTATAAAGATACATTTCTTAAACCAGAATAAGCTAAGTAGGATACAATAAATGCAATTCAAACTTTTAATGAGCCTGATATACAGCAATCAGCTCCATTGGGTATAAACGCATGACGCGGCCTTTAGTTAAGTAAACTTTACAAATCATCGTAGTGGAATAATCATGGTTTTTAGCCCCGATTAATCAACCCTGATTTGTTTCTGAACAATTTGGTTGCCGCTGCCATGACAATTATAGCATTGTTCTTTAAGGTAATAGCCTGGCGATTGCACCATATAGGTGTGTTCAACCGGAACTGTATAAGTATATTCGTAGTAATCGCCTACCGAGGTGCGTGTTTCATATCCACGGTAAGTAACCTCTTTCGGCGGGTCCTGATGCAAAAAGTTGGTTTCACCGCTCCCGAAACATGAAGGACATTTGGTAATAAAACGATCAATTCCAAGGCTTGAGAGCTCAACAGTTGGGTGTGCATCAAAAGTAATATGTCGTCCGTCGAGTAGAATTACACCATCAGGAATATTGATATTGTTTTGCGTGAACGACTCAACCGGTGATGCCAGGTGATCCACCACGACAATGTCGTGGTAGCGTAAGTCGCGGCAATCAACCCTGCTGTTTATAATATTTCGTGGCGGCACATAAGGCCCAGCAGGCTCGTTATGCACAATTTCGCCGCTCACCAATTTACCATCCCTGTATTTGAATAGATTTTCGGCCCAAAGCACAACTTTGTTGTCGGGCCCCCGCTGATACCGGTAAATATGAGCTTCGCCATTGATAAGCGCCAGGTCTTTATTGTATCCGAAACAGGTGATATTCCGGTTGTAGTTGAGGGGGCCGCCTCCGGCTATCACTTTTACCAGTGTATTGTAGTTTAGCGCCCTGCCATTTACCAGCTCACCATCAATAAAATAACCGGCAAAAGCCATGTAATAGGGTCCTTCAGGCGCATTGCCAACCCACAGAATACCGTTACCATTGGGTGCGCTATTTCTAACAAAACCCTGATAAACAAAGTAAGATGATGATTTGTGTATGGTTAAAATCCCAAAGCCCGATGGCAGGTTTTTTTCATCTACTTCGCCGGTATATGTGGTTGTATCATTGATGCTTATTGGAGCGCACATACGGGGTTCAAATGCCGGCATGCGCCCGCTGCTCAGCTCTTCACCATCTACAAACAAGGCGAAATAAGGCTCCGTTTGTTTTATTTTTCCCTGAAATTTATCGGTATACTCAAAATTGGACAATATCCATCCTGTTTCGCTCCCAAAATCCCTGTTTCTGAAATGAACCGGGAATTTGATATCCTGACTGCACCGGTAACCACTCACTTTCGAATTATCTGAACTTACAACAGTATTTATTGCACGAATCAACTTACCGCCGGCAAATTCCTGCTCGTAACGGTCGTTACCATTGTACGACAAATCAACCCTGAGCCCTTCAACCAGTTTATTGTCGTCGAAACGCCCAACCTCGATCGATTTCTTACGCCCATTGTAATGATAATAACTTATGCGGCTACCATTTCCTTCAAGTGTATAGCTCAGGTAATATGTTCCAAATGACTTAAAGCGGCTTTTTTCTCTGAAATTTCCTTTAGAAACTGAAGCAAACAAGGTTGAATCGGGCAACAGCCGGCTTTCGGCATTTGTTTCAAGTTGTTTTAGGTATGAAAGTAAAAGGTTTTCGGACTTAACATTAACCGGGTTTGCAAAACTCAGCATGCTGTTTTTGTTTTCATTCAAATCAGCGTACCCAACCCGCTCAAATTCAAAACCATGGCTGAACGACCCATTATTGAACCAGCCTAAGAACCACCTTGGATTGCTGTTGTTGTTGGTTGTGACACGGACAAGCCCAAGTCCGTTCTTGCAATTACCTCCCAGGGCTTCCGTATATTTTACTTTATTCCAGTCCTGGGCATTAAGGTGCACTGATAGCAACAATAGAAAGCCAGATAACCACAAAAGAAAAGCGTGACGTCTGCCTGCACGGGATTTGTTTTGAATCATGCCTGATAATTTAACAAATAACAAAATACCTGCACTTTTGGTTTAAACGCCGGAATAAGTTAGTAATAGGCAATCTTTACCCGATTAACCCGGATGCATAAGATTCAACAATTGTGATATGATTAATCAATAATCAGGAAAAAAATATGCAATTTTGGGGTCAGGTTGATTCGTTAAAACCAACACCGGGAAAGCACTCCAGCAATTGACATGAATTTTTACCGCTAAATCCAGATATAATTATGAATATAAGCACTGCATTTCGATTCATTATCTGCTCTGTAATGGTAACAGGACCACTTTTTGTTTACAGTCAGGAAAATAATCCCAAACCCAAATCCGACACCATCGTGCAATTATCAGAATATGAGCTGAATGAATATAAAGTAATGAAAACCAACTGGGCCAATCTTCAGCGTTACCGCGACGAAAATCTGCAGGCAGGTGCACCCGTGCCCGGAGAGCGCCGAGTTGTTTTTATGGGCAATTCTATTACCCAGGGGTGGATAGAAACCAGCCCTGAATTCTTTAACGGACGCCCTTATTTCGATCGTGGAATCAGCGGGCAAACAACCCCGCAAATGTTGCTGCGATTCAGGCAGGATGTAGTAAGCCTAAAACCCGCGGTGGTGGTTATTCTGGCCGGAACCAACGATATAGCCGGCAATACCGGACCATCAACCCTTGAGATGATAACCGATAATATTTGTGGAATGGTCGAAATAGCAATGGCCAACAACATAAAGGTGGTGCTCGCATCGGTATTGCCTGCTGCCGATTTCTGGTGGAATCCCGGAATAAAACCTGCCACCAGAATCGCTGAACTCAATGCCTGGATCAAAGAATATTCCAGCCATAACAACCTTGTTTACCTCGATTATTTTAGTGCCATGGTTGATGAGAACATGGGTTTAAAACACGAATTCGGTGAAGACGGTGTTCACCCAAACAAAGCCGGCTATGCGGTAATGGCACCGCTGGCCGAAGCGGCTATTAAACAGGCTTTAGGCGAGTAAGTTTGTCATATCCTGTTCGGTTTGAAACACGGAGTATAAAATTAATTAAAGCATATACAGGATTGCACTACACTACCCTAACGGCAAGTAGCTGCGTTGCTTTTCGGTCAATTTTGCCCGACGAGGTCATAAGAAAAGCCGGAATGGTTAGAATGTGGCGTGGCATTTCATGTTTTGAAAGTACCCCTGAAAGTTTCTGAAGCAAAGTATTGCATCCTTCCGCACTCAGGTTTGGTTGTTCCATGATCAGAACAGGAATCTCGCCCAGTTTTTCATCAGATTCTGAGGCAACAAAAAACCGGCATTCGCTGACAGCCGAAATTTTTTGCTCTATTTGCTCCGGAATGAGCTTTATACCCCCGCAATTGATAATGTGGTCAATACGCCCAAGCCACCTGAATCGACCCTCAGGGTCAAGTTCAACCAGATCGTTGGTAATTACCCTTTGCAGATGACCATATGGCAGGCTCAATTGAAGGCACCCGCGATGGTCCATCTCAGGATGAATGCCGGGTAAGGGAGTAAACCAGTTGCTTCGGCCCGAACTGTTGATTTTACGCAAAGCCACGTGGGTAATAGTCTCTGTCATCCCGTAAGTGGCATAAATACTCCCTGGCATTTCCATTAACTGCTCTTCAAGGTTTTGATTTATTGCCGCTCCGCCAATTATCAGTGTACCTATTCCTTCAAGTAAAAGTTTTGATTGCGGGTTATTCAATGCACTGAATACCTGAGCCGGAACCATAGCAGCAAAATCGATGCGGCCACCGGTAGGCAAATGGAGCAGCGGGTTGCCTGAAGGTTGAACCAGAATCAGTTGCATGCCCGAAACCATAGCTCGCACCACCATCATCATACCGGCTATATAATCTGTGCTTAAGCAAAGCAGTGCATTTAATCCGGGTTTCAATCCCAAAAAAGCTGCCGTCATCTCAGCCGAAGCAACCATATCGTCTTTGTTCAGCCTGATGACTTTTGGGATACCGGTACTTCCTGAGGTTTTAACTTGGAGGTAATCAGAACTATCGGCCCAAAGCTTAAGAAATTCAGAAAGTGATTTGCCGTGCTGGGTTTGGGTGTAAACTTCGTTCAGACCATCCCATACTACATCAATTGTATGGTGAACTCCATTTAAAATCAGGGATGCCGGCCGCTTGTTCTTCATTCTCCGGTTGGGTTTAATAAAGATAAATCCCAGGCGGAAGCCGGATTATAACGAAGTTTACCGTTTTTTACTTCAAGTGGTGAAGTTATGTTGTTGGTATACAAACTACCTGTACCCAGCCCCTGAGGCAGTGGATTGTTGAGGGTAGCTGTCCATTGTGCAATGGCATTCAAACCAATATTTGATTCGAGGGCCGAGGTAACCCACCATCCAATTCCCAGACGCTGCGCCAATTCAATCCACTGTTGTGATGCGGCAATTCCGCCAAGCAACGATGGCTTGATAATTATGTAAGCCGGTTGAATGGTTTGAAGCAAACGCTGTTGCTGCGACATTTCGTTAATGCCAATCAGCTCCTCGTCAAGGGCAACAGGAATGGGTGATTGCTGGCATATTGCTGCCATTTCTTCCGGGTTTCCCTGCCGGATGGGCTGTTCGATGGAATGGATATCAAACGCAGCCAGACGGTTTAATTTCTCAGCAGCACGGGTTACATCAAATGCACCATTGGCATCAAGTCTGAGCTCAATTTCCCTGCTGCTGAAGTGTTTACGAATATATCCAAGCAAGGCAAGCTCATCTTCAAAATCAATGGCTCCAACTTTCAGCTTTATTATACTAAAGCCTTCATCAAGGCGCAACCTGATTTGCTCATACATAAAATCCCGCGTTCCCATCCACACCAGCCCGTTTATTGGGATAGCCAGCTCACCCCTGGTAAAGTCTGACGGATATAGTACGCGTTTCCCGCCTCTTTCCAAATCGGCCAGCGCTGTTTCAATGGCAAATCCTGCCGCAGGGTGTTGTGCGGTTAAATCTGCAACCGTGCTCAGGCCGGTTGATTCAGCTTGATTCAATGTATTAATGATTGCAGGAAGAAGCGATGTATCATCCTTACTTAATCCCGGCAGTATGCTGTACTCTCCAACACCAATGGAAGGAGATTTACTGGCATCGGAAGCTATAATAAAATAACCTGGTTTAGTAAGCAGGGTACCCCTTGAAGTTCCTGCAGGCTTTTTAAACTGCAGAACATATGGAATTGAACGCAGTTGTATCATCAGGCAATCAATCCGATTCCAAAAATCAGCACTGTTATAAATGTGGCGAGTGCAAGGCGTTTGAGTTGGGGATCAAGCTCCGAAGGTATTTTTACTTTAAAAACTGTGGCCAGATGCATCACCAGCACCGGCAACGTGAGCAAAAAGATATACTGAACCGGTTGCCGGTAATTTACTATGGTGTAGAGTATCAGTGCCAGAAAGGCCGAGGCAATAAGAAAAAGGTGATAATATCGCGCCCTGATGGGGCCCAGAATAACTACCAGCGTACGTTTACCGGCTTTACGGTCACCATTCACATCGCGCATATTGTTCAGATTAAGCACTGCAGCACTCAAAAAACCAATGGCCGAAGCCGGAAGCAGTAAATCTGACTGAAGATGGCCGGCATGCAGATAATACGTTCCAACAACTCCTGTCAGGCCGAAGAACAGAAATACGAATAAATCACCAAAACCGAAATATCCGTAAGGTTTACGGCCAACGGTATAATTGATGGCAGCGGCCAGTGCACCCAAACCAAGTATAAGAAAGGTGAGCCAGCGCAGCGAAAAGAAAAACCCGATTCCGGTACCTATGAGAAATATACCCGAAACGAAAGCAAGCAATGCGGTGGCGATTACCGCTGTACGCATCTGCTTTGGTGTAACTGCGCCACTTTGCACTGCACGGCGGGGCCCGACGCGATCTTCGTTATCGGCTCCGTTTTTTGAGTCACCGTAATCGTTGGCCAGGTTTGATAAAATTTGCAGAAAGAGCGTGGTAAGCAAAGCAAGCCACAACACACTCCATTTAAAGGTGCGGTCGTGAAATGCAATAAAACTGCCCAGCAGCGAACTTGAGAAAGCCAGCGGCAGTGTACGTAATCTGATGGCTTGAAGCCATGCTTTTACCTGAGAATTGACCATTGTACAATCTAAGCGGTTGTCTTTAAAGCTGAGAAAACGGGCGGGTAAAAGTAACTAAAAACAACGGAACTAAGCAATTAACCATCAGGGGAATTTTGGGAACCGCCCAAAATCAGGCTTCCGTTTTTCGAGGAAAGCATGTTTGCCCTCCTGTGCTTCTTCGGTAAGATAATACAACAGGGTGGCATTTCCTGCAAGTTCCTGAAGTCCGGCCTGTCCGTCGAGCTCAGCATTGAGGCACATTTTGATCATCCGCAAAGCCAGCGGGCTTCGCTCCATCATGGTTTTACACCAATCAACCACCTCATCTTCCAACTGCTCAAAAGGAACTACTTTGTTAACCAATCCCATTTCAAGTGCCTCATGAGCAGAATATTGCCGGCACAGGAACCAGATTTCGCGGGCTTTTTTCTGGCCTACAATGCGGGCAAGATACGAAGAGCCAAATCCACCATCAAAACTGCCAACCTTTGGGCCGGTTTGCCCGAAAATGGCATTGTCGGATGCAATGGTAAGGTCGCATACTACATGAAGTACATGTCCGCCTCCGATAGCATACCCATTTACCATCGCAACCACCGGCTTGGGCAACGAACGGATGAGTTTTTGCAAATCAAGTACATTTAATCGGGGCACTCCATCTTTACCAACATATCCACCAACACTTTTGATATTCTGATCGCCGCCACTGCAAAAGGCCTTGTCGCCTTCGCCGGTAATAACCACCACGCCCACTTCGTCGGCTTCGCGGCAATAATGCATGGCATCAATCATTTCCTTAACAGTATCAGGTGTAAATGCGTTGCGGAAGCGTGGCCTGTTGATGGTGATTCGTGCAATTCCTTCAAAAAAATCGAAGTTTATTTCTTCGTAGGATTTAAGTGTAGTCCACTGTCGTTTATTTGTCATTGTTCAAAAAATTAAAATAATTCCTTAATACTTCTGCACTGTAAGGCCCTGGCGTGGTTATTTCAAACAATGCAGCACCGGGCTTACTGTAATTAAAAAAATCGTCAATTTTACTTTTAAGCGTATTGAGGTCAGCTGCGCTATAATACCTCAGACCAAATGTAGCGGCGAGTCCGGATGCATTAAGTTGATGCGTTGTTTCAATATACGGTTCCAGCTCAGCGTGTGCCGACGGGCCATCCAGAATTCTGAAAATATTACCACCGCCATTGTTCACCAATACAATACGAAGCCTGTTATTCAAAGTTGCATTCCACAGGGCGTTGCTATCGTAAAAGAAACCAATATCCCCGGTAATAACTGTAACCGGAACTTCTGAAACATGAGCAGCACCGGCCGCAGTTGAAATACAACCGTCGATTCCGCTGGTACCTCTGTTTGAGAAAAAATGATGTTCAATCGTATGGTCAAAGAGCTGTGCATACCTTACCGGAGTGCTATTGGCAAGATGCAACACGGTACCGGCCGGAATGGAATCAAACAGAACACTGTATACCAGCATATCGCTGTAAGCAATTTCCTTAAGGTATTTTTGGTGCCTATCGCTGCGATATCTGCTGCGTAAAAGCCATTTTTGCTGAAAATCAGATTTCAAAGGGATTGCCAGGGAGGCCAGCTGACCCAGAAAACTCCCTGTCTCAACCGGAAGGGCAAGGGTGAGCGACTGGTAGGTATCCATGTAAAATTCGGTGGTATCGCCGCTCACATGCCAATGGCTGCCGGGTTTGTACTTACGCAGCAAAGCCTTTATTTTCTTTGAAACTACGGCTCCCCCGATGGTAATCAGTAAATCTGGTTTAAAATCAGGTATTTCAGATGCATCAAAACCATCAATTACCCTATCAATACACTGAATAAATGTAACATTTTTCAGATTCGAGGTGGTTTCAGTAAGCACCACAACCGATGGATCGTTTGCAATTTTCACCAGTGATGGTAAAAGCTGGTGGTTGTGTGGCAGTTGACCGGCAATAATCATTTTCGACGCAGCCGAATTCCAATGTTTGACCAGTAATTCCATGGCTGAATCGCTAATCTGAACCCGGGTATCAGCTAAATCAATAACACGCTCCTTTTTGGGGTTCAGTTCATCGCCAAAAGTGTATAAAGGTTCTGCAACCGGCATATTGATATGAACCGGGCCCTTTACCGGAAAACAGCTGCGATCGATGGCTTCGTTAATCATTCTGACCGTATAGTGTTTGCCAGCATCCGAAGCAGCTTCGGCAGGCAATTGATAACTCTTGCGGATGTAGTTGGAGAATACTGATTGCTGCCTGATGGTTTGGCCATCTCCCTGATCGATCCATTCAATCGGGCGATCGGCTGTGATAACGAGCAAAGGAACCTGCTGATAATAGGCTTCGGCAAGGGCAGGTGCATAATTGAGAACTGCGGTGCCCGATGTGCACAGCAATGCCACAGGCAATCCTGACATCATTGCTATACCCAGTGCATAAAATCCTGCGCTGCGCTCATCGCCTATACTTATCAGCTCAAGCTGCGGGCGTTTCCCGAAAATTATAATGGCAGGTGCATTGCGCGAACCCGGAGAAACTACTACCTGCTTAACCCCTTTTTGAACCAGCAAATCTGCCAGTATTCCAATCTGCTCTTTGCCTGTTTGCATTGTATTTGAATCAGCCGGCTAAATTCATCAATTTTTCGATAGCAGCCAACATGGTGGTACTTTTGAGGATGGTTTCATCCCATTCGGTTTCGGGATTGGAACCTGCAACAATACCCCCGCCTGCATAAATCACAGCCATATTGCTGAACAGCTGCATACATCTGAGATTAACAAACAGGCTGATTTTGCCTGCTTCGACCGGTCCCAGATAACCCGTGTACAATAATCTGTTATACTTTTCAACCTTTTTGATGATCGCAGCCGCACTATCAACCGGAAGGCCGCATACTGCAGGTGTAGGGTGAAGAGCAGCTGCAATTTCAGCCACCCGTTCGGCCTGGCACGAAGCGCAAAAACCGGTTCGTAAATGCCGGGCATGGCCGGCCTGTATTTCGTGGGTTGGTGATTTCATTACCTGAAAACACCCTGAAGTAACCAGTGTTTCATAAATATGCCTGTTAACATATTCGTGCTCCTCAATATCCTTTGCCGGCCATTCGCCTGTGGCATCCTGCCTGCGTGTTCCGGCAAGAGCCATGGTTGAAATGTCATTGCCTTCGGCCTGAAGCAGGGTTTCGGGTGTTGCTCCGGCCCAAACGCCATATTGCGGAATCTCAGCCACGTATACAAAGGCATCCTGGTACATTGTGCACAATACATTGAACAATACAGGCAGCGATATGCTTTTAACAAGATTTAAGTGAATCTGGCGGCTCAACACAACCTTTTCGGCTTCGCCAGCCCTGATAGAACCAATAATTTGCTGCACCGATGCCAGGTATTCATTACGTGATTGCTGCTGCTGAGTTGAAGCAGTATAATCATGTAAATACAAAGCCGCCATTTCGGGTAAAGTCTCCTGGTACGATATAGCCTGCTCAGCTTCAATCCAGCAAAAGGGAGCAGTTGCATCAAAAGGGGCAATGGCAAATCCATTCTTACCGGAGTTAATTACCTGATTTGAAGTAAAAAACTGTGCAGTGCCACTTATTACCAAACGCTCATTTTTGCCCGGCAACCTATAGTATACCCTGGCTTTATGCTCTCCGGTTGCATTCTTATTTTGCTTAACTTCCATTACTGTGCCGGTTATCATGGCTTTTATTTCTCAATTACCATAATGGTAAGCCTCGAAAGACAAACCAGCTTGCCGGCATTGTTTGTTATGCGGATATCCCAAACATGCAGTTTTCGCGATCGCGATACCAGGGTAGCCTTGCCATGCACCAGCCCTTCCGTTACACTTCTCACATGGCTGGCATTCAATTCAATGCCTACAATGGCTTGCCGGTTGGTATCAACAAGCGAGAGAGAGCCCATGCTTCCCAATGTTTCGGCCAAAGCAGCCGATGCACCGCCATGAAGTAATCCGGCAGGTTGTTTGGTACGATGATCAACAGGCATGGTTCCGCAAAGGTAATCAGGACCGATTTCGGTATAAACAATGCCCAGTTGCTGCATCAGCGTTCCCTCTGATAAGGCATTCATGGTTTCGAGCGGTATGGTAGTCAGCATATTCAGATGGTAATCATTTTGTTAAACTTTGTCCGAAATGTAGAAAAAATTTGCCAATTAACAATATCAGCTCATTTTGACCAAAGCATAAACAACAAAAACCGCTCTTTGTCAGCAAACGGTTCATTTTTGATTTTGCTGACAGCTTGAGGCGTGTGTCTGTTTTTATTTATTTTTGTAAGGTATTTACATGTTACAATTTGCATATGCCCCACTGGTTAGACGAAGCCGAACGTTCCATAAACCGACACTATGAGCCGGGCGACCGCAGCGCGCGTATAAGTCATAAATATCATCGCATTCAGGAAAATTATTCGCACAACGGCGCTGCTTACAATGCGTTTCTGGCATCGGTAAACAAACTGGTTGAGCGGGTTAATAACCTGCCGGTTGCCCTCCGGAAACCCTTTGGCAAAATCGACAGCCGCGAAAAAGAGTCTAAACTCAATAATCATCTCAATATTTTTTCGAGCAGTATGCGCCTTAAAAAAAAGCGCTTTCTGGGTTTTCTTCCATTGCCTGGTGCTGCCCATTTTAAACATTTCAGGGTTATATTCATCAACATCTCTGACCACGAAGGTTGTATTGATATTGAAATAAAGGAACGTGTTTTGGAGCGCGAGCGCGTTAAATCTGACAAAATGGGAAGCAACGATCCGTATGAAATGCCCAATAAGTTTCATGTATCGTATCATGTGCGCATCGATGACCTTAATCAGACCCATGCCCTTGAAATTATTGACTGGCTGGCTTTTAAGAAGGAAATTACCGCATGTTCACTCTATACCATGCATCCCGAAGAGGAAAAACACTTCCACTGATTGCGTTCCGTTTATTTTTACCTATCTTAGCTGCTGTCACCGGAAATTTATTAATCCTTAATCAAGCAACATGGAATTTACCATTCTACGCACATCGGTTGATGCAGCCATTGCAGTAGTAACCATTAGCCGCCCTCAGGCGCTCAATGCACTCAATTCCCGCTTCTTTGAAGAGATGGATTATTACATAACATCCATCCAAAACAGCAGCGAAATCAGAGCACTTATTATTACAGGCGATGGCAAAGCCTTTGTTGCAGGCGCTGATATTGCCGAAATGGTTTCGATGACACCCGAAGAAGGCCGGGCTTTTTCGGCGAAAGGCCAGGCTGTTTTCAATCGTTTCGGACAATTGCCTTTTCCGGTGATCGCTGCTATCAATGGCTTTGCTTTGGGTGGCGGTATGGAACTGGCAATGGCTTGTGATTTCCGCATTGCTTCATCAAATGCAAAATTCGGTCAGCCTGAAGTTAACCTCGGTTTAATACCCGGTTATGCCGGTACCCAGCGATTACCGCGGCTCACCAATCTGGCCGATGCCCTTTACCTGCTTACAACAGCCGAAGTTATTGATGCTACAACCGCTTTGCAAATGCGGCTTGTACAAAAAATAACCGAACCCGAAAACCTGCTACCCGAAGCTTTGCGGCTCGCCGGCCAAATTGCATCCAAAGGCCCGCTGGCTGTTAAACTGGTAAAACAGGTTACTCGCCAGGGCCTCGAAAGTACTTATAGCGAAGGCGAAAAGCTTGAACAAACGCATTTTGGCGATTCGTTTGGCAACGAAGGCCGCGAAGGGATGCTGGCTTTCCTCGAAAAAAGAAAACCCAATTGGTAAGCTGAGGCTAACGGTTTCTGTGTTTTTTCTTTAGTCCTGTTTCCAATTAAGGTTAAAATGCTTCAAAATATCTACTTATTAACATATCAACACCTATGAATTACTCAGAACGATTAACGAACGTAACGGTGCTTGGAGCTGCCGGCAAAATGGGCAGCGGAATCCTGTTGCTTACTGCGCTCGAAGTAGCCGATCAGATGCTCAGGCCCGAAAATAGCGGTAAGCATTTTGTAGTGAATGCCGTTGATGTTACTTCAGGAGCACTACCGGGCCTGATGACCTACATCAGGGCTCAGGTGCTCAAAGCTGCCGAAAAAAAAACGGTTAAACTCCGTAAAATTTATGCCGGCAGACCCGAGCTGATAGAAAACAGCGAAATAATTGAAGCCTACATTGCCGATGTAATGGGCATTATCCGCCCGGGAACCCGCATTGAAGCTGCCTACGACAGTACGCTGGTTTTTGAAGCCGTGAGCGAAAATGCTGCTTTAAAAACAGCTTTGTTCAAGCAAATCAACGAAAACAATGCGAACAAACCCTGGATTTTTACCAACACCTCTTCGGTTCCAATCGGCGGACTCAATAGCGATGCATCGCTTGATGGGCGAATTCTGGGTTTCCATTTTTACAACCCACCGGCTGTTCAAAAACTCGTTGAGCTTATTACCATTGAATCCAACCCGGCCGAAATGAAGGAATTTGCGCTGCAACTGGCAAAGAATATGCGGAAAATAATTGTGCCGTCAAACGATATAGCCGGATTTATCGGAAACGGTCACTTTATGCGCGATGCCCTTTATGCATTGGGTGAAGCCGCAAATTTATCAGCCAGCATGCCTTTGCACGAGGCTATTTATGTTATGAATACCTTGTCGCAGGATTATCTGATGCGACCTATGGGCATTTTTCAGTTGATTGATTATGTTGGGGTTGATGTTGTGCGGTTTATCATGAATGTAATGAATCCGCATATGGCATCAGAAAATCTGCACAGCCCGCTGCTCGACCAGTTTTACGACAAGGGAATTAAAGGCGGACAATTTGCCAATGGCAGCCAGAAAGATGGTATTCTGAAGTACGAAAATGGCCGTCCGGTGGCAGTTTATAGCCTTTCTGACTCAGCTTATATTGCTTTCGATACCTTTAAAGAAAAAGCACAGCAGTGGCTTGGGCCAATGCCTGCTGAAACAATTCCATGGAAAAATCTGATCAAAGCCGCGGATAAGGATGCAACTGCTGCACTTGCATTTGCCGCCTTCAAACAGCAAACTACTGCCGGATGCAGACTTGCGCTCAGTTATGCCCGCCATTCGCGTCAGATTGGTTTAAATCTGGTGAGCGACGGAGTTGCTGCTTCGGCAGCTGATGTAAATACCGTGCTGCTTACCGGATTTTTTCATGCCTACGGGCCGGTAAATGATTTTGTTGTTTAGTTAAAAATACAGACATGAAACCTTCAAAGAAAATATACATGATCGCCGGTTATAATACCATTTCTCTGGGAACCGGTCGTAAAGAGTTTAACCCGCGTAAGGAACGACCCGGGCTTGAACATTATATAAAAGAAGCCGGACAGGCTACGTTAAAAATGATTGGTGGCGCTACCCTTGTGGATGAAGGCGTGGTTGGCAATTTTATGGCTTCAAGATTTAACAAACAGGGGCATTTGGGTGCCTTCCTCGGAATGATTGATCCAGAGCTCAGGTTTAAACCATCCATCAGGGTTGAAGGGGCCTGCGCTTCGGGTGGCCTGGCGCTAATCACCGGCATTAAATCAGCTTTATCAGGTTCAGCAGATGTTGTTTTGGCGATTGGTGTTGAAGTACAAAATACCGTTAAAGCCATCTACGGGGCCGACATTCTGGCCGGTGCCGGATGGTTTGCCCGCCGCAAAGAGGGACAGGCCTATTTCTTTCCCGGACAATTCAGCGACCGAGCCGGAGCATATTACCAAAAAATTGGCCGTGATAAAGCCCGGCAAGCCATGGCCCGCTGGTACCGCAACGCCATCGAAAATGCCAGGTTATGCCCAACTGCTCAGGAATTTGAGAATAAAGTTGCCGACCTCGAAGCCCAGGGACTTACCGAACCCAATCCGGCTGCTTTTACCGATCATCTGAACGTGTTCGACTGTTCCAAGGTTTCTGACGGAGCATCGGCGATAGCCATCGTAACCGAAGCTGGTTTAAAGCGCTGTGGTGTTGAACTAAAAGATGCCGTTGAAGTAGTAGGCATCGGGCATGCTGCTGATGATATTACTACCTTACCTGCCGATCTTACCCGCCTTGAAACCATTGCATTTGCAGCACGCCAGGCGCTGGAATCGGCCGGAATTACTGCGCAACAGCTTGCAACCGTTGAAACACATGATTGCTTTACAATAGCCGGTATACTTGGCCTGGAAGCCATTGGTCTGGCCGAAGAAGGTCAAGGTGCTGACTTTGTGCTGGAAGGCCACACTGCCCGAAACGGCAAAATTCCGGTAAACACCACCGGAGGCCTTATCGGCTGGGGGCATCCTACCGGAGCAACCGGAGTTCATCAGGCAATAACCCTATGGGAGCAACTTACCGGAAAGGCCGGCGACGCCCAGATTCAGATTCCGGCTGATAAGCCTTACGGATTATCGGTAAATATGGGTGGCGACGATAAAACGGTGGTTGCCATTGTGTATAAGAAAACAACATAACACAATTATTTTACGCAAAAAAGCCGGAACAGCCAATAGGTCTGCGTCCGGCTTTTTTGTTTCGCTGGTACTCACCCTCAAAATTACAATACCACGGCTGCCATTTTAAGTTTAATCAGTATACAACAACAGACCTGCCTCCAGTTAGGGAAAATGTCAGTAATTATTTATCTGTGTTGGTACTTTATTGGCATACCAACATGTTTAAGTATCAGTTGGCTGTACTCCAGCCCATTTATTTCGTTCCCTAAAACCCGTATCTTTGCACCTCAAATAAAAATCGCCAACAATGATTGCTTCAAATTCAGGTACTTTTAAACGTTATACCATTACTTCGGCTTTACCTTATGCCAATGGCCCCATTCATATTGGTCACCTGGCAGGAGTTTATGTTCCTGCTGATATTTATGCACGCTATCTGCGGTCGAAAGGAGAGGATGTTGTGTTTATCGGAGGATCTGATGAGCATGGTGTACCCATTACCATAAAAGCACGCAAAGAAGGTAAAACACCGCAACAGGTTGTTGATACCTATCATGGCATCATCAAGCAGTCATTTATCGATTTTGGGGTTTCATTTGATATTTATTCGCGTACTTCAAATCAGGTGCATCATCAAACTGCATCAGACTTTTTTACCACGCTTTACAACAAGGGCGAGTTTATCGAAAAATACTCGCAGCAATATTTCGACGAAGAGCATCAAACATTTTTGGCCGACCGCTATATTACCGGCACTTGTCCGCATTGCGGATTTGAAAAAGCCTACGGCGACCAATGCGAAAGCTGCGGCACTTCGCTTAATGCCACCGATCTGATTAACCCCAAATCGGCCCTCAGCGGAAGTGTACCGGTGATGCGCGATACCAAACACTGGTTTTTGCCACTTGACAAGTATGAGCCATGGCTTCGTGAATGGATACTCGAAAGTCATAAAGACGATTGGAAAACCAATGTTTACGGCCAGTGTAAATCGTGGCTTGATCATGGATTGCAACCACGCGCCGTTACACGCGACCTCGACTGGGGGGTAAAAGTACCTCTGGCTGAAGCCGACGGAAAAGTACTTTACGTATGGTTTGATGCCCCGATTGGTTATATATCAGCAACGCGCGAGTGGGCCGAACAAACCGGTAACGATTGGGAACCCTACTGGAAATCAGCTGATACAAAAATGGTGCACTTTGTCGGAAAGGACAATATTGTATTTCATTGCATCATTTTTCCGGGTATGCTCAAAGCGGAGGGCTCTTATATTTTGCCTGACAATGTGCCTGCCAATGAATTTTTAAACCTTGAAGGGGATAAAATATCCACTTCACGTAACTGGGCTGTTTGGTTACACGAATATCTTGAAGATTTCCCCGGAAAACAGGATGTATTGCGCTATGTTTTAACGGCCAATGCCCCTGAAACCAAGGATAATGATTTTACCTGGCGCGATTTTCAAGCCCGCAATAACAGTGAGTTACTGGCCATTTTCGGAAATTTCGTTAACCGCACACTCGTGCTCACCCAGAAGTACTTTGATGGCAAAGTGCCGCCATTGGGCGAAACTAACGAAACCGATCAGTATGTACTTGACGAATTGACCACCTTTCCAGGCAAGATAGCGCATAGTATTGAGTTATACCGTTTTCGTGAAGCGCTGAACGAGTTGATGAATCTGGCCCGGCTTGGAAACAAGTACCTAACCGATACAGAGCCTTGGAAAGTGTTTAAGACAAATCCTGCTAAGGTTCAGGCCAATCTGAATATTTCATTGCAAATATGCGCCAATCTGGCTATCCTGTGCGAACCATTTTTACCGTTTAGTGCAGCAAAACTCAACCAGATGCTTAACATGGATGCCCTTAGCTGGAAACATGCAGGCAATGCTTTATTGTTGCCAGCCGGGCACGCGCTGGGGCAGGCTGAACTGCTTTTTGAAAGGATTGAAGATGCTGCCATTGAAACGCAGGTTCAAAAACTGCTTAACACCAAAAAAGCCAACGAAGCCGAAAATGCAGTAGCAAATCCGGCTAAACCAGTGATAGAATTTGACGATTTCAGTAAAACCGATATTCGTGTAGGTACTATCATTGCCGCCGAAAAAGTCGCTAAAACCAAAAAACTGCTCAAACTTACTGTTGACACAGGCATTGACAAGCGAACTGTTGTATCGGGCATTGCAGAGTATTTTGAACCCGAAGCTATTATCGGACAACAGGTTACCATTCTGGTAAATCTGGCCCCCCGAAATCTAAAAGGGATCGATTCGCAGGGCATGATTTTAATGGCCGAAGACCATGACGGCAGATTGAGTTTTTTAGCTCCTGTTTCATTGGTTAAAAACGGCAGTGAGGTAAGGTAGTCGCTTTCTTCGATTTATACTGCTCCTTCCTTTCCGGCTGAAGTTGCCAGCATAGATTAGGCCATGGGCTAGGCTGAGTAAATTACCACTTTACCATTTTAGATACTCACCGGCTATCTTCCAAAATATTTAATTTATTGCAACATTGTTGCATTTGAAACATTATTGCATATATTTGCGCTATGAATGCAAGCGATCTGCTGAAAAATCATCATTTAAAGAAGTCGTCAGCCCGGATTTCGATTATTAAAGCCATTCAAGAGGTTGGAGCGCCGGCTTCAGAACAGGCTATAAGCGAAAAAATGGGCTCATTGTACGATCGAACAACTTTTTACCGCAGTATTCAATCCATGGTTGATGCAGGTATTATCCGCAAAATAGTGGTTGATAAGTTGGTAGTTAGGTATGCTTTACGCGAGAAATCAGATCATGCACATTTCTTTTGTACTGAATGTCAAAAAATTACCTGCCTTGAAGATATTCATCCGGGACCGTATCGCTTACCGGCCGGGTTTCAATCGCGTGAATCGGATGTGGTAATCCGGGGGTTGTGTAATTCATGCAGCAATCAATCGCATGCATAAACATTCTAAATAATTGATGTCGGGCATAGTGAACGGTTTGGAATCAAGGAAAAGGATAATTGCAATCCTGCTTGTTGTAATTATGTTTGCACCTTATGCTGTTAAAGTGTTGCATCATCATCCGGTGATTGCACATACACTTAACCTGCCAAACGGACTAAATGGCGACAGTACTGAACACTCTGCAATATGCGAAATCTGAAGTTTCGAGTATGTGATTGCGCAGGTTCATGAGCCATTCAGAATCAGGGTTTATCAAAACGCGTATCGCGAAGCCATGCCAATAACGGTGCAACTGTTGCATTCACTCTTTGCAATATTTGCTTCACTCAGAGCCCCTCCGGCCTGTATCTGAAATTGTTACTCCCTTTTTTAATTGTCATTTCTATAGCTGTTCTGTTGTGGAATAAGCTTATGCATATTTAATGCTTACGTCAATAATAATTTTCAATTTAAAAAATGTACCGAAAATCATATATTTTCTTGCTCGCATTGGCACAAATGGCTTCACCAGGCTATGCAGCAAATCCCAATGCAGCCACACCAGCTACAGTGTCGCTTTCAGGCAGGGTTAGCAACAAACAAACACACGAGTTTCTGCCCGGTGTAACCTTGTATTTTCCAGATCTTAAAACCGGTACTATAACCGCGGCCGACGGTTCGTATTCAATAGGAAACTTACCTGCTTCAAAGGTGTTGCTGCAGGTGAGTTATATCGGCTACAATATGCTGGCCGAGTATATTGATTTATCTAAAATTCATTCTAAAGATTTTGAACTCGAATCATCGGTTACCGAACTAAAAGAGATTGTGGTTACCGGTTTGTCACAGGCAGCCGAACGCAACCGCACCCCAACACCCATCACTACCATTCCACCACTTCAGCTGCAGCAATCCTCGGCTACCAATATTATTGATGCAATTGCCCACCAACCAGGCATTTCACAGGTGACAACCGGAAGCGGAATTTCAAAGCCTGTAATCAGAGGTCTGGGATACAACCGGGTGGTAACGGTAAGTGCAGGTATCCGGCAGGAAGGGCAACAATGGGGCGACGAGCACGGCATCGAAATAGATGAGTATGCTGTAAACAAGGTCGAAATACTGAAGGGACCGGCCAGTCTGGCCTATGGCTCTGATGCAATGGCGGGAGTGATTAACCTTATTTCGGCTCCTACATTGCCCGAAGGGACTATAAAAGGCAGTGTTCTGGCCAATTATCAAACCAACAACGGTCTTTTGGCTTATTCGTCTGATTTAGAGGGCAATAGAAGCGGAGTAATCTGGGATTTGCGGTACAGTAACAAAATTGCTCATGCTTATAAAAACACCTTCGACGGATATGTATTTAATTCCGGATTCAGAGAAAATGCGCTGAATGGTATGTTTGGGGTCAATAAGTCGTGGGGATACAGCGAGTTAAACTTCAGTGCTTACACCCTTATCCCCGGAATAATTGAAGGCGAACGCGATAGTCTGACCGGCAAATTTGTTAAACCTGTGGTATCTGACACCGGAGAAGAAAGCTCAGCAATAGCAAGCGAAGCCGATTATAAATCCTATACTCCGGCAACACCCTATCAGCAAGTTCAGCATTACAAAGCTGTTTTAACCAACAATATTTTAATTGGTGGTGGCCGCATGAAAGCTATTTTCGGTTTTCAGCAGAATAAGCGGATGGAGTTCAGTGATATTCTTGCGAAGAATCAGGTTGGTTTGTATTTTGAACTGAATACACTCAATTACGATATCCGTTATAATTTTCCCGAAAAGAATAATTACTCGCTTTCATTGGGTATAAATGGCATGCAGCAATCGTCGCAAAACAAAGGTATTGAATTCCTTATTCCTGCTTACAAGCTGTTTGATGCCGGCGCGTTTGTAATAGCCAAAAAATCAATTGGTAAGCTTGATATTAGTGGTGGATTGCGCTTTGACAATCGCAGGCTGGATGTTCAGGCGCTCTATCTTAGTTCAGAAGGTAAGGTTGTAAGCAGCAGCGAAGCAGATGCCCAACTTTATTTTAAATCATTAAGAACTTCATTTGCCGGAGCATCGGGAAGCTTGGGGGCCACCTGGCAATTTTCTGATAGAGTGTACACTAAATTAAATATCTCGCGCGGATTCAGAGCACCCAATATTGCTGAACTTTCAGCCAATGGAGTGCATGAAGGAACTGTAAACTATATAACCGGAGTCCCCAACCTGAAGCCGGAAAACAGCCTGCAGCTGGATTATGCAATAGGCTTCACCTCTAATCACGTAAGCGGCGAAGCCAACCTGTATACCAATACCATTAACAATTACATTTTTCTGAGAAAACTACAGACCTTATCCGGAAATGACTCAATAACCGATGGATACGTTACTTTTATCTATGCGTCGGGCAATGCACATTTATACGGAGGCGAATTTTCGCTCGATATACATCCCCATCCGCTTGACTGGCTTCATTTTGAGAATACCTTCTCGTATGTTAAGTCAATACAGAAAAACCAGCCGGACTCAACAAAATACCTGCCCATGATGCCAGCGCCACGCTTTACTTCAGAGCTAAAAGCTGTAAAAAAGAAACTGGGGAATAATCTGATGAATGCGTATATAAAAATAGGTCTGGAAAATTATTTTACTCAGCGCTACTTTTATGCGGCATTTGGTACCGAAACAGCAACAGCACGCTATATGCTGATAAATGCAGGTTTAGGCGTGAACATTGTTTCAGGCAAGCACAATTTACTCTGGGTTAGTATAAACGCTGACAATATAACCAATGTGTCCTACCAAAGCCACCTGAGTCGGTTGAAATATACCGGTAGAAACAATGTAACAGGGCGATCAGGAGTTTTTAACATGGGTCGTAATATCAGTTTTAAAATAATTGTGCCGATATATGTTTCAGGTATAAAATAAATACACCGCCGACCACGGCAACTCAAAGCACCATGAGTATGGCGATAATTGCCAATTGCAAATAAATCAGTGCTTGAGCATTATTCTGAAAGTAGTTCCCTTACCGGGCACTGATGATTTTACAAAAATTCGTCCATTGTGGTTTTCGCGGATGATACGCTGTGCCAGCGAAAGTCCCAGTCCCCAGCCACGCTGTTTGCTGGTAAAACCGGGGTTAAAAATTGTTTTCTGCATTTTTCGCGGTATCCCCTTACCGGTATCGGTAATATCAACCGCAACAAACGAACCTTCGTCTGTAATTTCGATGGTAATTGTACCCTGCCCGGCCATGGCATCCACGGCGTTTTTGACCAGATTTTCAATAACCCAATCAAAAAGCTGATAGTTGAGTTCTGTAAGAATCACCGTTTCGCGCGAAGGGCTGATAATAAAGTTAACTTTGGTTGAAGTGCGGGTTTTTAGATAAGATACCGCATTGTAAATAACCTCAACCAGATTTTCAGTTTTGAGATTGGCTACCGATCCGATCTTTGAGAATCTTTCAGCTATGGTATTGAGCCTGTTTACATCTTTTTGAAGCTCGTCGATGGTGTCGCTGCCAACATCTTTGGTTTTAAGGTATTCAACCCAGGCCATCATCGACGAAAGTGGAGTACCCAACTGATGAGCCGTTTCCTTGGCAAGCCCCACCCAAACCTGATTCTGCTCTGAACGGCGGGCAATGCTGAACAACAGGTAGGATATCAACAGGAAAATTCCGATTATACCAAATTGCACGTAGGGAAAAAACCTCAGTTGCGTGAGCAGAAATGAGTCCTTATAATAAATATAATGTTTAATTCCGGTAATTTCTATCTCAAAAGGCTCGTTGTTCGAAGCCATATCTTCAACCGTAGTGCGGATATAATCAGGATCCTTAACGCGGGTTGAGTCGAGTTTTCCCCAGGCAACTACCTCGGTTCGCGATGAGTCGGTAATAATAACCGGTACAGAAGCCGAATTATTTACCACTTCCATAAAAAATGAATGCACCAGATCGTCAAGTACTACCTTTAATTCGGAGAATAGCCTCGAGTCCTTGTAGTAAAAGTAGATAAGGTTTCCATTGTAATAGTCGAGGATAATGGGAGGATAAACTGAAAACTCCTCTTTTAGCGCTGCCGTGAGCCTTGGCACAGTATCGGTGCTGAATTCCACATTCTTTGCCTCGTTGATGTTGCCATCGGCATCCGTAAGAATAACCGGAATGGATTTGTTATCGGAGATAATTTTAAGGTAAAAGCTGATATCTTCATTGTCGCCGGCTTTCACCATTTTTACAGTTGCTTCGGCAAGCAACTCAACCCTTTTCCGCTCTTCTTGCCTTATCTGATCAAAAAACTGCCCGGTATAGTTTACGAGATTGGCCCTTTGCTGAATGGCATTGGCCCAGGTGCGTATTTTGGTGCGCTCATCACGTGCAATATTGTGCACCAGCATGTTG
>Ga0172371_10000476_pt1 | contig 61532 bp, 53 predicted proteins | sample Lak12m_FD_114543 | JGI IMG/M metagenome (GOLD analysis project Ga0172371, IMG submission 114543) | Freshwater microbial communities from Kabuno Bay, South-Kivu, Congo - kab_022012_12m | ecosystem: Environmental > Aquatic > Freshwater > Lake | place: Democratic Republic of the Congo: South-Kivu... | reverse complement strand
ATTATGGAATTTAAATAATGTGAGAATATGGTTGATGAAAAACCAACTTATGTTTGGGTCTATTATCATAAGTTAGGAATTAAGATGATATATAATTTTAGTGTTGGGTTTGTTTCTCCGCCATTACCTGAATCATATTTAATTCAAAAAATAAGGATACCAAAAATGTATTCCTCTATTATACAAGCTCATTTAAAACAGGCTAAATTTAGGGAATTGGGATTAATAGAGTGTATTGCATTAAATCCAGAAAAAACTGCAGTAACTTTGTCAGTAAATGAGCCATTGAAATACTTTGCAGATGAAAGTTTTAGGCTGGCAAAAAACACAGGATTTGGATCCTATTTATTATTGGCTGTTGCTGCTGATTTGAAGAAAAAAGGAGCGCAACTAATCCGATCTGAAGTTAGTTTGTCCTTTGAAGGCAAAGGGCAATTAAGAAAAGCAGAACTGGAACATCATAAAAAATATAATATTAATGATTGGCAAAGAGGCATAGCTAAGAATGTAAGATTTGCAAAAAGAAGATTGATTTAGTTAGTCCACACCCCTATGTTCATTAAAATGAACATTTTTGTCGTATTAAACCCTATTTTAGAAATATATAAACATAATCAAGTTAATTTTGTGAAGAATTTGTGAAGAAAAGCATCGATGTTCATAGAAATGAACATTTTAATAAAACAGGCCATTTTTACAAAGCTTTTTAATATTATCCTTACTATTATTAAATATATTTTAGGAAAAGTGAGATTTTATGGTTATGGGTATTAAATATATTGAAAGGGATTTAGAAAAACAGGTTTTACCATGGTTAAATAGAAAAGAAATTATTTGTATACGCGGCCCGAGACAAGCGGGTAAAACAACATTTGTGAATCATTTAATGGATGTATTATTGTCTAAAAATACGGCCCAAGAACAAATAACCTATATTTCATTTGAAGATATATTAGAACGAAATAAATTAGAACAAGATCCCAAACAATATATTACAAAATATATTGACTCTAAGAATATACATTATTTTATTTTTGATGAAGTACAATATATTAAAGAAGCAGGCCATATATTAAAATTGATTTGTGATTCTTTTAATAATGTTAAATTAATAGTTACGGGCTCATCATCATTGGATTTGAATAAAGTTGGTAGTTATTTAGTAGGTAGAGTTATTTTTTTTGAATTATACCCATTTTCATTTAGTGAATTTTTATGTGCTAAAGATAAAAAATTATATCAACATTATTTGAATTATAAAATTGATATCTTTAAACTTGCAAATAATAATGTTAAAAAAAGTGTATTTATTACAGATCTCAATAATTATCTCAAGGAATATTTGTTATTTGGCGGTTATCCTAAAGTTGTTTTGGAACCAAATATTGAATTGAAAAAAACTTTATTGAAGAATTTATTTTACACTTATGTTGAAAAGGATATTGTTAATTTATATGGTAATCAGTATAAAGATAAGATCGTAAAATTATTAACTTACATTTCAAGTTGTATTTCTGATGTTATTGTCTATGATGATATAGTTAAGAATACTGGCTTATATTTTGAGGAAACTAAAAATATAATTTCAATATTAGAAGAAACATATGTTGTGAAACGAATATCGCCATTTTTTAGAAATAAAATTACTGAAATGCGAAAAAATCCAAAAATATACTTTTATGATTTTGGTTTAAGGAATGTTCTTTTAGATTCATTTAATCTTCCCGAAGAGATAGTATTAGGGAAATTACTAGAAAATTATATTTTTATTAATTTGATTAATAAGAATATTGTACCCAATTTTTGGCAAACAAAATCCAAAGCAGAAATTGATTTTGTAATATCAAAAGAAAATGTAATTATTGCAATAGAATCTAAAAAAGTTGCCAGAACAGGCAAAGGTTTGTGGAGTTTTTATGATGAATATTCTCCAAAATACATTCTTTTAACGGATTTTGACAAATACAACATTATACAAAAAGAAAATAAAATTGTTTATGTTGTACCTTTTGTAATGTTTTGATATTAATAAATAAGTTATTGATAATATGGAAATTGTGGAATTTAAGTGAGATTATGATTAATTTGTCAACAAAGATAATTTCAAAACCAATAATATTTAGAAAAATAAAATTATCTGATGCCAAGATCATACAAAAACAAGTAAATATAATGCATATTCTAAATAAAGAGAAAATTATTGAAACTTTGAGTTTTGTTAAGAAAGATATAAAAAAGGCACAAAACAATTGGAAAAAGAAAAAATCATTTGAATATGTTATAGAATATAAAAATAAAATTTCAGGCACAATTCTTTTGACATTTAATAATAAATATAATTATTGCGAATTAGGTTATTATATTGATCCCAAGTATTGGGGGAAAGGATTAATATATAAAATATTAAATAGCGTAATAGAATATATTTTTACAGAAACTAATTATGAAAAAATAAGATTTAGATGTCGTTCAGATAATATAAAAAGTTGTAAATCACTAAATAAGTTTGGCGCAAAAAAAGAAGCAATAATAAAGGGATATTTTTATGAAAATAAAAAATTAATAGATGCATATTATTATCAAATATTAAAATCTAATTGGAAAAAATAAAAAAGGAGGATGAGTTAAACTCATCTGGCTATTCATCTACAATTCCTTCAGTTGTTACTTTGTAGATTGCTTCTCCATCTGGTAAATAAGGCGAATCAACTAATTTAGCTATATGTAAATCTCCTTTACCTTTTCTCAAGTACAATCTTGTTTTACTTGCGTGGCCAACAATATTTCCACCAATTGGTGCTGTAGGGTCTCCAAATAATACATCTGGCCTATCCATTACTTGGTTAGTAACTAATATTGCACAATTTCTTGTTTCTGCTAATTTCATTAATGCATACATGTATCTATTTAATTTCTGTTGTCTATCAGCTAATTGACCTCTACCAGTAAACTCGGCTCTGAAATGTGAAGTCAATGAATCAACAATTAATAATCTTACACTAGAATCTTCTTCCATTTTTTCTTTTGCTTTGTCTGTCAATAACATTTGATGATCTGCGTTATATGCTCGTCCAACCATAATGTTTTGCAATGCTTTATCTGGATCTATGCCGTATCGTTTTGCAATTTGAGTAACTCTTTCAGGTCTAAAAGAATTTTCAGAATCTATGTAAATTACTTTTCCTGCAACTCCGCCTTTATCTTTTGGTAATTGCGCAGTCACACATGCTTGAAAACACCACTGTGTTTTTCCTGAACCAAACTTACCATATACTTCTGTTATGCTTTGCGATTCTATGCCCCCGCCAAGCAAATCGTCTACTGCTTTTGATCCTGTTGTTATTCGAATCATTTTTTCTCTTTTAACTTGTGTTTCTTTTGCAGTTTCGAAACCTATGTTCATTGCGTCTCTTGCTGCTTGTATTATTTTTCTTGCACTAGCTTCGCCAAAGCCAGCTGTTGTTGCTAATTCACCAGGGCTTGCTACCGCAATGCTTTCTAAACTTGCGAATCCTCCTGCAATTAGTTTTTCTTCTGCTGCTGGGCCAACGCCTGGCAAATCACAGATCTTTTCTATTTTTGCTACCATATCTACACCTCACAATTTATGCTTTAAGGATAATCTATAATTAAATCAAATTATTTACGAAGAATTCACTTTCTTCATTTTTATTTTTTCGTAAATAACCATTTGCATGTAATTCTAAATTTGTGAAATCAAATGTGTTAATTTTATTTTCTAATTCATTTTCGTTGCAATTCAATAACTGCATTAATATTTTTTTTGTCAATATGGCATTAGTATTTCCTGATTCATCTTCTAATAATAAAATAGCATTTGCTTTTGCATATGATTCTTGCTCAGCATTACAAACAGAACAAAAATAATTCTCTTCAACCTTCATCATAGTATTACCACAAACTTTACATACTCTGACATATCTTGATGAAATAATCGATTTTATTTTTGCACTAATTTCTGAAACTTCGTTAAATGCTAATTCCGAAATATTTTTTTTAGGACAAATATATTCAGCACAATTTTCCTCTAAAATGTTAACTTTACAATAATCATTCAAATGTAATTCCATTTGCCCTTTATTTAACTTAGCATAACAATTATCTATTTTTATTTTTGTATTTGCATTTATTGGGCTAATTAAATCAACGCTTTTTCCCCATGCTACGCAGTTATTTTGAAATCCTTCATTAGACAAAACAAAACGCAAAACATTTTTGCTTTGACCCTGAGATTCAAATGTTTTTATTTCATTTTTTTCTTTTAGTATACCAGTAACTGATAATCCTGTATCTTTGTCTTGTAATTCATATAACTTCTTTTCATTATATACTCTTTCGATTTTTTTACTATCCTTAATTTTTATATTTGAAAATTTACTTGTATTCAATTTTTTTTCATCTTTAAAGACATTAACATAAATATTTGTGACTAATACTACGTCACCTTGATTTAATTGAGTCTCTTGATTCCAAAGAGTCAATTGCATTTTGGCTGTGTTATCAGTTACAATAACATTCTGTAAAACACCTTGGCCTTTTTGACCAGTGAATTCTTTTTTTGGAAATGCTCGTTCTACAGATACTAAAATGTTTGCATTTTTTGTATTATCATCTAATAGGTTTAAAGGAGTAATAACTAGTTTTGAATCATCTATTTCTACACCTAGTTCTTTCGCAACAAAAAAAGCAGCAATATCTTTATTTAAATCAGGATTTTTACTTAAAAATTGTTCCAGTTTAGAATCTAATTCAGATTTGTCTAAACCACACTTACTAAGAAGCTCTTCATAAACACTCATACTTTCACCACACAAAATGCTAGATTCAATATAGATGTAGAGGTTATTAATAAATGTTTTGAGTATACATACTTTACATTATAACTAGTTATGCGGTTACTTTTAGTACCATATTTCTTATTATAAAATAAATTATAATTAGAATTATTAATATTATAATAATTATTACCCATTTATTTGTTTTTTTGAATACGTCTGCAAAATCTTTTAATATTGATTTTGGTTTTGTAAATTGGTCTATTATTTCTGCAAATAATTCACTTTTTGTTTTATCTTTTTTTGGAAACATTTTTTCTAATTGTCCTAAAACAGTTTTCTTATAATTATCATCATTGCCAAAAACCTCTAATTTTTTTTCTAAAAATTTAAACTCCCACAACGGTACATTTACGAGATGAGGTACAGCAGCGAGAATTTGTTTGTCCGGATAAATATATTTTAATTTGTATTCAACTATTTTTTTTGCTTCGTCAGGTTCATTTACTTTTGCATATCTCAAATACTCTGGTTTAAAGCCTTCTGTTGCATCTAAATGTAAATCGTCAAAAGGAATAGGTACTTGTTTTCTTGCACTTAATAATTCAGGAGAATCTATTTTGATTTCTGAAGTTGTTGCATCTAAAATAGCAAAATGTTTTTCCATACCTATATGAATTTCAATAAACCAATATGGATGATAATATAGATTATATTCTAAATCGTTAATTTTATTATTAAAAAAAGAGATAATTATCTCTGAGATATTGTCCCCAGAGATCGTGTATCTTACACCTTTGATAGTTATATTAAATCACCAGATTTAAATTTACTTTTTCTTAATTATTTTTATTCTAGCTGGAGTTAATATCATTTTTTCTTCAGATATTCTTGCCATATCTCCATCTATTTCATCAGTAAATCTCTTTAATTTGTTGATTTGTTCCTTCAATCTTACAGGATTTCTTTTTATCAATTCGCTAACATTTAATAAAACAGTATTACCATCTTTTAATTCTTTAGCTATTGTTTTCAAATCAGTATCCGCTTTCAAATACATTGGTTTTACATAAGCATCTGCATCTTCAACTTCTTGAGTTTCTGTGTCTATTGTATTCAAAAAGTCTTCTATGTCTACAGAATCTTTTTGTGATTTATTTAACATTTTTCCTATGAATGACATAGTGTTCCCTCCATAAAGTATCATAATAAATGTTAGTTATATAACGCAAATTACATTTATATGGTTATTGTTTTTTCTTTTATGTCGAACTCTCTTACAGGATTATTAGAATAAGTTCTAACATTTATGTAGTATTTGCCTCTTTTCTTCACATATTTGAATAAATGTATTTTATAATGTGCTTTTTCTTTAGGTAATAACTGTTTTTTAGTTGGCATTTTATCTAACTTCAAAACAGGCCCATCTTTATTACTAACTATAACATCTACATGAATATCTTTTATTGTATCTAAACAATTATTTACTAATGATAAATCTATTTCTTCAATTACTCCGCCTTCTGGCCAACCCAACCAACGAACTTTTGCAGAATCTATTTCTGTTTGAACTATGCCTTTGATTTCAACTTCTCCTTTTTCTAAAATTTGGATCACTGTATCTTTTTGACACAACTCTTTTTTTATTTCATTTAGTTTTTTCTTTTCATTTTCTATTTCTAATTCTAATCCCTTCAAATTTATTTGTAAACTGTCGTTTGCATTTTTTAATGAATCTATTTCTTTTTGATAATCTTTTATTATATACTCTGAATCTTTGTGATTTTTTATCTTTGCATCTGCTTGTTCAATAAACTCTTTGCTAGTTTTTGCGAAAGTCATGAAATTTTGATTTTTCTTTTTCAATCGTAGGTGTGTTTTTTGAAGTTCTTTTTCAAGTTTCTTATTTTTTTCATCAAGTTTATTTAATTTTGACTCCATCTCTTTAATTTTTGAACTTTCTTTTGGTAAATTCTTTTGCTCTTTTTTTGCAAATGTCAATTCTTTTTCTAAAGTTTCTATTTCTTTTTCTCTATTGGCATAAATTTCTTTTTGTTTATTATGTAATTTATTTATCTCTTTATTTTTCTTTGCTAATTTCTTTTTCATTTTTTTTAGTTCTTTAGATAAATCTACTTTTTTCAAGTTTGTTTTATTATCAATCTTAATTATTTTTGTGATTTCCTTGACTTTTTCTACTTTGACTGGCTTTGACTTTTTCGTAGTTTTGTGTTTTAGCTCTCTTTTTTTAAGCTTGGCATAAACTAATTTAGCTAATTCTTGAACTTTTTCTTTTGTTTCTTTCAAATCTTTTTTTGTTTTTTTGATCGCTTTTTTGTCGCCTTTGATTTTTTTCTCATTCTCAACAAGCTTTTTTTGAATAACTTTATCCTTCTTTTTAAGGGGCTCTGTTTTTTCAACAATTTTTTCATTCAATTTCTTATTTGTTTTATTCAATTTTTTCAAAATCTTTTTATTCTCAGCCAAGTCAATCACCTTTTAATATTATATACATATAGAGAATATATATAAATATTTATGTAATTCTTTTAGTATGCAAAAGAGTAATTCAATCAATAAAAATAACGCAAAAATTCCAAAAAATGTTTGGCTTCTAGGCGTAACGAGTTTTTTTAATGATATTGGTGGAGAAATGTTAATGCCTATTTTGCCCTTATTTTTAGCCTCTTTAGGGGCGCCAGGAATAATTATAGGTACAATTGCAGGATTAAGAGAAGCAATTTCTAAAACATTACAAGTATTTTTTGGTTATTTTGCAGATAAATTAAATAAAAGAAAACCATTTGTTGTTTTTGGTTACTTCCTTTCGGGTATTTCTAAATTCTTTTTGGCATTTGCAGGTAGTTGGCCAATTGCTTTGCTGTTTGCAGGCACAGAAAGAATAGGGAAAGGAATAAGGGACGCCCCCCGAGATGCAATTATTGCAGAATCTGGTATGAATCATGGAAAGGCATTTGCAATACAAAGGGCATTAGATACGCTAGGCGGAATTGTGGGTTCGCTTCTAGTTTTTATTTTGTATGAAACTTTGGGTTTGAGTTTTACTTCGTTAATTTTAATTGCCGCAATAGTAGTTTTTATTTGTTTGATTCCTGTTTATTTTGTAAAAGATGTTAACAAACCAAAAAGTAAAGTTGAAAATATTTTTAAGACTATGAAACATTTGCCAAGCAAAGTATGGATTTTTATTTTTGTGTCCTCGTTATTTTCTTTGGCAAATTTTGGTTACATGTTTTTGATATTAAAAGCACAAACAAATTTCTCAAATGGTTGGTTAATTACCGGGCCTTTATTGTTGTATATTTTATTTAATTTATTTTATGCAGGATTATCAATCCCTTTTGGAAACTTTGGCGATAAATTTGGAAGAAGAAAAACAATTATGATAGGCTATGCAACATTTATTGTATTATCAATTTTAGCTATGTTGTTTAACAATTTAGTAATATTAATAATTTGTTTTATTTTATTTGGAATTGTTTATGCTATTTTGCAAGCACAGCAAAAAGCATATGTTGCAGATATTAGTCCTAATGAATTAGATGCTACTGCGATAGGGTCATGGAATACAGTAACTGGATTAGTTGCTTTGCCTGGAGGAATTATAGCAGGAGTTCTTTGGGACTTAAACAACTCTTACACATTTGCATTTGGTGCTATTGTGTGTACAATAGGTTTAGTTATTTTTTATTTTGCAAGAAAAAGAAATTGGTTTTAAATAAGTGATTTTTATGCCTATAAAACCAAGAGAAGAAAAGAAATTAGAAATTAAGAAACCAGCTAGAACACCAAGGAAAAATCCTTATGTAAGTGCTTTAATTTCTATTCCTGAATTTATTTCTTTATCTCCAGATAAACAGAATGAAGTTGCAGAATTATTAAAAAAAGCATTTTCTTTAAGAGATAAAACTAGTAGTTGGACTTATTTTCAAAATTATCATATTAACTTAGAGCGCTTAAAACAATTTACGTTATCGCATGGATTAGATAAAACAGTTTTATTTATGAAATTTTTAGTTAACTCTGAATTTAAAAATGTCGCACTAGATCCTGCTGCACTAATTGTAATATTTAAATCTAAACCTGTTGATGAATTAAAAATTCTTTTATCTGCTATGAATATATTTATTAATGCATATAGAAAATTGAATCTTGAAGCAAATAAACTACATCCACTTTTTGAATTAATTTATTCTATCTTGCGAGAAAACAAAATAAACAATAAACTAGTTATAAGAATGTTAAATATTATTGAAGGTCCGATGCCTTTAGAAAGATTAACTGAATTCTATAATTATAGTATTAAAGAAAGAGGACAAAATATAAAACAAGATCCTACCGATAAAACAACTGCAATTTATTCTGATAGAAAAATATCTAGAAATATAAGTCGTGCAAAATTTAGAATTTGGAAAGAATTATTTGATTCAGGATTACAAGTTGAACCAATTGTTAGTTATAGAAAATTAGGATTAAAAGATTTAAGAACTTTTAGAAGAGGTAATGAAAATCAATATATTGTTGAATCAAAAGTAGTTGGTGTTGCATTAATGGACATAAAAATTGAAAAGTTGCCATTAGTTGATAGATTATCTATTGCGAGACAAATGTATTTGACATTATCACAATTATGGGCAAAAGGTTATGAACATTTTCATACTCATTTGGGAAACTGGACACTAACCTATGTACAAGGGCAACCAAAAATATATTTGATCGATTTTGATTTGTGTAAAAAAAATAAAGTTCCGGACAGAGACCTATATCAATTTAGGCGTATATTACATTCTTTACTACCCGAATACGAGGATATCTATTCAAAACTACTTGCAAAAAAAAGACGCGAACTATCAAAAAGATAATTTGATTGATTACTAATTTATTAAATTTACTATTTTTTGCCTTTATAAACACCCTGCTTTATATACGAAGGAAATCATAGGAAAGTTTATATACTACCTATTCTCCAAAATTATAGTCTAACAAGAAAAAGTTTATAAAACTTACTTATTCTAGATTGATTTTGAATAACAAGGATGTGAGAAAAAATGGTTGAAAATATTTGTCCTGAATGTGGTGGAAAAGTTTTTATCACAGATAAAGAAACTGGCGAAATGGTTTGTAAAGTATGTGGTACTGTTTTAGAAGGAGACGCAGTTGATTTATCTAAAGAATGGAGAACATTTGATTCTGATGAATTTAATGACAAAGCAAGAACTGGAGGCCCAATGCAACACTCAAAATTAAATAAAGGTGTTAGCACAATGATCGAAAGAGGCGGAAGAGATGCTAGAGGTAACAAATTAACTGCTGAAACAAGAGAACAAATGTATAGATTAATTAGATGGCATAAAAGAACTGCTGTTTCAAATTCAGTTCAAAGAAATTTATCTATTGCATTAACTGAATTAAGAAGAATGGCACAATATTTGAATATACCTGAATCTTTAGTTGAACAAGCAGCAGTATTATATAGAAAAACTGTTGAAAAAGAATTAATTAGAGGAAGATTAATTGAAGCAGTTGTTGCAGCAGTATTGTATGCTGTTTGTAGAAATGCAAATATCCCTAGAACTTTAAATGAAATGGCTGAAGCATCAGGTTTAACTAAAAAAGATATTGGAAGAAATTATAGATACTTAGTTAGAGAATTGCAAATGCAAGTTCCATTAACAAATCCAATATACTATATTTCAAGATTTGCATCTGAATTAAATTTATCTGGTGAAGTTCAAGAAGAAGCTAGAAAAATATTAAATGACGCAATTGCAAAAGGTTTAATTTCTGGTCGAGGCCCAACAGGAGTTGCCGCAGCAGCAGTTTACATTGCAGCTTTATTAAAGAACGAAAAAAGAACTCAGAAGCAAGTTGCTAATGTTGCAGGCGTAACAGAAGTTACTATTAGAAACAGATACAGAGAATTAAAAGAAAAATTAAACCTAGAAGTAGAAGACGAAGTAGCATAGTTTTGCTACATCTCTTTTTTCTTTTTATTTATTTTATTTTCTTGCGACTAATTTAAATTCTTTTCCTATTTCTTTATTTTATGGTTTCAAAAAATGTAGAACACTTAAGTTGGAATAATTTTAAAAATCAATTGAAAAATAATTATCCTGTTTTTTTATTTATCTTATTTTTATATTGGACAATTTATTTGACATACAAAGCATTTTTACTTTTATTAGGATTAGATACATTGCTAGCAAATTTAGGTAGTGTGAGTTTAAATTCAGTATTAATATTATTTGAATTGCCTTTTGTTTATGCGTTATGTGTTTTGTTTGTTTACCTTTTAAAAAGAATGTTTTATCAAAACTTAAAAACAAAAGATTATTTTTATATTGGACTAAAATTATTTATTTTAAATTTAGTATTTTTAATAATTCTAGGTATTTTTTTATATCTATTTTCAATTTATGATAGTATAGGTTATGCAATAGCATTAATTATAGTAGGTTTATTTTCATTATTTTTTATGTTTGTTGGTTATAAGCACATAATTAATAATAATTTGTTATCTATGTTTGCAAAAACTTTTGCAGAAATTAAAAACCCAAAAGCTATTGCATATTATTTATTGACTATGATTGGTAATATAATTTTATATGGTGTAGGTTATGGCCTAGTGTATTTAGGATTAGTCCCAAGTATGGCGATGATATTATTATATCCGTTAATTATATTTTCAGTGTTTTATTTTTCTTATTTTTCAGTTAATTAATTGCAAGCAATTATAAATTAATTGTATCAAAAATATATACTAATTAAAGGAGTGTTTGATATGACAGTAAAATTAAATGATTGGGCTAGTGTAAGATATGAAGGTAGTTTTTCTTCTGGCGAGGTTTTTGATAAAAATGATGAAAAAAATCCATTATATTTTCAAGTTGGTGCAGGACAAGTAATAAAAGGATTTGAAGATGCTGTTTTGAATATGAAATCAGGAGATGAAAAAACAGTTAAAATAAAAGCAAAAGATGCATATGGCGAAAAAAATACTTTGGTTACTGAAATACCAAAAGAAGCATTTGCAGGCCAAGATTTAAAAAAAATTCCTTTGAATACAGAATTACAAATAATGTCAAATATGGGCCCTATGGTTATCGAAATAAAAGAAATAGGCAAAGACAAAATAAAAGCAATAATTAATCATCCTATGTCAGGTAAAGATTTAACATTTAAAATAAAGTTATTAAAAGTTTTAGATAAAAAAGAAGTAGAGTCTTTAATGAAAGATATGCGACAACATTCTTGTGGTTGCGGTTGTGAACATGAACATTCACATAATCATGAGCATAGTTGTGAATGTGAAGATGAATGTAGTTGTGAAAAAGAACACAAGCACAAATCTGAACACAAATCAAAAGAAGAAACAAAAAAGAAAGGGAAAAAGTAATTTTCCCTAATATCTATTTTTAAATTATATTGATATTATTTAAATATGCCCAAACCAATACATGAATTAAAAGCCAGATTTGATAAAGCGAGGGAAAAACAACCCTTTGATTTACAAAAAATTGATGAGGTAATGTCGGGAAAACATACATTACCTAAAAGATTAACTCCTAGAACAACTGAGTTGGCAAGGCGAATTATAGATTTTTTATCTGGAAGATACTCAAATTACGATTTAAAATATTTTAGACAAATTGTAATTGAATTTGAACGAGAGTCTGGTTTTAAAGTTGGTGAATTATATAAATATATATTAAAAAACAATCGACAAGTGGTGCAAAATTTTGAAAATGCACAGGATGTTTTGCCTAGAAGAATCAACGCATATTTTTATGCTCGCGCAACTATGGCGGAACACTCTGGGAGGCCTTTACAAGAATATTTATCTAATGTTAAGTCAACTGAATTATACAATCATTTAGTTAGTAGAAGTTCAGGATATGTTCCAAATGATGTGTTTATTAGAGATTATATGAATGGGCCAAAGAGACCAATATTTGATAAATTAAGAAGAGAATTAACTGTGATAGAAGATACAAAAAATAATATTCCGGGCGCAGATTATAAATCTGGAACGGGGTGGAATCATTTTATAATAAATGGAGATTGTGGAAAACACGGGGTAAAATCATATATTCCATTAGATTATACTACTTTTGATGGCAATGCATTTTTGATCGCAGTGAATGCATTAGCAAAATCAGGATTTAAAGGTCAAATTAAAACATATCAACCTGAATTGGTATCGGGTTTTTTTCAACGTGCTGATAACATAGTAATTCATGGAGAAAATTTAGATCAAATTATTAGCGCAACAAATTTAGTACTGTCTGTTTTAGAATCAAGAGGCGTTAGGATAGGAGGCAGTTTGAGACAAACAAAATTCGCAGTGGCTAAAGATATTCAATTACCTGAATTATCGCATCTTGGACAAAGACCAAAAAGCACAAGTTTTCATGAAGGGGTTGCTGATTTAGCAAATGAACTTTTATTGCGAACTATTGCAACAAATCCTGGAAAAATAAAAAGCTATGATGACCTACGACGAGTACAAACATACATATTTTCAGAAAATGGGCCATTAGTAATTTATCTAAAACTAATAGGCGCATTTTCATAATTTTTAGATTTGATTTTAGACGGGGATATTAGTTTCATTTGAATTCGATGTTTAAATAATTTGATCAATTACCTAAAGAATATGTTGGTCAACCTTCAAATGGAAAGAGTATAGGCGAATTTTTATCATTGCAATAATTATTTGAATGCTTCGATAATTGTTTTATATACTTCTTTGAATTCAGGTAATTTAATAAAAACTAAGTTAGTTAAATCTAGATTGTATGGACCGTCCTCCAATTTCAATTGAGCAATAAATTTAGTATCATCAAATTTCTCGCCATAATAGTCTAATTTTTTATTTATTAAATCATAGTCGGGCACAATATTTTTATATTTAATTAAGAAATATAGATCAAAAATATCTCTGCCCTTTTTTCTAGTCATAATTGCCCTGACTTTTTCAGCAAAAACTTCATTTAAATTCATCCCCTTTATTATTTTTGACTGTAATGAATAGTAGGTAAAATAAATATCAAAAGGTAAAGGCGTCACAATTATGTTTTCTCTTTTACTAATTTCTACATCAATTTGACATTTGCTTCTTGGGTTACCATTAAATAGAGGGCCAGTAATTGTTATTTTAAAGGATAAAGTTCTTTGATCATTTATTATATTTTTTACATTTGCTTCCAAATCAAAAGATTTAAGAAAATTTATAATTTTGTCAGGCATATCTTTATTTAATTCGCCTTGTGACGTAAAGTCTAGGTCTTCAGAGTATCTTGGTAAATTATGACAAAACCAAAGATATGTTCCGCCTTTGAAAACCATATTGTATTTTGATAATTCTAACAATATTAATGTTTGTAAATAATGTCTTTCTTGTTGATAATTTTTTATACCATTATGTTTTGCTAGTTTTATTATTTCTTCTTTGTCTATCAAGATATTCACCTATTTTTAGAACTCGTTTTGTTCTATAGCCTTTAATATTTTTATATTTTTTTATATATCCTTTTAGTTTTTCAATGTTTAATTTTTGTAGTTTGTCATCTATATAACTTTCAGAAAACCCATTAAAATAAATTAAATCAATTATTGCTTTTTCTGGTTCTGCAACAAAATAATATGTATTTTCCGCTAATTCTTTCTTATAACCAAAAAATATTTTTGGGTCCAATTTGTAATATTTGTAGTCTGATTTTAATTTTGCCTGTAGTGGGCTAACACATTCAATTGTTGCAGGTATCTGTTGTATTATGCCAGTATAATTTAATGCAGTATTCATAGATATATAGGATGGCTCTAAAAATTGATTTGCGATAATGTACTCATTAGTAGTAAATGTAATGTATCCAAAACAAATTTTTTCTGCCAATTTATTCTTAATCAATCTACCCATATAAACTCTCGTTATTGCTTTTGGTTTATTTATTAAATTTGATAAATCAATTACTGAAAATACCCTTCGTTTTGATTTCAGTGCTAACTCTTTTATTTTATATAAATTTATTTCCTTCATAATATCTCACACATAACAATATTGTTATATATAGGATATTACTCCCTGTATAAATACCTTTTGGTAATATCCTTAAGGGCGCAATATTGCTACATATAAGATATTACATAATGCCCGCCACATAACAATTCTGTTACCTACAAGACATTATGATTATGTCAATCATCCTAGGCAAAGCTTTTTAAATCCATTTTGCCTACTATTTAGTTATATTGTAAATATATATTTACATATATATTGATATTTTCAGATGTAGTGTGTAGAGGATTGTGGTATTATGTTTGGTAAAAAAGCTCTTTTTGGTTTTGTTTTGTTGTTTGTTTGTTTATTTTTGATTAGTTTTGCTTATTCTGAAATTACTTGTGAAGTTTCAGATGTTGCAGGACTGCCTCCAATTCATTTACAAGATGGTGTGCCTCATCAATTAACTGCTTCAGAAAAACTATTTTATTCTGAAATCGGCAACCCCGCAGTTTTAACAAATATAACTGCAAGTAAAGTGGGAGAGGTATATTCATTTGGAATAAATACAAATGCAGGGTATACTGTGCCATTATGTTCATCAGGAGTTCCTGTTGGGAAATATGCAAAAATAAATTCTACAACACCAACATCAGGGGCAGTAGTAGCTTATTATTATTTGGATTCTGATGTTCAACTTGTTGCACCAAAATATTCTGTGCCTAATTTACCTATTTGTAAAGATGATTTAGATATATCTACAACGGGTTGTTATTTTGAGGAATATAGTAATATGATTAATTCTCAACATGTTTTAAATATGGTATGGGATGTAGATTTTACATTGAAATTAAATGAAAAAGATTTAGATATTGCATTTGATTTGGAAGTGAATTTTTCAAATACAAATAGAGATATTTTAATAAAAACGAGTTATGATGGACAAGATGACGAATTAAAATATATTTTATTACCTACTTTATTTATACCTATCAAGAAAATGCCTTTTTATAGTGGTTCAAATATAATTGCAGAATTAAATGTTGTTGGAGATCAAACAAAAAGATATATTTCTATAATTCCAAAACAAATAACAAATACAAATATTAATGGCCCTATTACTAATTCAGATGCAACAGCAAACAATTCAGTAACAAATTCTGGAGATGCATCTAGTGCAGTAACTATGCCTGTTAGTAATTATCAAAATTGTGGCGAAAACATGCCTTTGTTACCGTGTCAAATTACTTTTACTGAAGATATTTGGAAAAATTGGAATGATAAAACAATATCTTATGCGGTACCAGAAGATTATTGTATAACTGGTATTGCGTCGAGTACCGCAAAAACTGGTAACACAAATAGAACTTGTGGTGGAAAGATATCAATATCTGTAGAAAAATTATCGATTATGCATTTTGTTGATGATTTAGAATTCAATACAAACTATACTACATCTTATTATAGTGAATCAGATAATTTTTTTGTTTCATTGAATTTAGATGCCTCAAAAGATAATGTTGAAGCAACACTTTTGAATAGAACATTAATTAAAGTTGATTGGACATCTAATGTTGAGAATACTAAATCAGGATTAATAATTGTTTACCCATCAAATGTTTGGGATAAGCCTTTACCATCAAATGATGTTAGTAATTCAGAACAAATAATAACATCAGGAAATTGTGAAGATTATACAAAGGTAGCAAATACCTCAAATAATCTTGCCTATAAATGTATTTCTGATGATCTTGTAGAAATATGTAATATACGAGACAATTCTATTATAGGGGGAACATATGTTGCATTAAATTCACAAGATAATATATTATTTAGTAATGGGGATACATTAAGTGTTGATTTAACAAATGTAGTGGGTTGTGTTGGGGAAAATACAAATACAATAAAAGGATGCACTAAACTACAAGATGATGCAACTGGGTTTACATGTAGTGGAGAAATGAGTGTATTACATGAATTTACTAGTGGTAATGGATTATATCGATGTGATCAAGATTATTTTTATTATACTGGAAATTTAGACTCAGTAAAGAGTTGTATTAAAAATTCAGATCCTAGTTCTGATGCAGTAGTTTCAGGTAATGACGGTGCTGATGATGGTACCCAAGATAATGCACCAGTAACTAGTTCAGGTAAATGTTCTGGGTTCGGTATATCAGTAACAGGAGATCCAAATTGGGTATTCAAATGTGATGGTACAGATAAAGTGATCCCTTGTGCAAAAAAAGCAAACGGTAAGTATAAAGAAGGCGATGTAAGGCTATCAACACCAATTAGTGCATTTAGTACAAATGCAGATGCAATGAAACAATTTGAACAATGTAAGAATCCTCAAAATCATACTGCAACAGCAGTTTCTGCAAGTACAGACTTTTGGAGTAAATTTTGGAAAGTTTTCTTTTCGAGCATAGTGGGCGAGAAAAAAATAATTAATCCAGTAATTTTGCCCGTGAATCCAAATTCAAATTCAAATCCAACATGCGATGCGAAAACTTATTTTGATGTATCAACTAAATGGTGTTTAAAATGTTCATTTAAAGATGATAAACAAGAAGTATATTTAGTTAGCGGCCATAATTTAGATGGATCTACTGCAGATATTTCTAATGTTTCGACTACTACTTGGAAAACAACCTTTGGAAATATAGAACAAATATGTAGTGACCAATTAGGGCCACTAAAAACATCTCTACGCCCTAATGCAACACCTGATGTTGATAGATGTAATCTAATAGAATTTCCTCTTGATGGAAAAGATTATGGTATCCCAGTTGTTAGATTTAAATGTGAATTACCAACTGCATTTTATTGTATAAAAGAGGATGGTAGTACAAATAATTTATCATCAAGTATATATTATAGCTCTGAATATGATAACTTAAGAACATATTGTCAAACAGAATTAAATAAAAAAGGAAAAAAAATAATTTCGTTGGATGGATCAACAAAGGTAACAATGATAAAGTTAAATCCTGTGCCTGACTTGCGCAAATTTCCAGAAGTTAATACTGGTAAAAATAAATTAAATGATTGGAATATATATTGGAGTGCTAGTGTGCGTCCTAGTGAATTACATATAATTGGTAAATTTGATGAGACCTATTATGCACCATTAAATAAAGAATCAGAAGTAGCAATTATAAAATATGTTTTAACTGAGGATCATGCACAAAAAGATGGGGTTTATATTGGGTGTGAAAGAAAACCATGGACATATAATTCAAAAACAGGGGATTATTTTGAATATGATAATTTAGAAACTTTGACACCAGAAGGAACTACTTCTGAATTATATACTGCATTAAAGACACGTTGTTATCCTGATTCAATTACGACAGTAACGACTACAGACACAACTACAACTTGTCCTGTTAGGGAATACCCTGTTGATGGATTATTACTTTCTTCGGAAAATAAATCTGCCTCAGACTATAAATTTAAATGTGTTGACGGGATAATTACGGCGTGTAATTTAACTTATGGAACCCCAATAGTCTATGATACAAGTATCGGCGAAGATCGAAAGAATTTGTCGGGTTGGAATACAATTTTAAATGCGTGTGAAGATGCGCCTTTGCCAGTAGGATTTGGATTAACAAATACTTTAAGTTCGTGTTATAGAAACGAATATAAAGTATTATCTTATGATTCTGATTATAGTCATAAGTGTAGTCCTAGTCGCCCAAATGTTTTAGAATTGTGTTCATCAATAGATGGAAAATTATCATTTAATACGGCTATAGGATACTTAAATTTAAAAAGGACAAATGTTTCTTTTATGTTTGATAATTCCTTAAGTGATGGTAGTACCGAACATAAAGAATTAGTATCTTTAGATGATGTTGCATATAAAAGATTAAGTGAAAGTTGTGGTTGGACTGAAAATTTAATTCCTGATGAACCTTCTGCAACAAGTCCATTAGATGCAACTAATGTATCTAATATAATTTCTAAATGTGGTAGTGGTGCAGGCTACTATCCTATATTGTTTAATGATAAATTTGCAATAGCGCGATATAATGATGTATTAAAAAATATAGAAATATGTAGTTTAAATTCTGAGGATACCCAAATAAGTACAATTCCTTTACTAACTAGTATTTCAGACCAAGTTAAAACTTTAAATAATCATTCTTTAACACTTGCAGATTTTGAATATACTGAAAAAATTGCAGATTCTAGATATAATTTGATTTTAATAGATGACATAGAAACTGATCCCGCAAATAAATCAAAATATTATAATCCTAAATCTTTACTTCAATCTGAAAATTTAAACTATGTTCACGTAGATGGAAAAAATAAGGAGTCTGGGTCTAATTTTTTTGTAGCTAATTTATCTTCGGGCGGACAATTTCCTAATCAAATTGTTGATGCATTAATTTTAATTGGTGCACAAGTTACTTGTCCAGATGATAGTACAAAACCATTAACAGAAACAAATAAATTAGATCCTTGTGAATTAATTAGTGCTGTTGATGCTGGTGATGGCGTAGGCTCTGTTGCAGCAACAAGTGGTTTTTGTGAAGGTTATATAAAAATATTTGATTCATTTAGTTACTATAAATGTGTTGCTAATCAAGATAATGTTTTGGAATTGTGTGATGCTGATTCAAAAACTAACAGTAAATTAAAAGGTACGTTTGGTACGCGGGGTGGACTAACAGGTGTGGTATTTGAAAATTTTTATGTTTTTGAAACTAGATATTTAAATGAAGTTGAGAAATATAAATCTCTTGTTAGGGAATGTGGTTGGACAACAGATTTATTAGAGGGTTCTGTAAATCCAGATGCAACATCATCATTTACAATAGATAATTGTGCTGATGATTATAAAGATTATATTTTTGAACAAAATGGGAAATTTGTTTGTTATAAATGTGAAGAATATAGTCAAAAAGAAGGCGATTGGATGGTTGGTAGACAATTCTTCTCCGATACAGCGGACCGCGGTGCGCAGCTTTCTAATATAATAATTAAAGAGATTCCTACAACTACTTCTTTTAAAACCTTTAAAGTAGGTAATGATCCTGTAGATGATTCGTACAAATTAAGACGAGCATGTTGTACACACTCTGATTTGCCAAATTGGGGCGATGCAATTGAATGTAAATCAGCAACAAGTTCAGATGCAATTGAATTTCCACAAAAAGTTGGCGATGCGTATATGCATTCTGTGACTCCAATAACTATTGGCGATTATAGTTGGACTTGTAATACATTTACTGGTTATGGTGGCGAGGATAACGAATTGGAAGTTGCGGTAAAACCTCTTAATTCTTTTACGAACACATTTCCAGTATATAAATTAAGTGGTTTTTCTAATTCAACTAAGAAAAAAATACTTGATGAAGTTTGTATCCCTAACTTAAAATCACTAGGGTATAAGCAATTATTTGAGGGGGGGACTTATTTTGTACTATGTCCTTTAAAAATAGACGGGGTTAAAACTATAAAGGTATTTGACACGGATAAGTATACTCTAAATAGAGTAGAATATTCAGATTTAAACGCGCCTTCAAAAACGGCTGTTGATACTTTATGTAGTGCAACAAATGATGTCAGTTTAAGTAATGATAATGCAGAATATTTAGCAACAAATATTTCTGATAAGGACACTTCTGATTTTGAATTAAATATACGTGCCAATTCACAAACAGCAAGTATTGCAGGAGGCGCTACTGCGCCAATATTAAATTATTTAATTCAAAAACAAAATCAATCAATAACAAACACAATATCTGTTGCAACATCATTTTTAAATTCTTCTAAATTAAAAAACAATTTTTCAAATAATAGGTCGCAATATGGTTTTATAGTGTTGCATGATGGAGGATCTTGGAATTGGTGTAATACAAAATGGGTTAATGGCAAAAAACAAGCAAATTCTATTTTGGCATCAGATATTTGTGCTGTCGAAAGTACAGTTAATTTATGGTCTCCTTTACAAGTATCATCGCATTATTATATTGGGTGTAGTGGCCAAATATATAAATTATTTAATGAAAATGTAATTACATTTCATGCAGGATGTAAAGCAGAAAGTCTGGATTGTAGGGTCCCTGGTATTAATAGTGTATCAATAGGTGTTGATTTAAGAGATTGTACAAAATTAAATAATGGTGCACCATATACAGTAGGTCAAGAACAAGCTTTAGAAAAGTTATTATTAGATTTTAAAACTAGAGGATTAATTAAAGAGATTTCTGATAAAACAGTTATAGGGCATTTTGAAGTAACAACAAGAAAGAATGATCCTTTGCCAGGATTTATTTGGACTATGTTAAAAAATGGAATAACTGATCATAGAAATTATTCTTCTGGTAAAACTCCATTTTTAGTTGCAATGAAACCACAAACAGGAATAAATAATGGAATTGCATAATATAATTTATGCAATTTTATTTTTTTTTTTAAAAGAATAAAAATCAATTTTTTGTGATTTTTAATAAGCATGAAAATGGATATTGCAAATATACTTTTTATGTATTTTGAAAATTATCCTTTTTTAATTTTCAATATATATAAGTCTTCAAAGAAGATATGTTGCTTTGCAACTATCTTCATACAAAAAGCCCCCGCGCTTTTAGTATCCTAAAGAGGCGTATTTTTCCTACAACTCTTTATGACTTAGAAGTTTTTCTTTTTTTTTAACTTTTATTCTTAATGCTTAATTTAGTTTTCTTTACTTTATCATTTGTTTTAGTCTTCAATTTATATTCTTTTAATTCTTTATTAAAGGATTTTAATTTATCTAAAACAAACGAATAAATCAAATCAAAATCTGGCAAATCCATTAATACATATGTATTGAGTTTTTTCCATTCTTTTTTAATCATAGGCAATCTTGATTCTAAATAGTTTAATGAAAAAGAATAAGTATCAAATTTTGTAATCCACAATTCAGAATTAAATTTACTTGCCCTACATAAATAATATACATCAAAAAAATCTCTTAATTTGTTTCTATTTAAAAGTGCAGATATTTTTTCAATAAAGATTTCTTCTAAAGACATTATTTTAATCATAAATTCTGGTAATTCTGAAAATTGTGATCTATAATGTTTTATTTCTGTAGAATATACTTTAGATTTAGCAAAATCTAGTCGTATGTTATTTTCTTTAGTCAAAACCCCATTGAATAATCCTCGAACTAAATATGAATCATATATTGAATTCTCAGAACCTAAAGAAATATTGCGTTTTGAAAAAATATTTGTAATTATGGGTTTAATTATAGTAGTATCTGTACAAGAAAAATCTAAGTCTTCTGAAAACCGAGGTAAACCATAAAATTTATATAGTGCAGTACCTCCTTTGAATACTAAATCTAATGTACTGCGAGATAAATCATATAATAACACATCTTGATAATATAGTTTTTCTAAAAATTCTTTATTTGTAATATGCGTATCTTTACTTATTTTTAATAATTCCTCCTTATTAATCATTCAAATCACCATAGTTATTTATTATATGCCACTTTTTATTTTTCTTGCCTTTATTAAAACCCAAAGGATCTAATTTTATATAGGATGTATCAGAAATATATTTTAACAAGTCATTACTGGGTTTATTAAAGTAATCTAAAATAAATCCTATTCGTTTTATCATAGATTTATCGTTGCTTTTAATCACTAATTCTTTTAATTTTATAACATCTAAATATTTACTTGCTTCAATAAAATATTCCATAGGCATATTATTAAAAGAGTCTAAAAATGCTTTCTCGGCAGTAGCCATTTTGATCTTATAATCCAAATAATTAATTACTTCAAAACCATAAAAATATTTGGTATTATGATATTCTACATTTACAATTGATTTTAAGGTCTTCCTTTTTTTCGTGGTAAAACAAATTACCGTATGAGGCAGCTGTGTAATTAATCCGTGATACGATAATGCAGATACGGAAGTAATGTATGCGGGAACATAATAATAATTTGCAATAACTAACGGGGCATCAGTTACAGAATAAATACCGCGATCTAAACGATATATTTTTTTATTTAGATATTTCTTTATAAAATTTCCTGGGCTATTAGAAAATTTTTTAATATCCGATTTTCTAAAAACAACCATTTCTTTTAATAGGGCGTACCCTTCTAAATAATCCATATAATTATAATATAATAGATATATTTAAAAACAAGATGCAACAAACGACCATAAAATAATCGTCCACCATACATTAGTTTGTGTTTTGACAGGTATATTTAGTTCATCATAACTGATAAAATTATCACTTATATAGAAAGATATATTACTTTTTGAATATTCGTAATATATATAAATCTTCGAAGAAGATATGTTGTTTAGCTACAATTTCAAATCTGAAAGATTTTTTGGCTAATTTTTCTTCTGTTTCTTTTAGATCATTATAATCAGTATGTAAAAGTAAAACAAATCCATTATCGGTTAAATGCTTATCAAATTCTGTAAGAAATTTATCAATTATTTCTCTTCCTTCTTTTCCCCCATCTAAAGCAAGATATTCTATTTTATCTGAAACTAAATATGGCGGATTAAAAATAATAATATCATATTTGTCTTGTTTGTTTAATGCCTTAAACAAATCACTTATAATAAAGTTAATTTTCACATTTGCTTTCTTTGCTTCGTTAGAAGCATATTGAAGGGCTTTGGGATTTATATCTATTGCAGTTATATTAGCATTATGCAAAGCACAATAAATAGATAAATATCCAGACCCACAACCTATTTCCAGAACCTTTTTATTTTTCAAATCAATTTTCTTCAATGCACTCTCGAGTAAATAGGTATCTTCTCTTGGTAAATATACCTCATCAAATTCCATGATATCACTTATCTATTAATTTGGCTTTGTCAATTATCAATTCAGCAGTATACTCATTATCTTCTTTTATTTTGCTTTTTACAATTTCAATTTTCTTTTTGAAAAGTGGACAATCTACAACAAAAGACTCATATTCTCCCCCTTCGCCAGCAATATTAAATCCAAACTTATCATTAAGTTTTGTAAACTTATCTAACATGCTTTTATCAATAGATTTACCAAGGAAATCTATTGTTAGGCCATATGCTGCAATTTTAACAATAATTGGTTTAAGTTCTAATTTTATTAATTCTTGCACTTCTTGATCCTGTGGTTTATGCCACAAAGGCGAAAATACTTTTAATCCTAATTTATCAGAAATATCTTCAACCCTATCTCTTTGATAAGTTGAGTATATTGCACCAGTAATAACTCCATTAACATTATACTTTCTTTTTGCAATTTTTAAACCTTTTCTCAATGCTTTTAATTCTTCTTCTTTCTTCCCATTAGTTTTAACTTTAATTAATGGAATATCTAATGCTTTGGCTTGTAAATCAATTAGATTCATTACAGGAGTATGATACATATACGAATCTTTATTTTTTGATATTATTGATACTAAGCAAGGTATTTTATAATTCATATTTTTCATAATGTGCAAAGCTAATACAGAATCTTTGCCGCCAGAAAATAAACAACATAGTTTTTCGTTTTCATCAATTGTTTTTCTTAATAATCTTCCACGAGTTTTCATTTTATTTTCTTTTTGTGATTTTGTTAATAGTTTATCAAAACCAGAACCATATTGTATTGCTTTTTTTTGTCTTTCACTTAATTCTTTTGACATATATTTTGATGCTATATCCCTTAATATTATTTTTCTTCTCTCCGAATTAATTTTGTAACTATCTGGTAATGAAATAACATATTGACATAATGCTTTATCTAGATAAGGAAATCTTGCTTCAATTCCAAAATGCATGAATATAGAATCATCTCTATAGCAATCAGTATCATATAGTTTGCGCAAACGAGAAATTGTATCTTTGCTAGGCGAATAATTGCTCATAAATCTAGAGAACCCGCAAAATAAAGAATCTGCACCATTACCAATTAAAACAACTTTTATTTTATCTTTTTGAATTTCTTTAGCTAAAAAATAAAACGGTAATGCTATTGCAACTTTTACAGGATCTCCTGTTTCAATAATATTAATCACTTTTGGTATTGTTTCTATTGCTTCTCTTTCATTAACAGTAATAAATTTGATTTTGTTTTTCAAATTATTTTGCAATTTCAAAGCATATTGTTTATCTGTATCTATGCTTTCAGTAGATATATTGTAAAAACAAATATTATCATTATATTCTTCAGATAATTTCGATATCAAACTTGAATCTACGCCTCCAGAAACTAGCACAGCTATTTTTTTATCGCTTTTAACTCGCTGTTTAATGGATTCTCTGAATAATTTTTCTGTTTTTTCTTTTGCAACATCATAAGCATCTACAGATTTTTTATCGTCAAAAAAACCAGTATAAATTTCTTTTACTTTAATTTCTTTTCCAAATTTAACTTCTAACAAAATTCTAGGATTCAAATCAATTGCTTTGTCCCTTACATTGTTGGGCAAAGATTTTCTTTCACTTGCAAAATAGAATTCCTTTTCATTTGAATAGTACCATAATGGTTTTATACCAAAAATATCTCTTGCGAAATATCCATTTAGTTTCTTTTTATCACAAACAAAAAAAGCAAAGCTATAATCTCCATTTAGTAATGAAATTGCTTCACTCAAATTAGTTTTATATTTGCGCAATAATTTGAATAGTAATTCAGAATCGTTTTTACAAATAATTTTTTCTTTTTTTGCCAATGATTCCCAATTATATATTTCGCAGTTTGCAATTAGTGCGCAATCTTCAGAAATAAATGGTTGTGGAACAAATCCTACAATAGACAACAAATTATGGCTCAATTTAATTCCATTAAAATCAATTATTTTTGAAAAGTCTGGGCCTCTGTGTTTTAGTTTAGAGTTTATTTCTTTTATTATTGAATTAGAATTCTTTCCCCAAACTCCTGATATTGAGCACATATAAAATCAGAAAAAGAAATGTGTTAAAAACACATTACTTGATTATAACTTCAGTTCCAATTGCTTGGCCGGGTAATCCTCTTGAGAATTTAGCCTTCAAAGCCCCTTTGTCTCCGTGAGTACCATTTATCTTACCTACAATTGCTTTTCCAGCTTCACTTTTCCAAGTTACGCTTTTGCCTATTAAAGCTGAAGCTTTGGTTTTTGTGTACCCTTCGATGTTAATTACATAGTTACCTGGGTTTTGAGTTCTTGAACCCAATCTAAAATTCTTAATTATACCTTTAATTTCTGCCATATTAAATCTACCTCGTATTATTCTCCTAAAGACCTTAAATAAATAGTTAAATCTTAATTAGATACATATAATATATAAGAAAAGGTTTAAAAATGGCTATTCCAAACTAGCTACTCTTCGAAGAACTTAACTTTGTTTTCTTTATACCAAATTAAATGATTATAGCTGTCTATTGTATCATCAAATTTAGTTCTTAGGTCATCGAGAATTTCTTTGAATTTTTCATAGCTTTCAACTTCTAATTCAAACTCCAAATCATTGGTCGTAGTTTCATAGGCATAAACTATATTTGGGTTGGATGCGAAATAATTTAACATTTCTTGTTTTCTTTTGTAATTTCGTAAATTTAAAAAAACTTTGTACCAATAATAGCCAATTTTAGATAAATCAATTAGGGGTCTAGATGTCTCAATTACTTTCAAATCAATTAATCTCTTTAATCTTTGTGAAACAGTTTGGATATTCAAATTCAATTTCTTCGCAATATTTATTGTAGGTAATCTAGCATTGCTTGCTATTATTTTTAATATTTTCAAATCAATGTCATCAACATCTTCAGCTTTATTTGTAACATACTCTATTTGTTCAATATCATTTATTTTTTTATTTGATAAATATGCTCGTCTGTAAATGTAAAATCCCAAATAAGTTGTGTGAGTAAAACTAGAAACATAATCTCCAAAATTAGATATCAATTCTTCTCGTGATTTTTTAAATCCTTCGAGATCCTTTTCCCAAGTACCTACCCCCAAATCAATTAATGTATTTGCACTTACCACCCACCAATAGTTTTTATTTTTACAATAATAATCAATTATTTCTTTTTCTTTTGCCGGGTTTAGATTTCTAAATTTAATAAATAATCTATTGCAGATATATCCTAATCGACTCATGTTAATCAAAGTATAATATCCTTTTATTATTCCTTCATTTTCCATTCGTTTTATTCTATAATTAACTACTTCTTTAGATAGCCTCACTTTCTTTCCTATTTCTCTAAAGCTCATTCTTGCGTTTAGATCTAATTGATATAATATTTGTCTATCTTTGGAGTCTAATTTATCGAACATACTATATTATATCATAAATGTATTTATATTTTTATCATTATTATAACATTAAGGCTTTTTTATAGTGATTTGATAAAAAATAGTCTAATAAAGTATATCTACTAATTAAGCACAAATATATCTAAAAACTTACGATTTAACTCAAAGGGAGGAATAAAAGATGTTTAATAATAAAGGCCTGAGACTAGTCTGGCCAATTTTAGCAATAATAATTATTGCTATATTAGTAATATTAAGTATTACTTTATCAAACTCAAATCCAGATGTAATTAAGATTGGATTTTCTGGCCCATTAACAGGCGAAATTGCCTCTTGGGGAATAAATGCATTAGCCGGAACACAATTAGCAATTAATGAAATTAATTCTAATGGTGGAATTAATGGTAAACAAATAGAATTAATTACAGAAGATGATAAAGGTGATGCAAGTGCAGCAAATTTAAGTGCAACAAAATTAATTTCAGATAATGTTCAAGGAATAATTTTTACTTCTGGATCTGGTGCTGCAAGTAGCGCAATACCATTATTTGAAAAAAATAATTTACCTACAGTAATTTCAGTAGCATCAAACCCAAAATTAACAACTTATGGTGAATATGCATTTAGAGTTTATCCTTCAGATAGTTTGCAGGGAAAATTTACTGCAAATTATATTATTAAAAATTACCCTAACAAAAAAGTGGCAATAATTTATTCAAATGAATCTTGGGGTTTAGGAATAACAAATGTTTTTAAGGAGAACTTTAAAGGTAATTTAGTATACGAAGATAATTCTTTACCAGAATCTAGTGATTTACGAACGCAGGTAGAAAATGCAAAAACAAAAAATGCAGAAATCATATTTGCTCCGCAAAGACCAATAAACGGAATAGCAATGTTAAAAATGATGAAAGAATTAAATTATAATCCAATAGTAATTGGTGGAGATATATATGATTCTGAGGAATTAATTTCAAGTGCATATGCAGAAAATGTAATGTACACTGTTCCATTAATTAATGTTACTGAGACATTTAAAAATAAAATACATTCAATGCCAGAATATAAAAATTTAGAAATATCTTTAGCAGCTAGTCAAGCATATGATGCTACAAAAGTATTATTGAATGCAATGAAAAATACAAATTCAAAAGAAGAAATAAAAAACAATTTACAAAAAACAAATATGCTTTCTAATAATGGTGCAAGAATTCAATTTGATTCTCAAGGAGACCTAATTACAGGATCATTTGAAATAAAAATAATACACAATAAGAAAGCAGAAACATATTACAAGGAGTAAATCTCCTTTTTCTTTCTTTTTTACCCTAACAAATATAAATCTAAATAGTATCTTCTAATATGAATAATTCTTTGCGTTCAGGACTGGGTTTTGGAATAACATCTGCAATAATAACTACATTAGGATTAATGATGGGGTTATTAACAAGTACTGAATCTAAATTGGCTGTTTTAGGTGGCGTAATAACAATTGCATTAGCTGATGCATTAAGTGATGCTATGGGCATGCATATATCTCAAGAATATTCCAAACACACGACAAAAAATGTTTGGAAAGCGACATTTGCAACATTTGGTACAAAATTATTAGTTGGCCTAACATTTATACTTGCAATTATTTTGTTGCCTTTATATCTTGCCGCAATAGTTAATGTTACTTGGGGCATTTTATTATTATGTGTATTCAATTATTTTGTTGCCAAGGCAGATAATGAAAATCCAATAAAAGTTATATTTGAACACTTGTTTATTGTTATTTTAGTTTTAATAGTTACATTCTTTTTAGGTAAATTAATACACTATTTATTTGTGTGATGATTTTATGTCATTAAAAACTATTTCAGATAAAGTTGAAATCAAATTAGAAAAGAAAAGAGAAAAATCAAGAAGAATAAGTATTATTGAAGGTTCTGCATATGCAATAAGTGAGGGCTTCGGAATAAATTATGTTACTCCTTATGCTGTTGAAATGAAAGCAAATAATACAGAAATAGGTTTGTTAAGCTCCCTACCATTATTAGCTGGTAATTTGGCACAATTATTTACAATAAAAGAAATGTGGGTTTATAACAGAAAGAAAATTGTTTTTATTGGAGTTTTAATTCAAGCAATTCTTTGGTTAGCAATGATTGCAATAGGTACATTATATTTTTGTTTTGGTTTACATTATCAAAGTACGCCTACATTGCTAGTTATTGTTTATACTTTATTAATTGTTTTTGGTACTGCAACAGTTCCTGCATGGACATCTTGGATGAAAGATTTAGTTCCAGATCATAAAGCAGGGAGTTATTTTGGTTATAGAAATAAAGTTGCAGGTTTAGTCGCAATGATAGGTTTGTTAGCAGGAGGTTTTATTTTAGATTATTTCAAACAAACTTATGTTTTTATTGGATTTATTATTTTGTTTTCTTTAGCATTTATTGGTAGAGCGATATCTGCATATTTATTTACCAAACAATATGAGCCTGAATTTACTCCTGATAAAGAATTCTATTTTACATTCTGGCAATTCCTAAAGAAAATGCCCTATAGTAATTTTGGTAAATTTGTTTTGTTTTATTCTTTATTTTCTTTTGCTGTTGCAATTGCATCTCCATTCTTCGCAGTATATATGTTGAAGGATTTAGGTTTTAGTTATATTTGGTATATGATTGTTATTCTTTCAGAAACAATTGTAAGATTATTGTTTATGTCTGTTTGGGGCAAACTATGCGACAAATACGGAGAAATAGCAATAATTAAATTTTGTTCAAAAGTAATTCCATTTATTCCTTTTTTGTGGTTCTTTTCAATTTTTATTTTTATATATATTCCAATATTAATTTTGCCATATTTAATTTTATTACAAATCATTTCAGGAATAGTTTGGTCTGGTTTTGATTTGGCATCTAGTATATTTATTTTTGATGCAGTTTCAAGAGAAAAAATGGCATTGTGTTTAGCATATCAGCGAGTAATATCTAACATTTTGGTTTTTGTAGGTTCTTTATTTGGAGGATTACTAGCTACGTTTTCTTTTAAGATTGGTTTTATCAATGCAATCTTAATTGTATTTATGGTTAGTGCAATTGCAAGATTTACAATAGCTTATTTTATGTTACCAAAACTAAACGATGTAAGAAAAGATATTGCAGAATTCAAAGTATTAATGGAAGCAGAAGAAAAACTAAAGATGTTTTCTCCAAAACATCTATTAAATTACATTCACTTTAAGTTCCGACCATAATGTATAACAATTACTAATTTAAATACTATGCAATATTGTTATCTAGGTTAGTTAAATTATTTATGATAATTATAGTTTATATTTTATATTTGTGATAAAATGAAAAGTGTTATTATTATTGGATTAGGCCCGGCAGGATTATTTTGCGCAAAAGAATTATTAAATGCTAATTACAAAGTTATTGCAATAGAAAAAGGTAAAGCACCAAAAGATAGAACAAAAAAAGAATTGTTGTTTGGTGTTGGCGGCGCAGGCACATTTTCTGATGGTAAATTAAATTTCAATCCTTTTATTGGTGGAGATCTAACTGAATATGTTAATTTAGAAGATGCTAATAAACTTATTGATGAAGTTCATAATACTTTCCAAAACTATGGTATGCATAATGGATATGTAAATAATAATACTGAAAAAATAAATGAATTAAAAGAAAGTGCAATGAAAAATGGAATACATTTTATTGAAATAAAACAGAAGCATATAGGTTCAGATTATTTGCCTGAAATTATAGATAATATGTTACAATCTCTTTTGAAAAACGGATTAGAATTACATTTAGAAACAAGTGCCGAAGAATTAATTATTAAAGATAATAAAGTTGTAGGTATAAAAACTGACAAAGGTGATTTTTATTCAGATTATATTTTATTTTCTGTAGGTAGATTTGGTTCACAATGGTTAAATAAAATAGCAAAGCAAATCGATTTAGAAACAACCTATTTGCCTGTTGATATTGGTGTACGAGTTGAAACTTCACAAGAGATCACAAAGAATATTACAAATGTAGAATATTGTCCTAAATTTCATATTTATACCCCCACGTATGATGATTTTGTAAGAACTTTTTGTACCAATCCAAATGGATTTGTTGTTTCCGAAAGTTATGACAAATTCATTAATGTAAATGGCCACGCATTAAGAGATATAAAATCTGAAAATACTAACTTTGCATTTTTAGTAAAAATAAAATTAACCGAACCTGCAGAAGATTCAAATTCTTATGCACAACATATTGGAAGATTAGCTAATTTTTTAGGTGGTGGAAAACCTATTCTTCAGAGATTAGGGGATTTAAAAAATGGAAGAAGAACAACTTGGTCTAAGTTAGAAAAGAATTTAATTCAGCCAACTTTGAAAGATGTTGTGCCTGGCGATATTTCATTATTATTGCCACATAGGATTGTTACTGATTTATTAGAAGGAATAAAAGAATTAGATAAAATAATGCCAGGAATAGATTCTAATTATACTTTGTTTTATGCCCCAGAAATTAAACTTTCTGCAATGAGAATAAAATGTACAAAAGATTTACATAGTGAAAAATATTTAAATCTCTATTTTGCAGGAGATGGCGCAGGCCTTTCTGGAGATATAGTAAATGCGGCCAGCACAGGAATAATTGCTGCTCGAGGAATAATTAAAGCTGATCAATAATTATTTTTCTTTCAATGCTAACTCACAAATAGAAATAAAATCAGTAATACTTGATAATAATTGGACAATTTCGTCTAGTTCTTCTTTATTTATCATATGATATTCATGTGCAATAATATTTCTGTATTGACATAGTTTTTGCAAATTTAATTTTAAATCACTAGTTATTATTTTATATGATGCTAATATTTCAAAACTATCGGCATAAGTACTAGGGTAACCAAATTTCCTTTTTGTAATAACATAATCTGCAATATCAATAGTATAATTTATGACTTGAAACAATTGCATAGGTATTGCATATTTTTGTTCATCAGTTGTTTGTTTTGCTTTATTTTTAAGATTATCAAAATTATTTATATGTTCTAATAATCTTGTTACTTTTGATTCATATTCTTGGTCCATAACATACTCCTATATTTTCTTAACATATAATAATGATGTAAATTATCTTGATATTCAACAATATTTTTGTAAAGCAACTCAGTATATTTCTCATCATCTTTTATAAAAATAGGTTTTCCATATTTGAACGCCTCTACCTTTACATGAAATGGTAGTTTATTGTCAGGAATAACATCAAATATTTCTGTCTTTAACTTTTCTATATCCCAAACTTTAGGTCTTTCATGATCTTTAAGAAAAACACATATATCATAATCAGAATTTGGTTTTTCGGTACCTTTTGCTCTTGAACCAAAAAGCAATGCCGCAATGACATTATTGTTTTTTCTCAAAGTAGATATTAATTGCTCGTAATCCATATATAGTATACATACAATCTTTTTTAATGTTTATTGTTCTTTTTTTAAAACTCGCTCGAGATAGTTTAAAAACCTTCCCTCATTATATATTATATCATTAATAAATATATTATGTTTACGAGACTGGCTTGAGGGGAGATTATGGAGTTATTATTATCTGATGCAAAACTATTTAGACAAAGTATTGATGCAATGGTTGATTTGATTAAGGATGCGGAATTTGTTGTTAATGAATATGGTGTTTCATTAAAAGCAATTGATGCTGCACAAATTGCAATGGTTATTTTTAATATGCCTAAAGATGTTTTTGAAAAATTTGAAATATCTGGCACAACTAAATTAGGTGTAAATTTACCTAGTTTATCAAGTATTTTGAAAAGAGCAAGAAACAATGATAAGTTAGCATTGAAAGTTAAAGATAAAAGATTGAACGTTGTTTTGTCTGGAGATTCTGTAAGAAGTTTTTCAATTAATTTATTAGATTTATCTAGTAATGAAATGCCAAACCCAGATATTAATTTTGATGCAACAATAAAAATGAAAGCTAATAACTTAATTGAAGGCGTAAAAGATGCTAGTTTGTTTTCAACTTATTTATTGTTTAGTGTTGATCCCAAAGCATTCAAAATAAATGCAAAAGGTCCACAAGGAGATTTAGAAAATAAAACCGAATTAGATTCTAAACAAATTGTTGAAAAGGAAGTTAAAAAAGAAGCAACAGCTATGTTTTCAATAGAATATTTGCAAAACATTTTGAAAGGTGCAAGTCCAGAAGCAGATGTAGAATTATTTATTAAAACAAATGCTCCTTTGAAAGTACATTACAAAATAAGCAATGCTATTTTGGAATTCTTTTTAGCTCCAAGAGATTATGAGTAAAAGTGATCAATAAGGGATGCCTATGATTTTAATTAAGAACAATGAGGCATTCAGAAAATCAATTGATCAAATTAGTACTTTTGTTGATGAATGTAACATCCATTTTAATGATGAAGGAATTAAAATTGTTGCTTTTGACAATGCGCAAATTATCTATTTAGAATATCTGTTACCAAAAGAATCAATTGATGGTGAGATGCCATCTGCTATTTTTGGGATTAATGTTTCTGAGTTTAATAAAATTATTTCCAAAGTAAATTCAGGAGATATGCTTTATTTGGATGTTTTAGAAAGTGCTATGGATATAGTTATAAAAGGCAATTATATGCGAACATTTTCTTTTCCTCAGAAAATAGTTGATGAAAAAAAGCTTGATGTTTATTTAGAGGAATATCCTATTAAATTACATGTTGATTCAGATATTTTAAAAGATGTTTTTAATGGGGCGCGTTTAGTTTCTGATGCGATATTATTTGATTGTAAAAAAGCAGAAATATCTGTTAGCTCAGAAGGTTTATATGGTAAATACAAAACTAATTTAGTTATCAAATGTCCTGATGAATTTAAATCCAAATTCTCAAGTTCACATGTAAGCAACATGTTAAAGAACGCTAATAATGAAACAAAAGTAGAATTAAGATTGAGTTCAAGATATCCTTTTTATTTAAGTTATAACATCGGAGATAATAATCTAAAGTTTTTCTTGGCACATATGTTCATCTAGCTGCTTTTTTTCTTTTCAAAAAGAAAGTGTAGAAGATTGGAAATCTGAGATTTCAAATCTTTTACAAAGTGTCTCAAACTATAAGTTAGAGGCACAATAAGCTGCTGAGCAAAAAAAGAAAATCCTCATTGCTACTAAGCATTGCGATGCGCAGAACATTCGGTTTGATTAATATTAGGGTTTAGATAAATAGTCTTTAATATTATATAAAGTTATATCTCTTACTCTTTGTTGTGCTTCTTTAGTCATCCAACCAAAATCAGGAGTTAAATAAACATTATTTAACTCGTTAAATTTCTTGCGCCAATTTACATCTTGTAACTCATCAAACCAAGCATATAATTTTTTCTTTTTGCACATATCATATACTGCTTGTAAATCTACTAGTTCCATTCTTGATGAATTTAATAATATTGCGTTATCTTTCAGCAATTTAATATTACCTTTATTAATTATATTCTTTGTTTCGTTATTAAATTTACAATGCAAAGTTATAACGTCGCTTTGTTTTAAAAGCTTTTTCAAATCAACAAATTTATATTTTACATTTGTATGTTTTGTTTTTGAATAATAAATAATATTCATTTCAAAAGCATCTGCAAGTTCTGCTACTCTTAAACCTATTTTACCTAATCCAATAATTCCTAGGGTTTTACCTTTTAATTCTGTTCCCAAAAAACCTTGAAAACCCCATTTACCGGATTTAACAAAATTTGTAGCGTCTGTTGTTTGTCTAGTTATATTTAGTAAAGCAGAAAATGTTAATTCTGCAACTGCTTCTGTTGCATATCCGGGCACATTAGTTAAGGTGATTTTTTTTGCGCCTATTGTTTTAGGATTGAAATGTGATTTATCGGTATGCATTGTGCCAATATATTTTAAATTAGATTTTGCAAAAATAGATTTGTCATAATGATCAAATATTCTTGTTATTAGTGCATCTGCATCATCCAAATCAGATAATTTTAATGATCTTTGATATTCGGCATCTGCAAATATAAATTTAATTTCTTTTGCATATTTTTTAAGTTGTGTTATGAATTCTTTTTCCAAAGGTTTTGATTTTAAATCATATAGAACTAACTTATTAAATTTTCGCATAATTAAATAAACAATAACTAGAATAAATACTTTATGAAAAAAATAAAAAGAAATAAAGGAAATTAATCCTTTATTGTGCTTGTTCTACCATTTGACCGTTAACAACTTTTAAGATTTTAAAGTTAGAGTTTGCTAACATACCGTCTTTATCAAATCGATGTTTGCCTAAAGCACCATTTACTTCAACAGTATATAATGCATCTTTAACTAATGTAGGATCAGTTGAACCTGCTTTTTTTGCAGCAGTATCAATAGCCAATAATGCGTCGTGCGCCCAACCATTACATAAACCAGGATCTACATCTTGATTTCCATTTCTCAACATTATTTCTTTTTTGAAATTAGGGTCTAATACGCTAGTTTCTGCTCTAATAGTAAAACTACCTTCTGCTGCTTTTCCTACAACTTTAATTACATCCTCATTTAATGTTTGAGGCGTATAGAAAGGTATATTTAATCCTAATTCATTTGCTTGGCTCAATAAATTAGTTATTTCTTCAGTATATTCTGATGCAAATATTAATTGAGGGTTTGCTTCTTTTATTTTTGTTAACGGAGTTCTAAAATCACTTTCCATTCTTTCATTTTGTTCTGCAAACACAATTTCTCCCCCCAAAGCAGTAAATTGTTCTTTGAATATTTTTGCTGCCATAGTGTTAAATTCAGTTTTTGCATTTAATACTGCAACTTTTCTTATGCCTAATTTATTGTAAATATAATTTGCAGATGTTTTTCCTTCTTCATCATCTAAAGTATATAATATAAATGAATAATCTCCTGCTTTTCTTAAATCTGGACTTGATGAACAATAACTTATATTAACAACTTTAGTTTGTTCTGCAATTGGTGCGCCTGTTTTTGTTTCAGAACTGCACAAACCTCCAATTATATATTGTACTTTATCGATGTTAATTAATTTATTATATGCTTCTAATGATGCTTTTGCATCACACTTATCATCTTCATAAAAGAATTCTATTTTTTTCCCTTGAATTTCATTCCCTAATTTAGATGACGCATATTCCATTGCAACTTTTGCAGTATTACCATATAGTGCTAAATCTCCACTTAATGGCCCTACAAAACCAATCTTAATTGTTTCTTGTTTATCTTGAGTTACACAACCCGAAAATATTAATGCAACTGGTATTAGTAATACAAGCAAAATATAATAAAATTTCATTTTCTACACCTCTTATTTCCTGAATAAATGAATCAATAGTATTATTGGACATCACCAAATATATTAATATTATTAGCTATTTTTTGCTATTTATGCAAAAAGATATATATAATTTTTCATTTTAATTAATATTATGAGTAGATTTGGCCTTGATAATACAGATTTGAAGATCTTAGAACAATTGGATTTAAACTCGAGAATAAGTTATAAAGAATTGGGTAGAAAATTAAGAGTATCAAAAGAAACATGTAATTTCAGGGTTAAGCGTTTAATTGATCGAGGATATATTAAGGCATTCTTAACAACAGTTGACATTTCAAAATTGAACAGAATGTATTACAAGATAGTGTACAAGTTTCAGAAAACAAATCCTGAAATAGAACAACAAATAATTTCATTTATTGCAAGTAATAAAACAATTGCATACATTGCAACATTAGATGGAAGATATGATTTAATCTTTTTAATCTTGGCAAAAGATGTGAATGATTTGTATAATGTATTAGTGCCATTAAGAGATAAATTTGGAGAATATATTGCAGAACAACAAATTTTAGCCTTGCCTTCAGGAAACAGATTTCACTATAAATTTTTTTCTGATAAACCAAAAAATCAAACATCAGTTTTTAATACTGGTGCGGCAAAAATAAACTTGGACGAATTAGATTATAAAATAATAACGAGATTTGCAGGAAATGCAAGAGTTAAATTAATTGATTTGGCAAAAGAAAATAATACTGATATTAATGTAATAAAATATAGACTAAATAAAATACGAAAACAAAATATTCTTGGTGAACATACCTTATCAATTGATTTTGAAAGATTTGGTTTATTGCAAATACAAATTGATTACGCATTAAAAAATCATAAAGTAATTCCTAAAGTTATTGAGTTTGTTTCCAAAATGTCACAATGTACCTTTACAACAGTAGGTTTAGGAAAATATGATTTAGCAGTTGAATTTGCAGTTGAAACTATTCAAGAATTAAGAGAAATTCAAGAACGAATTAGAACTGAATTTGCAAAAGATATTATTGATCATGACTTCTTTGTAATGAATGAATACTCAATAAATTGGTGCCCACTATAAATTTAAATTCTTGGATTAAACCTTCTTGGCATTTCTCTTCCTAAACCAGGAAATATACTGGCGCCTTCTCTAGGGCCTTTAGGTCTAGGGAATATTCCCCAACCACTTCTTTCTTCAGGAGCTCTGAAAGGATCTCTTGGTTCAGGTCTTCTTGTTGTTCTAGGAGTAAATCTTCCTGCTCTGATTTCTTCAGCAACCCCTCTTCTACCTTCCAATGCAAATCTATCAATAGGAAATCTGAAATAAGTTCTTCTTGCAGATAGATGTCTACCTATAACATCTCTAGGTATACCTATATTCTTTGCCAAATGTGCACTTAAAACATCTGCAAAGAATTCATCTGCGTGTTCTGGTGCAAGACCTACTTTAGCAGTAAATGCTTGTGCACTTCTAGGCAATACAATATGTGATTCTTCATGTAATAACGTTAATGCCCCATCAGATCTTATATTTCCATAATCGTCAAATAAATGATTTCGTGGAATCCTTATTGCACTTTGTAATGTGCCACCATATAGTCTCTTAACATTTTCTCCAAATGTCGTTCCCATAAATGATTCGTCTAAAGATGAGCCAGATTTTATATTTATTGGTACATGGCTTAAATTTTCAGCAATTTTATCATACAATTCCTTTAATTCAGGATATTTTGTATTATCCGCCATTCTGCTTATTGCAATTCTAGCATTTCTTAAAAATAGGGTTAAGTTTAATTTTTCTTTCTTTGTTAAGCTCATGATATATAAATTACTTTTTTATATATATAGTTTTCTATTCAATATTATATATGGACTTGAATTTACTTATTCCCTTTAGCAAGGATGCAAGGAAAACAGCTGATTTATTGGCTATAGATGTCAAAAATCCAAGCGAAGATCAATTAACATTAGTAAAGACTATCCTAACAAAGATAATGAATAACAACTTTGTTTTTCCAGAATTAGATAAAAAATATATGACTGATTATTTTAGTTTTTATCCTATTGCAAGAATTATTTTATCGCACATAAACAAAGAGAGGTTTTATTCACAATTCTCAAAATTCTATACTGATAACATTAAAAAAGAATTAAAAGACCCAAAAGAGGCGTTTGATTTATTGGAATTGAATTATAAACAAAAAAATAATTTTTATTTGGTTGAATTTGAAAAATATATTAAAGCAAAAATATTTTCTGAAAAAGATAAATTGACAAATCAAATTGTCAAAGATGGTTTTGTACATTTATCTAAAGAAAAAGCAATTCTTTTTGTTGCGAGATTTGTTGGCTCGAGAGTATTAGAGAATTTACCATTAAATGTGTCTGATACATCTAATCACTTTAAAAAAATTGCAAACGAATTAGACAATTTATTCAAACCAACAGTAAAGAAATATGATATTAAATCACAAAATATAAAATATGAGAATTTTCCTCCGTGTATGCAAAAAATATTGTCTACTATGTTAGAGCACGGAAATCCAAGCCATATGGAAAGATATTATTTTGCAACATTTTGCTTTAGCATTAAAATGTCTTTTGAAGACGTTTTGAATTTTTTCAAAAATACTAATGATTATGATGAGAAAATTGCAAAATATCAATTGGAAAAAATAAAAAAATATTCTTGTCCTAGTTGTGACACAATTAAATCAATGGGTTTGTGTTATCCTGATGATTTGTGTAGTAGTATAAAAAGCCCAGTAGGCTATTATTTGAAGAAAACATATAATAAAGAAGAAATAAATGAAGAAAAAGAAAACTAATTTTTTGTACCATAACTTAATGATTTTATATCAAAATCTAGCAAATATGCACTTATGTATTTTAGTATTTCTATTTTTTCATCATTGCTCAATTCAGTATCTGTTAACACATCAGCATCTGCAGAGATAGATATCCTGAAATTCTTTGCAAATTTCTTTTGTAAATTATCTTCTATTTCTTTTTCTAGTTTTTGTTTTAAGTATGCTTTGTATTCTAATTCTTGTATTTCATTTACTAAATGGTCTTTAGTATTTTCAGAAACTATTGTCATAATATCACCTTTTTGTAGAGACTAAATTTATGAATTTAAAATATGTAAAAGTTTTCTTTCGAAAATTAGTAAATTAAGAAATGTAAATTGTAAATAAAAAGCTTGTTGTTAAAAAATAAAACTTATTTTTGATTTGCAGTTTTGAATTAATTTATTAAAACAGTTTTTTGAAAGAAAAATAAAAATAGAAAAAAAATGTAAGATTAATTAATCTTACTTCTTTTTAGCTTTGTGCTTGATTCTGAATTCTGCACGAGTACACTTTGTACATTTTTTTGGTTTTCCTGCTGCGCTTCTTTGTTTTGCTCCGCAGTGCATACATATCCACATATCTTTAATTATTCTATCATTTGCTTCTTGAAATGCTACCACAAAAATCCCTCATTATCAATTCTTTAAATATCATATTATTGTTTTTGTATGCGCCCACCCGGATTCGAACCGGGGATATTCGCCTTGTAAGGGCGACATCTTAACCGCTGGATCATGAGCGCTATATGCCTTTTAGACAAAAGGCCTGCAGTCCACCCCAAAACTTACATCCTGTTGTGTACCTACACAAATAAAATTACTAATATATATTAAATAATACTAATTAGGTTATATATTATTTGTACCTTAGGCTTTAAAAAGATTTTCATTAAACTAAGCCATAAACTAGGCAAAAACAGAATAATACGTAAAATGCTCGCAAAAGCTCAAATTTATCGAATGCACTAACCAATTGGCTGATTAAAAATATAGGCAAATATATGATAGGGCACTTGATGATTACTCCCAATTTACCTAAAATTCCTTTTTTCCAGTCTTTTTTTACTTGGGCTTCTATTGCATTAGATATGTTTTTTGTGTCTTGGTCACTAGGTATAGAGTTATACAATATGCAAATTCCCAAATAATTTAAAACTATGAACAAAATTAAATTTGAAAAATAATATGATTTAGCTAACCAGAATAAAATAAATCCCAAAACAAAACCCAAATAAAAAGGCGCCAAAGCAATCAATGACATCCTAACAGGGCCTGCTTGCTCATGTTTTACATAGGATTCTTTCAAACCAAAACTGATTTTACTAATTTTTACTCTCAAAACAAGACATGCCAGAGCATGAGAAAATTCATGAATAATTACTCCGGGATAAAAAAGATATCTAAACATATATTCACTTTTGTTTTTTATCAATTTCTTTTGCCAATTCTTTTAATTCATTCATAGTTCTTGCAGTTTGAGTTTCAATATATTGTACAATTTGTGTGAATTGTGTTCCAATTAAATGGAATTTGTGATTATAGTGTTGAACTATACCCCTTGCAAGAAGAATGTCCAAATAATAATTTAATGCACTTCTAGGAATACTTGTTGATTTGCTTAATTCAACTGAGCTCTGAGGATTTTTCTTGAGTTCATTTATTACCTTTGCAAACTTATCCTTATTTTTATCAAATCCTAGTGCTTCCAAAAATGCATACTCTGGACTGCTTGAATGTTTCTCATAGTGCATAAAAATTCTTACTTCTTGCATTTTTTCACCAAATCAATAGAAAACTATTTATTTATCCTAAGCAAAATATATACTAAGTGTTTTTCACTAATAATATGACAACCAAAAGCTTTATTAAGAATATTCTTTTTGCATTCGTTTTCTTTAGCCTAATTATAATTCTCTCTTTTTCTGGTTGTATTTCGTTTTGTTCAGTTGATTCTTCTGAAGATAAAGAATGTATATCTTATGCGGAGGCTATAGAATTATGTGATGAGATAAGTACTATGCCACAAGGGTATCCTATTTGTGCAGATTTTTCAAAATCAACTCTAGATAAAATGGTTTTTACAAAATGTGATTCTGAATTCTCAAATTCAATTGCTAAAGAGCAAAGTTATTCTAATTTAACATTAAATACTCAACAATTATCGAATCAGTTTAGGCAGAATGTTTTTAATGGTTGGAAAAGTTCAGACACTATTGCTTTAGGGTATGGCGAAGTAAACAAAACTTGTAGTTCTTTTCTTAATGGTGATTTTGTAAAATATAAAAAGAAAATAAAAACTGAGTCTCAGAATTTGGATAATTATAATAAACAAACAATTGCAAGTTTTTTAGGTTCAATATATTCTACAAAAAAAGATCTTCAAGATATTAATATTGATTTGGTTCAGGACACATTGCTTTACAAAGATTATATCGAATTAAATGCAATATTAAATGAATTTCAAAAAGCGCTGGGTAATGATATTATTGTAAAAGAATCACTTGCAAAAGATACAATTTACTTTTATGTAAATTATTATGGCAATTCGTTATCAAACAATGAATTGAGTAATGCAATATCTTCATTAAGTGCAAGTGACGCATCAACTGAAACAAATGCAGATATTGCGGGATGGGCCACTGCAATTGGCGCAGTATTAGGATTGAGTTTAATTAACCCCCCCGCGGCATTTATCGCATCATTGACAAAAGGATTTAATCTGTCGCAAAGTATTTCTTCACAAGTAAGTGATGTATTAGAAAATGCGAGCCAAAAAACAAATTTAAGTGAATGGCGAAAATTAAATGTTTTGAAAAATATGTTGATTGGGTTCTCAAAAGCACATGGCAAGTATTCTTATAGTGATAAAGCATTTTTTGAATTATTGAATAATATGGATAAACACATTTCTGAAATAAAAACAAATAATTTAAGTTTTCAGAAATCTTTATTAGAACAGACGAATAAATTACTGGATAGCTTAGATGAGAAAATAATTGAAAAATCTAAATACAATGTCTTGTATGAAAAATATAAAATAATTGAATCCCCCTATGATCTACAGGCTAAATTAATTCAACTACAAAATAAATTAAAATTAGTGAATTTATTTACTGTTGGTGAACAACATCACTATCTTATATCTTATTCTTCTGAGTTTAATGATATGGAAAAACAGATAAATAACTATATGAATTCTGATTATGAATCCCTATTATCTCTTTGTACTGCGGATTTTATGAACTTGAAACCAAAAATGGCCTTGCTTCCTGAATCACAAGATAAAGTAGTATTACAAAATTATATTGATTTATTTTTCAGTACAAAAGATGATACAAAAAAACTTATTTATTGTGCAAATGTATTTTCAACATATAGTGATGCAAATTCTTATTCTTGCTTATCTTCTTTATCAAATTTAATTACAAATTCTGGTTTGAATTTTGATACGACCCAAATAAATGAAAAGATTTGTGAACAAATAATTTATTCTAAATTAGCTGACGCCAAGAATACAGAAAATTATTTGGAATTAGAATCTTTGTTTTCTAAATTAAATACTGAAATTAAACTATTAAAGAAATTATCAAAATATCCTATTTGTCTTTCAGATAAAGTATATTTTGATACAAAATCTAAATCTGATTCTTATTATTTAACTACAAAATATTCTGATGATGTTGTTCTTAACTTATTTTTATCTGACATAAATGGTCATTTAATTTCTGAATTAACAAAATACTTAACAGATTTAAGTTCGGTAAATGCCTCGGGAATTAAATGTTATTTTGAGCACAATTATGAGTATGATTTAGATAATTCAAAATTAATTTTCAATAACATCTTTGGCTCAAAAGACATTTTGTTAGATATTTCTTTGTCCAATTATGGAATAATTGCAATTGAAAACAAAGATTGTCTTTTAAATTCAAAAATAACAATTGATAAACTAACTCTGGATTTTAAATGTCTTGCGTCTACAATGGCGTACGAAATTACATTTAAAGATTTAGAAATTAAAACTAGCATTCAAAAATTAACTGTAGATTCTTCTTCAGGATATTTAGAAACAAAAGTGTGTTTGCCTAATCAGAACAAAACAAATTATTTGGTAGCTTTACCTATTAATGAAGACAAAATAATATCTGTTGTCGCAAGCAAGAATTCTAGTTTGCTGCCTGCAGAAATAATTCAAAACAAATTATCTTTATTATTTAATTCAATTACAAATTCAGAAACTTGTGTTTTAGTAAATTATACTTTGGAGACTCCTGTTTATACAAATATTACTTTAAATAACATTAGTGAAGATCCTGACAATTATATTTATAATTATGATTTGAATATTAAAAATGAATTGTATTTAACTATACCGAAATTGAAAGTTCTATTAGATTTGCCTTCAAATTATGAATCAAAAAATATATCGTTAAATTCAATTTCGTCTTCGAATATTACAGATAAAGATTTACCTTATATTACGTTATTAGATGTATTTGGTTTGTCAAATTTGAATTATAAATATAGTGTTAAAGTATCAAAAGATCTAAATGTAGATTCTGAAATTGATCAATTATACAACACAATTATTTCTTTGAGACAATATTCTATTATACCCGAATATACAGTAAAAAATTTATTAAATGAGTTAGATGAAATAAAATTAATTTCTGATACAAAAGCGAAATTAAAAAATATAGCCCAACTTAAAAAAGAAATAGATAAATTAATTGCGGATGCAAAAACAAATGAATTATATGTAAATAGTTACAATTTAACTTTAAGCAAATTGCAGAAAAACATCGAAAATTATAAATTAACAATTTCTAAATTGAAATCAGATTACAATATTAGTATATCTGGTGATTTGGATTTAGATTTAATTACCGCTAAAATAGATGAAGCAAAAGAATTATATAATTCAGGTGATGTTAAAGCAGCATTGTCTGCTTTGAATGCAATAAAACTGAATTTTAAATCAATTGAAGATTATATTTCAAATATTTTTAATGCAAAAACAAAAAAGACAAAAGACTTACTGAAAAAAGCAGGAAATATATCTGAATTTGATAATGAAAAGTTTTCTGATATTGATAGAATTGGTTTTGATGTATCACAGAAATTAAGTTCAGGAGATTATCTAAATGCATTAGAATCAATATCTCAGTATGATTCACGTCAGAGCGATATAGAAAAAACAATAAATGTATCCATATCTAATATTAAATCTAGTTTTAAAACTATTTTTGATAAATACACTTTATACAAAAAAGGAATAGATTCGTTGTGGTCAGATTATTCTTTGTTAGATTCTCAATTAAATTCTGAACATTATGATACAGTTAAAGGTTTTGGTATTAGCTTCAGTTTCACGAGTTCAAATTTAACTCCTATAAAGACTAAGATTACAAGTATAACAAAAGATTTAATTGATTTGGATAAATTATCACAAAGCACAGATTATTTGAATTTAGATTCATCTAAGTTTGATGAGTTTTTTTACTCGTTTGATAGTATTGATGATTCTTTAGGTTTGTATCAAAAGGAAATGCGTTCAAAAGCATTAAATGAAATAACTGTTGCTGCAGGCAAAGCCCCTAGTGAAATAGAATTTTACAAAGCAAAAGATAATTATGATTCAAACAATTTTGTTGATGCCATTTATTATGCCAAAGTATCGCAGTTAGGTTCTAAGTCTCAAAGCAGTACAGATTATACATTGTATATAGGATTAGGGTTTATTGCATTGTTAGTAGTATTGGTTTTAGTATTTGGCAAAAAGCTCTCGTTTGCATCTATGTTGGGCAAACCCAAAGATTATCAAAAAAAAGAAACTTATTACAGTGTTGAACGAGAAGAGTAATATACATAAAAAAAGGTTGATCTTTAGGGACGGAAGGATTATAATCCTATCTTTTTATAAACTTTTCGGGATTATGATGTATTATGGTTAAAAATTTAGTTAATTTACAAAAACAAGATTTGAACCAAAAATTACAAAATACCTATATTTCTAGGGCTGTTAATCTAACAAATACAAATTCAGATTTAATTAAGGTAATTATAGGTCCGAGGAGGGCAGGTAAATCTTATTTTGGTATACATCTATTAAAACAATATCCAGATTACGGGTATTTGAATTTTGATGATGATCGTTTAATAGGGGTTTCTGATTCTGAAGACTATTTAGTTTCAATTAATGAGGTTTATTCAAATCCAAAGACAATATTATTTGATGAAATACAAAATGTTCCTAAATGGGAATTATTTGTTAATAGATTACAAAGAAGGGGTTATAATTTAATTCTTACGGGTAGCAATGCAAATTTATTGAGTAGTGAATTAGCTACCCATTTGACTGGTCGACATGTAAAAATATATTTATTTCCATTATCTTATAGAGAGATAGTTGATTCTCAGAATAAAGATTTGACAAGTTATAATAAAAAAGAAATATTAAATACATATCTTGTTAATGGGGGTTATCCTGAGCCATTTGTGAAAGAATTAAATTATAAAACATATTTATCTGATTTAATAAATGCGACAATATACAAAGATATAGTAAAGAGATATAAAATAAGATATCCACAAAAAATATTTGATTTAGCAGTTTATTTGATATCTAATGTTTGTTCTGAATTTACCTGTAATTCATTATCTAAACTAACTAACATTAAAGACAGTAAAACAATTGATAAATATTTATCTTATTTAAAAGAATCGTTATTGTTATTTTCTGTACCTCGTTTTTCATATAAAATAAAAGAACAGATATCTGGCAATAAGAAAATATATTGTATTGATAATGGTATAATATCTAATTTATCTTTTAAATTTTCACCGGATTTTGGTAAATTATATGAGAATTTAGTCGCAATAGAATTAAAAAAGCGAGAATTATCTGGAGATATAAGTTTTTATTTCTGGAAGAATATACAAAATGAAGAAGTTGATTTTGTTGTAAAAGAGAACCTTAAAGTCAAACAGTTAATTCAAGTTTGTTACGATCTAAGTAATAAAAAAACAGAAGACCGCGAGATAAGGGCATTATTAAAAGCTAGTAACGATTTAAAATGTGATAATTTATTAATTATAACTTCTAATTTGGAATTAGAAAAAGAACATACTTGGTATGGCATAACAAGAAAGATAAAATACATTTCTTTATTAAATTGGCTATTAGAGAAATGAGTTTCTTTATCCTCCAAAGCCTTCATAGTACTTAAGCATTTTTTTCCAAGCGTAGTTTGCCGCAACTAAGAAGATTATCGCAAGAATTAATTCTGCAGAAATTAGTACAAATATTTCAAATGTATTTCCGAATTTAACAATGTTCAAAGTGATATTTGCTATATAATAAATAGGAAAAAATGCAAGATAAATCAGAAATAATTTTGGGAATAGATAAATTGGAAAGGTTGAAATTTTTCCATTAAATTGATTGATATTTGTTATTGAATATAATAACCCCCCTGATTCCAAATGTTTGATATCTCTAGATCTTAATAAATAATAAATTGATTGCATGAATACTGTACTTATTAATGTAATGATAAAGATCACGATTAAATATATTATTGCATTTGTATTCAGATATATTGCCGAAACAATAGCAATTGTAATAAGTTTTATTATTGTTATGAATATCATTTTTGTATTTAGGCTGCCAAAATAAATTTGAAATAATATATTTATTGGTCTTATTAAAAGCATATTTAATGTACCTTGTCTAACCAAATTGACTATTTGTGCCTGAGACGCCCAAATAAACGTCATGAGTGTATCTATTGTTTGAGAATAAATAAATAATTGCATATATGTTAATCCCATATTTGGAATTGCCTTTGTAAAAACTATTGCAAATAAGAATGATAATGCAATATATATTAATTCTCCAATAAAATATGCAACAAAATCAAATTTAAACTCTGCAGCTTGTTTTAAATTAACTCTAATATACCCCTTTGCAAGTCTAAAATAATATTTAAAATTTATCATTTATCCACCGTGTGCTTGAAATGATTTTGTGCCCATCTTATATGTGTACTTTAATAGGTAATATAATACAATAATCCAAATTATTGATATTATTAGTCCTAAAATTATTGTTTTTGTTTCAAATTTTCCTAATAGGATCATTGAAGAAAAATATTTCATATACTGAAAAGGAAATATTAGTGAAATTTTCTGGAAAATATCTGGAAAGAAAGTTAAAGGTAGCCAACCTCCATTTAAGAAGCCTACAATCATCAATATAATCATTCTTATTCCGCCAATTCTTTCTGTTTTAAATGCAATCGTTCCAATTAGCCCTAAAAGCAATGTTTGTAATATTACTGCAATAATTAAAAATATCAAAAACAAAATCATACTTACTATTGTAAATTTTGAATATGCTATTGCTAAGATAATAACTATTACAAAAAGTATTACAATAGAAAAAATATTTGTGCCTAATATTTCAAAATAATGTTTGAATATAGGATTAATATTTCTTAGAATATATTGTAATAACCCTCCATTGTTTATATTGTCTGCTAACATTTCCTCAACATAGAATATTAATGTTGATACTAGTAAATTTGCAGCATAATATAATACAAAATCATTTAATGAAAATCCTTGGATCTGTGTATAGCCTAAGCTAAATATATACCACCATAAGCCATAGGCAATAATTAATCCTACAATATAAGATAATGTTTGAGTAAATAACCAATATTTATATTCTAATGCGCCTTTAAATCCAACAATAAAGTAATTTTTAGCTAATTTGAAATTATTCATAGAATCACTTGTGAGAATCTTTGTAATATTCTTTTATTACTTCATCTAAGTGCATTTCATTGACTTCTAAATCAGTTATATCTAAACATTCAAATAACTGTTTTATTATTTTGCTTGAATTTTCAATTTCTAACTCTCCTTCAAAGTAATTTTTATTTTCTTTTTCTATTTTAATTTCATTTTTAATATTCTCAAAACATTTTTGATTTAATATTTTTGAATATGTTACCGAAATATATTTCTTTGATACATATTTATCTTTGAATTTTTCTAATTTTCCATCGTAAAGAATCTCGCCCCTATTCATAAACAATATTCTTTCACACAATTCTTCTATATCGCCCATATCATGGGTAGTTAATAATATTGTTACCTTTTCCTTTTCATTAATTTCTTTCAAAAATTCTCTAACTTTCTCTTTTGCCAATGCATCTAATCCAATTGTAGGTTCATCTAAGAAAACAATTTTTGGTTTGTGCAAAAATGATGCAACCAAATTAGCCCTCATTTTTTGTCCTAAAGATAATTTTCTTACTGATGTATTTAATAAATCTTTAATCCCCAAAATTTCTGACAGGTATTCAATTCTTTTTTCTGATTCTTCTTTGTTTAGATCATAGATTTCAGAATATAGTCTTAATGAATCTATTATTGGGATGTTATATTCTAATATACTTCTTGATCCAAATATAACGCCTATATTCATGACATATTCTTCTCTTTCTTCATAAGGAATAAATTTATTACAAATTGCTTTTCCTGATGTAGGGGTTAATATTCCAGAAAGTATTTTAACTAATGTTGTTTTACCTGCGCCATTTTCTCCGACTAAGCCAACAAACTCTCCTTGTTTAATTGTTATATCAACATTTGTTAATGCTTTAACAATTTCTTTTTCTGGTTTTAAGTAGTATCCAATTTTCTTAAAAAAGTTCGTATTAGGATTAGGTTTGTTTTTTTCAAAATGCTTTGTTAGTTTGCGTGTCTTAATAATTTCTGAATCAAAATCATAATTAGAGGTTATAATATCACCTTAATATTATAATAATATAAAAGATTTTTTAAAGAGAGTTTATTATCATTTTTTATTTTGTTTGTGTCATATATTATTAGAATTTATTTCTTTCTCCAAATTGTATAGTTTATTTAGAAAAATACAATTTTGTCAGTTTACTCAATGTTTTAATGAGTTTATAAATAAAATCCGGGAATTTTAGTTTTGGTTAACTTTTCTTACTGTATTCCAAAAATAGGTTGTTAAATATCACAAAAACACGCCTCACTATATGAGTTAATTAACATATAACTATATATATAACATATAGTTACAATATATATCTATGAATAGAAGGAACTCTCTAGGGTTCTTGAGTAGATCCCTAAGATTGTTTACAATTTTTGTTGTCCTTGGGCTAATGCTATCAATTTTTGCTTATTCTAACGATTTTTCTAGAAATATTACTAAAGGCGGCAAGACTATTACAGTAAATGATGTTATTTCAAATCCTAAGTATACTCGTGTAATTGTAAATAAAGAAGCAGGAAAAGTAAACACAATTTTTGATTACATGATATTTTTCAAAACTACAAACAAAACGTTTTCATACAATAATCAATCTGATTTTACAATAGGTTTGAAAGAGTTTATTCATGCCAAGATTTATTCTAATTTAGATTTAAAAGTTACTCAAAGCCCAGCTCATTTATCTTGTAATATTGAATCATTAAGATTAATTTGTAAAGTATTAGATAATTATGCAGGTAATGATACTTTGGTATTGGAGTTATATGATAAATCTTTCAAATTAAAATCTGCTATGAAGTTTGAATTTAAATTGACAAACAATTATGTTTTGCCAACATTTAATGTGAATGAAAAAACAATTGAGTTTAATGAAGACGAAGTATTAAATTTTGATTTAACAGGAATAGTAAATAACCCTGATGCATTAGCATATACAATTTCAATTTCTAGTTTACCTAGTTATAATAATTGTAGTATCAATAATTACACTTTGAATTGTAACCCTGTGCAAGATTATTTTGGTGGCGATAGTTTAGAATTAAAAATAAATGAATCAGGCTCTACAGCAAATATTTTATTAGAAATATTACCTGTGAATGATTTACCTATTTTAGATAACTCAAAATTAACAAATGGGTCTGTAGAAGTAAATATTAATGATGGTATTCATACAATTATAACTTTAGAGGATTATGTAATAGACCCAGATTATCCTAGAAGTTATTCATATCAAATAGTTGATACAACAAATATAGCAAGTTGTTTTATTTCAGAAAGCAGTTTGGATTGTGTAGGATTAAAAACAGGTACTGCAAACATAAATGTGTTGTTAACAGATGATAAATTAAGTTTAACTATTCCTGTGCATTTGGTTGTTTACAAAAATAATGCTCCTGTATTAGATAACTCAAAATTAACAAATGGAAAAATATTATTAGATATTACTGATAAACTTCCTGTATCGGTTAATTTGAAAAATTATGTTATTGATATTGATGATGTAAAAAATTATACTTATGAATTTGTATCTAATCCTACAATTGCAAATTGTTCTGTTAATGCTGATGTTTTGAGTTGTACAAAAATAAAAGATGGTTTAGAGAATTTTACAATAAAATTATCAGATGACAATTTTACATTATTATTGCCAATTGAAGTTCAAGTAATAACCCCTATTGTACCTCCTCAGTATTTGAATAATTTTATTGATAAAGGAATAACTATATTTGAAGCAAATCCTAATTTTATAATTAATTTAGAAGGTATCTTTTTAGATCCTAATGAAGACGGTTCTGGTCCTAACCCTGAAACTGATACTTTACAGTATGGTTTTGATAAGGTTTCAGGAAACGCAAATGTAGTTTGTAATTCTGGTTATAAGAAATTAAATTGTACTGCAAGTGGTGCAACTAGTTATGCAGATATAACTTTATGGGCACAAAGAGGAACAAAGAAAACGTATATCCCAAATGTTTATAGAGTTGCAGTAATTAAACAAAGTGATTTTTCTAGTGCTATATTTGGTCCTCAGAAAGTAATTAATGCACAAGCATTTGATATGGATTTGAGTGTTAAAAGTAATTTAGGTTTTGATATTTACAAATTGCCAATATCTGTTTACAGTGTACCTCCAGTAGAGACCCACTTCTATTACCCAGATGGTTCTATTGATGGTCAGTATTGGTATATTGATTTGAAATCTAATGAAGTTCAAACAAAGAAAGTTCAAGTAACAACTCCAAATGCTTCTGAGCCAAAAGATTATGAATTAGCCCCTAAGTTGGATGGCGTTACATCAACGTTTACTCCAACAATAGTAACAAGTATTCCTTACACTGCACAATACTTGAAAGATTATTTGAGTGTAGTTGGTTACACTCCAGGTCACAGAGATGATGGTAAAGATAATTACTTGCCTTTAGGTATTAAGACAGTTATCCCTTTCAAGATCTCTAATTATCTTGATGTTCCTGTTAATGTATTTGTGTGTAAAGATCCTACTATTGGGGATGCATCTCAAGTAGTTTTATATGATTCAGAAAATACAAATTTAGAAATAATTGCCCAATATTCTTGTGTAAGTAAAAAGTTATCCCCTGGATTAACAGAAGATACAATTGTCGCAAAAGTAAATGATATTTACAAGTTATATACTCCAGTTTTGTTTTTGGATTTACAAAAGCCAATATTATCTGATGCTAGTTTTGCAAGTTATTGGACCTATAAAAATGCATCAAACACATTTATTTTAGACAATCCAGAAATGCAGTTTTATTTTGATAATTTAAGTTTATTAGGAGCAAATGTATTAAGCCCATCAGATGGTTCTACACTAACTAAAAATACACAATATAATTTGAATGTTAGATATAGTAATTCTTATGCTTATTCATTAGTAGATGTTCCTGGTTGTTTTAACTTGATATATGGACTAATTGGTAGTGGAGTATATAGTACAGATAATGATTTTGCAAGTACAATCGGAAGTAATTGTACAAATATAAATTTAGGATATCATTCGTCTACATCTACAGATAATAAAAAGACAATGCCTTTCCAATTCAAAACAAAATCTTTAGGTGCAAATTTAGATAATCCACCATTCTTTGCAATTGCTGGCGGATTTAATACCCCATCAGGTTTCTTAGATGTATTTGATGCATGGTATATTATTAATTAATCTTTGTGATGAATTTAGATTAAAAAAAATCAAATATTTGCTGAACACTATTATGAAAGATTACAAATTATAACCATAATCTTTATATTAATGTATATTATATATAATTAGAGATTATATGTATAGACTTGCTAGATTATTCTTGATTTTTGGATTGTTTTGTTTTCTTGTGTCAACTACTTGTGTTGCGATGGCAACAGTAGACTCAGTTTCAATTGAACCTAGTGTATTCTATTCTGATAGTCAAACAATTAGTGTTGTTTTTAATGTAAATAATCTTGCAACTGATGGGTCTACGTATACCTTAACATTACTTGATTTACCAACTATTTTTAGTTTGCAAACTGTTGCAAATTGTACAGATACACTAAAATGTGACCCTCCTAACAATAATAAATATACCTTTACCCCCACTCTTCCAGCAGGCACTATAAAATTTGTTTTTTCTAATTCTAATATTATTGTTTTAGAATCGTATAGTTGGGAATTAAAGAAAGGTAGTTGTCCAGGAAAATTGGACTCATGTTATTTGTCTAATACGGAAACCTTTCAAGTTACTCCAGGTAACCCAACATTTAATTTATTGTTAAGGGATTTTAATACCGGTAAAGAAGAGACTAAGTTTGGAAAGACGTCTCCTGTGCAAATTGCTATTGAGCAATTGTGGGATAATGTTGATGATGATAAAAAAGATTATATTTCATGTACATATACAATTAAAAAAGCAGGAACAGTACAAAAAACAAATACAGTTACTTCTTGGCAAGCAAATGAAACAAAAACAGATCACACTTGGGAAACATTTACTATTAGTGATTTAAGTGGTGCTGACGATTATGATATTTATGCAACATGTAATGATGGCCATTTAGATTCTCAAGAACAACATGTTGGTTTTACATATGAAGATAAAGTCCCCGAAGTTGATGTTATTACTTTTTTGCCAGACAAAGTATATCCAGATAAAAAAGTTAAATGTAATGCTACATTTATTGATCTAGATGATCAAGCAACAACAGTAACTGGTACATATAGATGGTATAAAAATGGAACCGAAGTAACTAGCGTTACAGGAAATGAATTTGATTGCTCAACAAATTCTTGTAAAAGTGGAGACGAAATAAAATGTGGAGTAACTCCAAAAAACTCTCAATCAGGACAAGAAGAATTTAACAAATTAAATGTAAGTTCTTATTTTTCAGATGTTAAAATATCTGCACCTTACAAGTTGCAAGTTAATCAGGAAGATAGTTTTAATGTAACAATGAATTATTCGGGAACAGGAACATTATCATACTCCTGGAGCTTTGGTGATGGTTCAAGCTCAACAGAGAAAAGCCCTAAGCACGCATTTGCAAGCAAAGGCACACAAAATATAACATTAAATGTAACTGATGGGACATCTACTGCAACTGATAGCGTATCTTTGGATGTTGTTGATGCTGATTTAATAATTAATGTAAAAAGCCCAACAATAAACCAGGAATTAGTTAAAGGCGATTCATTAAATGTAAAGGCATCATTAACTGATAATACTGGCTCACCTATTGTAGATGGAAATGTTATTGCAAATTTAAAATCAGGAGACAAAATCTTTGCAACTAGCCAATTAACTTCAAATGCAGGAATATTCGAAGGCTCTATTCCAATAAGTTATTTAGTTCCAAGCACATTGGAATTGGAAATATCTGCAAATTATACAAAATCAGGAGTAAGTTTAACAAATAAAAAAATAGTTCCATTAACATCAACACCAATAGATTCTTTGCAACCATTATTTGATTTTGATTTAAAATATTTAGAACCAAAAGAAAATTCTTTTACTGTAGGCAATGTAATTAATTCAATAAAAGTATGTTTTAAATTGCCAGACAATACTTTTGATGATGCGATGCAAGGAAAACTAATTCTAAGTGCAGCAAAAGATTATGAATTCAAATTAGATGAAATAAAAGACAAATGTTATAATCTTTATCCTGATTATAGAATTCCCAAAGAGGATTTAGATACTGGAATAACATTGAAGTTCAAAGAAACAAAAGATTCTTATGATAATTATATTAAAGCAAGTAATGTAAAGAAATTTGAAGTTATTCCTTTGCCAAAAGTATTTGATTTGGTTTTGATTGAACCTAGTATAGAAAAAACAAATTATGGCCAAATTGTTTTTATCAAAGCAAAACCAGTAATAAGAGATGGTTATTCTTTTAGTGATTTAAAAGAATTAAAAGCAGAGATTTTATACTCGGGCAAAACATATGATTTAAGTTTTGATGATTTGAATTCAGAAAAAATATTTTCAGGATCATTTTTACCTAATTTAGAAAATACAATTAATTTTAAAGTATTTGCTTCAGGGACATACAAAGGAACATTAGTTGAAGAATCTGTAAACAAAACTCTTATTGCTACAAACGAATTAAAAGTAACATTATTGAGCCCAAATGAATCAGGAATAATTGATGAGTTAGGCAAAGTAATTATTAGTGTTAACTATCAAAACAATTTAGTTTATGATGGTAATGAAATATCTTTGAACTTAAATGATAAAAATACTATATTTACAAAGATTAATGATGGTAAATATGCTGGTGCATTTGCTAGTGATTCATCAGATGTAGGATTTTTCAAATCTGGTGCTTTGAAGATTGTAGGTCAGGACTCAAAAGGTAATGGTATTAATTATGGTACAGATATCCCTACTATGTCTTGGAAAATGCCAATGTTTGTTTATGACATTTTTGCAGGAATAATAATTATAATTATTGTTATGGCAATCGTTATGACAAGAATCTCATCTAAAACAAGAAAATTAGCACAAATGTATGCTAATAAAAGCTCGGAAGAGTTACAAGATGAGTTAACTGTTGCTAAGCAAACTTTAGGAGAATTACAAAGAAAATTCTTCAAGCAAGAAGTTTCTGAAGATGTTTTCAAAACTCAGAAAATCGAATTGGAAAAGAAAGTTGCATTGTTAGAAGGGAAATTAAAAACTGAAGATTTAAGAGAACAGAAAGTTCATGATGCAAGCAAAGAATATGTAAATAACATGCCGGATAACATGCGAGAACAATTAGAAAAGAAACTGAATTTGCAGAGCGATGTTTACACAAAATACAAAGAGGATATTGATACTCTTTCAGCAAAATTGATGCCTTACAAAGATAAATATTCTCCTGATGATATGCGAATTGCTATTAAACAGAGCAAAGAATTGCCCGAAGATATTATTGATAAAATAATTGGAAAGATTTATGATTAATCACTCTATATTCAACCTAGTTTAAGCTCGCCATTAGTTATAAACTACGTTTTTAGTCGTAGTATACACTTCAAACTACGTTTAAAATCGTAATATGACTACTATTTATAAATAGATCTATATACTATTTACTTATGGTTGAAAGTTTATCTGAAAATCTAAATTTATTATTAGAATATGATGTTTTAGTAAAGAGTCAGAAATTAACCACTCAAAGAAGCGTATATAATCAGATAAAGAATAAAATAGATAATTTCTTTAAAATTGGTGGCCTAAACATAATATCTTTGATTGGGCTTAGAGGTACTGGAAAAACAACAATATTGAATACCATTGCAAAAGAATATAATACAGTCTATACTAGTGGCGACTTTTTAATGAATTATTCTATAGATCTGAAATCTCTAATAAAATTATATATTAGTTTAGATAAAAAAATAATTATAATTGATGAAATAACTTATTTGAAAGACTGGCAGATGGATTTAAAGATTTGGGGAGACGCATATCAAAAATATTTATTTATAATATCTAGTTCCTCTGCATTAGATTTGACAGATTATTCTGCAGATATATCTCGAAGATTAGATTTATATAAAATAATGCCTTTAAGTTATTCTGAATATTTACATATAACAAAAAATATTTCTTTGAATTTTAGAGAAAAGTTATTAGATATTATTTTTAGAACTCCTAACAACAAAAATAAATATGATAAATTAATTAAATTAAATTCTGAGTTACCAATAGAAAATTATAAATATTTTGAAGAATATAAACTAAAACAATTACCCTCTTTGTTAAATGAAACACAATCATTACCAAAAATAAAAGAAATTATTGATAAAGTGATTTATAAAGATATTCCAAAATTAGATAATTTACATACAAACAATTTAATAAAAATTGAACCTATTTTGAGATTTTTGGCAGTTAATGAAAAAACAAATTATGACAATATAGCTAAAAATGTAGGTTTGAAGAGAGATATTGTTGAAAAAATAGTAAATTTATTAATAAAATCACATTTAATTTTTGTAATTCCTGACGTAGTTCCAACAAAAAATTTTAAAACTACAAAAAAAATATTGTTTAATATTCCTTCATTGAGATTTGCATTAGATCAAATTCACATAAAAAATATAATTGGTTTTGGTCGAGAAGATATGTTTGCTTATATTATAAGAAATATTGATTTGGGCATAGCATATAATTACAAACAAAATGGTTATGATTATTTAGTGGATGGCATAAAATTTGAAATTGGCAATAATAAAACTGCACTATCTAATAATGTTATTGTTATAGGTGATTTTTTTAAATTAGAATTAAAAGGCGATGTGTTGTATATTCCATTTAGTATATTTTCATTAATACTTTAATTAATTGTTAAATACCAAACAATTCCCTTTTAATTCTTTCTAAACTATATTATATTGTGGACTATTCTACGTATTTTAGGTCAATTGATATATTAAAAGAATTGGTATAAACTAACAAATAAGAACTTTGCTAAATGGTATTTAATGTGTTTAAAGGAAATAAAAGCAAGCCTTTAACCTAGTTTTACGAAGGAAAACTCATTATAATGGAAATTATAATAATTCTGGTTATAATCTAAGTTTTGATTAATATTAACATAACATTTATAATAATATTGTTATATTTATTATTTATAATAAAGGTGGTTTTATGGCAACATTATCGGTATCAATACCTGAAGAGTTAAAAGCAGAAATGTTTGGGTTTGAAGAAATGAATTGGAGTGCAGTGGCAAAAAAAGCATTTGAAGATAAAGTAATGCAATTAAAAACACTTAAAAGATTATCAGAAAAAAGCAAATTAACTGAGAATGATGCTAAAGAATTAGCTAATATAGTAAACAAAGCTGCAACAAAGAGATTTTTAGAGAGGGCTTAATGCGTTTAGTTGTAGATGCAAACATTTTGTTTGCGATTATAATTAAAAGAAGCTTTTCATTAGAATTATTTGTTAATGAAAAGTTAGAATTATTTGCGCCAGAATATCTTTTTGTAGAATTAGATAATCATAAAGACTTACTTCTTAATAAATCAGGGTTCACAAATGAAGATTACATTAATTTTGTAAGCGTATTAAAAGCTAGAATTACTATTTTACCTGAGAAGAATTATAACACATTTATTGATTATGTAACCTCAATTTGTCCCGATAAAGAGGATATTATCTATTTTGCTTTGGCATTATCCTTGAATGCACCATTATGGAGTAATGATAAAATATTAAAAACACAAGACATTGTAAAAGTAATATCTACACAAGAATTATTAGATATTATTAAAGATTAATGAGAAGTAAGTTAACTTTAGTTATAATTCCATAACTAATTCTTGCCATTTTAAAAGTCTATGAGATTTAGATAAATCTAAATGTGAAAATTGCTTAGAATTTAACATCCCAAACATACAATCATCAAAATAAACTTGAGTTTTTAATCTATTATTTTTAAAATTACATTTTCTAAAAATAGTTTGTAATTCTTGTGCATCTAATGGTATTGATGCAAGAACGCGATTTTCTTTTCTTCGTTTTGCTAATTTCTTACTAAAATTTATTGCATATTTTGTAAGGCCTTGTTTTCTATATCTTGGCAATATCCCTATCAAACCTATACCAAATTTACCTAAAAATTCAACGGAAATGCCAACCTCTAATACTCCTACTTTTTTGTCATCTAATAAAATGAAATAATCCTTTTCTGTGATTGGGGCGTCATGAATTTTAAAATCAATTGTTGCATAGTAACTATCTGCAAATATTTCGTTTTTTAGTTTTGTGAATTCTTCTCTATCTCTTCTTAATGCCTTTTTGATTTTAATGTCTATTCATCTCACCTGTAAATATATAACAAAGAAGAGTTTAAATTATAATACAAAACCCCTATTTTTAAACCTTTTTCCTCTAATTCTTATATATAAATTATATGTTATAGTACTTATTATATTGGGTAAAGGGATCAAAATGAGCGAAATTAGATTTATAGATATAGAGAAAAAATGGCAAGAGAAATGGGAAAGTTCAAAAACATTTGAAGTAAAAGAAGATTCAAAGAAAAAGAAATGTTATGTCTTAGAAATGTTTCCTTATCCTTCTGGTGCAGGCTTACATATGGGCCATGCATTGAATTATACTATTGGAGATATTCAAGCTCGTTTTAAAAGAATGAATAATTTTAATGTTTTATATCCTATGGGTTATGATGCTTTTGGTTTGCCTGCCGAAAATGCAGCAATTAAAGTTGGAGAACATCCTGGAAAATATACTGAAAACTCAATGAATAATTTTGTGATGCAACAAAAGTCTTTAGGATTAAGTTATGATTGGTCAAAAAAATTAGCAACTTGTAATCCTGAATACTACAAATGGAATCAATATTTCTTTTTGAAATTTTTTGAATCAGGATTAGTATATAGAAAAAAATCAGCAGTAAATTGGTGTCCTAAATGTGCAACAGTTTTAGCTAATGAACAAGTTCATAATGGAAAATGTTGGAGACACGAAGATACTGATGTAGAAACAAAACAATTAGAACAGTGGTTTATTAAAATAACAAAATATGTTGAAGAATTATTAAATGAAATACCAAAATTAGATTGGCCAAATAGAATTAAAGTATTGCAAGAAAATTGGATAGGAAAATCTTTTGGAACAGAAGTTATATTTAATATAAATAGTGAAGATTGGAAAGTATTTACTACTAGACCAGATACATTATACGGCGTAACATTCTTGGTAATAAGTGCACAACATTCTAAATTATTTGATTTAGTTACAAAAGAAGAAAAACCAAAAGTTGAAGCATTCTTAAAGAAATTAAAAAGTGTTTCAGAAAAAGAATTAGAAGATATGGAAAAAGAAGGAGTATTTACAGGATCCTATGCAATTAATCCATTAACAAAAGAAAAAGTACCTGTTTATGCAGGAAACTTTGTTGTTGCAGATTATGCTTCTGGAATGGTAATGGCTGTGCCTTGTCATGATCAAAGAGATTTTGAATTTGCAAAAAAATATAATATTCCGATTAAACTAGTAATACAAAACAATGAAAATAATTTAGATGCAAAAACAATGCAAAACGCATATACTAAAGATGGAATATTAGTTAATTCTGATAAATTCAATGGATTAAAGAACAGAGAAGCAATAGATAAAATAACTGAATATTTACAAAGTATTAATTTAGGTAGCAAAACTGTTCAATACAAATTAAGAGATTGGTTAATTTCAAGACAAAGATATTGGGGCACACCAATTCCAATGATTTATTGTGATAAATGTGGTATTGTTCCAGCAAATGAAAAAGATTTGCCAATATTATTGCCTGAAAAAGTTAAATTTGGAGAAGGAAATCCTTTAGCCACAAATTCTGAATTCATAAATGTTAAATGTCCTAAATGTAATGGTAATGCAAAAAGAGAAACAGATACAATGGATACATTTTTTGATAGTTCATGGTATTTCTTAAGATTCCCAGATTCAAAAAATGCAAAAGAACCATTTGATAAATCAAAAATAAAATACTGGTTACCAGTAGATCATTATATTGGGGGCGCAGAACATGCATGTATGCATTTAATATATGCTAGATTTTTTACAAAAGTATTAAGAGACCTAAAATATATTGAATTTGGCGAGCCATTTAATAAATTATTTAATCAAGGTATGTTACATGCAGAAGATGGCAATAAAATGTCTAAGAGTTTAGGGAATGTTGTTAATCCGATAGACATAATTAAAAATTATAGTGCAGATTCATTAAGATTTAATTTAATGTCATTAGCATCTCCTGATAAAGATTCTGTTTGGTCAACTAACGGCATGGAAAGTGCACATAAATTTGTAAATAAATTTGTTGATTTTTATAATAAAATAAAAGTAGGTGCTAGTAGTTTAAAAGTAGAACACCTAGTAAATAAAACAATAAAAGAATATACTGAAGATATTGCAAATTACAAATACAATGTAGGGATAATAAAATTAAGAACATTGTTAGATTATGTTGTGCAAGAAAAAGAATTATCAAAGAAAGACCTAGAATCATTACTAAAATTATTACACCCTTTTTGCCCACATATAACAGAAGAGTTATGGGAGAAAATAGGAAATAAACCATTCTTGAGTTTACAATCTTGGCCTATTTGTGATGAAAGTAAAATCAATCCTAAATTTGATAAAGAAGATATTGCTTTAGAGAACTTGTCTGAAGACATAAATAAAATACTAAAAGTAATACAGGACAAGCAAGATGTAAAGAAAACAAAAGCATATGTTTATGTAATTCCTAATGAATTAGATATTTACAATAGTGTAAAAGACAATGTTAAAAAGAAAACTGGTTTAGATATATTTGTTTATGCTGTAAATGATAAATCAAAAATAGATCCTGAAAACAAAGCAGGCAAATCTAAACCAGGTAAACCAGCATTGCATTTGGAGTGATTTATATGGGTGACAATGCATCAAGTTTAGCTAAAAAGAGCGCTAAATTAGCACACGTAACAAGACAAGCATTAGCAAATAGAATCGCTATTGCAAAATTAGGTGCAGTACGTAGAGCAAAGGCAATAAAAACAAGTAAAACAAAAGAGTGATGTTTTTGAATCCTATAAAGAAATCAAAAACTTGGTTAAAAGAAGCGGTCACAGAATTTATTGATAATGGTACTTCTTTAAACCCAAAAGAATTATTGATTTCCCCAATACCTACATTAATTTTACTTTTTATTTCAATACCTCTAGTTTTAGGGCCGTATAATAAATATAGATTTGATAAAAAATCATTGGAATTATATTTAGGTAGTTTTGTCAATAGGCAAATAAGATTAAGTGAAGGTATTGATACTGTTCCTCAATTAAAAGATGAATGGGAATCAAAATTGTTTGATGATTTATATTCTTTGGAAAACATTTTCAAAAATAAATTAACTCCTGCACAATTAGGACAAATTGCGGCTAT
>Ga0172371_10000475_pt1 | contig 61677 bp, 65 predicted proteins | sample Lak12m_FD_114543 | JGI IMG/M metagenome (GOLD analysis project Ga0172371, IMG submission 114543) | Freshwater microbial communities from Kabuno Bay, South-Kivu, Congo - kab_022012_12m | ecosystem: Environmental > Aquatic > Freshwater > Lake | place: Democratic Republic of the Congo: South-Kivu... | reverse complement strand
CCAACTCATTCAATCATGAGAAAGTGGTTCTTTATCGGAACAAAGAAGGCCTCAACGAGCTGCGATGGGTACACCGAATGATTGCCAACCTCAAGGCGAATCTGCTGGGGACTCATCACGGAGTCAGTGGGAAACATCTCCAGAGGTACTTGTCCGAATTCTGTTACCGCTTCAACAGGCGCTTCTGGGAGTCCCAACTGTTCGACAGGACACTCAATGCGTGTGTGGCTACTTCTACAGTAACCTATGCTGAGCTAAGGACATAATCCATATGCAAAAGGGTTTTCCCCCTGGACCCCCTTTCCGAAAACTCCTAAATGATTGCGGCCAAGCCCTGGTTTAGCGACGGGTTCACTCACCCGCACACGAGCTTAAGAAGCATGTTTAGGAGTTCTTTGCGGGGGGTCCGGGGGGCGCGGGTTTTTTGCAAGAAAGAGCCCCCCGGACCCCTTGACGAGCAAAGGAGCTACTACTTAAAGGAAAAATGTATGACAAATAGCCGGGCCGATCATCGGCCGGACATGCAATCGTTACCAAAACTCGCGCCGGAAGACACTTTTCGGTTCGAATGCGGGCCTCATGTGCCCTGTTTTACGGAATGCTGCGCAAAACTGGAATTGCGTATAACACCTTACGATGTATTGAGACTAAGCCGAAAATTGCTTATGTCGTCAGGCGAATTTCTGGAATCTTACGCGGATATGAAATTGGACGCGGCTCATGGTTTCCCGGAGTTTGTCCTGAAGATGGATCCTGCGACTGAAAACCGATGCCCGTTCGTCACGCCACAGGGATGTTCGGTCTACGAAGATCGGCCGGGCGCGTGCAGGATGTATCCTCTGGGCAGGGCTTCAACCTCTCATCCTCTCGATGGTAGCCGGAGAGAATTCTATTTTACCGTCAAGGAGGATCATTGCCGAGGGTTTGAACGGAAAAGAGAATGGAAAGTGAGCGAGTGGGTCGACGACCAGGGCCTGATCGAGTACAATCGAGTAAATGACCTGTTGATGGAACTTTACGTGCTGAAAACTCGGGGCAAGGCGGTGGCTCTGGGACCGCAACACGTGCAAATGTTTGTAATGGCCTGCTATAATTTGGATAGATTCCGCGATTTTCTTTTTCATAGCAAATTTTTGGAAAAGTTCGATCTGGACAACAGCATGCAGGAGGCCCTCCGAAAGGATGATTTGGAGCTCCTCAAATTCGGAGTCCGATGGTTGAGATTCGCGCTGTTTCGAGAACCGGTCCTGAGGATCAGATAATCATCATGAAGAATGTCATATTAGCGCTTTCTTTAGCCTATGCGGCAGGGAACGTCGGCGGGCTCATCAACAGTCTGGCCGTTTGGCTTCTTGGGTTCTTGGGAATCACCACTGCTCTGGGTGTCAGCATTGCTCCTCCATTGAGCGCGGCGTGGCTGTACCCGCGACTTGTCTGGGGAGGCTTGTGGGGGTTCCTGTTCCTGATCCCGCTCGGCAAATCTCCTCTCCTTAGAGGCGTGATTTACAGCCTCGGTCCAACTCTAGCGCAGCTATTTATCGTATTTCCCCTCAAGGACGGCAAAGGAATGATGGGGATGGACCTGGGCGCTCTCACGCCTTTGCTGGTCATTATTGCCAATGTGGTTTGGGGTGTCGTAACGTCATATTGGCTGGCCTGGATTGAAGGCAGAACTAAGATTCTCTTCGTGCCGTCGAGTATGCTCTTGGCTATGGCCATCAAAGGCGGCTCGCGGAGTCATTGACACGTTCGGAATTCATAAGGTAAGAAAAATCATGCCCCACAAAAATTCTCCCTCAGTTAGATTCCTGCTGGGAAATGAAGCTATCGGACGAGGTATAATTGAGGCTGGCTGCGCCGTGGCCGCTGCCTACCCCGGCACTCCGTCATCGGAAGTTCTGGAATCCTGCGTCCGCTGGAAAAAGGAACTCGATCATCCTATCTATTTGGAATGGTCCGTAAATGAAAAGGTCGCCTTCGAGACCGCCTATGGCGCGTCTCTCGCCGGAGGCCGCGCCGCTGCGATAATGAAGATGGTTGGACTCAACGTGGCCTCGGACCCTGTGCTGAGCGCGGCGTATTTGGGCGTTCGCGGAGGATTGGTCATTGTTGTGGCTGACGATCCGGGCCCTCATTCAAGTCAGACCGAACAGGACAGTCGATTTTTCGCATGGTTTGGAAAGATTCCGGTACTGGACCCGGGGACTCCGGCCGAGGCCCGCGAAATGACGGTACGCGCCTTTGAGTTGTCGGAAAAATATGAAGTCCCGGTGCTTCTCAGGCCATGCTTGCGAGTTTGCCACGCTCGGCAGAATGTTCCACTTGGAACGCCTCTGGGGCCGAGCAATGTGGGGCCTTTCAAAAAGAATTGGCAGCGCTGGGCGGCCATACCACGGTACCGGCTCGTGCTGCACGGCCAACTCAACGAGAAGATCGAGAAGATAAGGCAGGATGAGCCTGAGGCTCGTCCTGCGCTCATTCGGCAAGGCGGCGGCTCGACGGCGGTAATTACCTCGGGGTCCGTTTCTTCACATGTTAAAGACATCATCGAGTCCGATGAACGCCTTTCAGGCCTGGACGTATACAAAGTGGATCTTCCGTTTCCCTGCGACAATTCGGCTCTCCAGAAGATCGTGGACGACCACGAGCGGACCCTCGTGGTAGAGGAAACATATCCGGTCCTGGAACTTCAATTAATGGACAGACGCAAGGTTTCCGGTCGGCTCACAGGGGCTGTGCCGGGTCAGGGAGAGCTAGTTCCCGAGACCGTTGAAGACATAATTCTCAGGACTGTGGATTTGGAGCCTCCCTCAAGAGAGGCGCCTGCGATCAAGCCTCGGCGACCGTCTCTATGTCCGGGCTGCCCCCACAGACCCGCGTTCTATCTAATCAAGACCATATTCGATCAGGCGGTTTATTCCAGCGATATTGGATGTTACACGCTTGGTATCAACATGGGCGCGGTGGATACTTGTTTGTGCATGGGGGCGTCCATAGGCATGGCCGGAGGTTTGTCCAGACTACGCTCTTCTACGGACGAGACCAGGGTTGTGGCCACCATCGGGGATTCAACTTTCTATCACGCAGGTGTGCCGGCCTTAATAAACGCTGTTCACACCAAGGCGTCATTTGTGCTGGTAATCATGGATAACAGCCTGACCGCAATGACAGGGGGCCAACCTACTCCAGGCAACGCTTTTCTGGCCGACGGTTCGGCGGGAGCGGCGGTAGATTTGGAACGACTGGTGAGAGGATGCGGGATTGACTTCGTCGATGTCGTGGATCCGTATGACCATGACAGCGCACGCGACGCGCTGGAAAGGGCCAAAAATTACACTTTTGACCAAAATAACGGAGTGGCCGTGGTTGTCACTCGACGGGCCTGCGTGCGCGCGCCGGGAGCGGCAATTCCTTCGGAGCGATATCAGGTGGGAGAGAACTGCGACCTTTGCATGACCTGCATCAAAGACTTGGAGTGCCCGGCGATGCATCTGGTCAGGGAAAAGAAGAAGATCGAAATAGACGCGGATCTTTGCGCGGGTTGCGGATTCTGCGCCCGGATCTGTCCATCTGAGGCTATCAGTTCGAGAGGTGAATAAGATTTATGAGCGAACTCATTCTTTGCGGACGAGGCGGCCAGGGCATTGTTTTCCTTACCCGATTAATCGGCGAAATCGTTACGGACAAGGGTCTGGACGTGATTTCCTCAGAAACGCACGGAATGGCGGTAAGGGGGGGCTCCATCAACAGCCATTTGCGAATCGGGCCGTTTTCCTCTTCGCTGATTCGACTGGGCCGAGCTGATTTCCTTGTATCATTGGACGCTTCGGAAACTGCAAACAATAGGCATTATCTCAGGCCCGACGGACAGATCGTCGAGAATTCCACATTGCCCGATGAACCTGGAATAAGACGTTGCGATGGAGCCTCTTTCGCACGGAATTTGGGGCGCATACAACTTGAAAACGTGGTGCTGCTTGGATTTTCTTCCACAGTGGAAGGATTTCCCGTGTCCGCAGAGGAAATCCGCGACATGCTCAGCAGAGATCCACGTGAAAAAGTCCGCGCCATGAATTTGGAAGCCCTGGAGCTGGGCGTTAAGGCCGCCGGGTGAGGCGCTTCGGCAAGGATAGTAGGGGCTTTTTACCGCAGAGACCACAAAAATGTCATTGCGAGGAGTGAAACGACGAAGCAATCCTTCGAGTCAGGAGATTGCTTTCCCCCCTGAAAAGCCGGGGAAGCAATGACACTGGCCGGTCTCAGCGGCAAATGATCTATTCTTGATGCTTAATACGTAGCATTCTGTCCTTGACCTCATTCGCCAAAAGCCTTACTCTGGAAAAAATAGCAGCGAGGGAAATTGTGGCCGGAATTGAGGATGTGCTCCTGGGGTTGGCGGATCGTGTGCTCGATTTTGATGAGGCATCGTTGACGCAATTACAGGAGAAATATTTGAAGAAGGTCTCGGAATTTTCGCCCAGCCGCGACTGGGAGCAGGCGATAGTGGTTTATTTCCTCATCAATTCCATAAGAGTTAAGAACAAAATTTTCAATGAAAAGGTAAAAGCATCTAAGACTGCTACAGAACGACCAAAGCGCTCGAAAACTCTTTTTAAAATAGTGAAATAACAGATGTTAGGTGATTCGCATGGTCGAACTCAGCACATGTGCCTGACATAACGTGATTTAGTAGGCAACGTGGAACTTTTTTGTCTTTGCTTTTTATCTGTAAAAAGGTATAATATAAAAGTCTTATTGTTTGCACTTTGAACTGATCGGCGAAAACAAACGTGATGAGTACAGCGTAGGTGTTGGCAGGTGTAAAGGGACGTGGGTTTTGCCGAAAGGAGACGCGTGATGAGAAGAAGATTGATGGTCCTGACGGGAACGATCTTGGGCGTTCTGCTTATGGTCGCATCTGCGCCGGGGCAATGGCCTGCCAGTAACGCTTACGATCAATCGACGTTGCTTCAGACCCCCAGCGGCAGTTTTGATCAGAGTCAGCCGCCCGTTTATTATCCGTACTGGCAAAATTACTTAGATAATATGCAAAGAGAAGGAGGCTATTACTCCATTACCGGTAATTACGGCGGGTCTGCGCCAATAACAAGCTACTATCCGGCGACTTCTTCTGGCGGAGCCACATCACCTCAGACGACCCAATCGAACATGTATTACAATCCTTCAGATTATCAGGCGGTTCAGGGCGCCCCGGCCTACGGGGCTGCTCCTGTGCAGCAACCGGCTTATCAACCACCGGTCGCTGCGCCGCATCCCGCTCAAGGGACCTCCAAAAAGAAGAGACGGCTCAGCGCAAAGCAGCGGGTCGCGGAGCAGTCTCCGCAACAGAGCTACTATCAGCAGTCGCCCCAGGATTATCAGCAGCAATATTACGGGCAACAGCCGCAATACCAGCAGCAACCGTATGGGCAACAGCAGCAATACCAGCAACCAGGCTATTATCAGCAGCAGGCCGGACAATACCCGGGGCAGTATGCCGGATATCAGCAGCAAGCCCCCGCTGCGCAGCCACAAACAACAGCCGAAGCGCCATCCGGACTGAATCAAGACCCTGTGGTCAGGGACGCGCAACAAAAAGCTTATGAAAGGGCTGTAGCCCGACAACGTGCAGCGGAATTGGCGGCGCAGCAGCAAGCTGCCGTTCAGGAATTGCAGCAGGCTCAGCAAATGCTCGAGGCGGCTCAGGGTAAATTTCGAGAACAAGAAACCAAGCAAAAGCAGTTGCAGGAGGAGTATCATAAGAAAGCCGTAGCCGAAGCGTATGAAGGTCTTCGAACGGCTCAACAACGCTACTATGATCTAATGGGCGTGTCCGGCGAAAGTGGAAGGCCGCCCTCCCGCCAGGGATATCCGGTCCAGGCTAGAGCTCCGCAACAGATGCAATATCCCCAGCAAGCTCCAGGCCAAGCTCAGCCACAACCATATGGTCAACAGGCTCCGGCAGCCCAGTATCCTCCTCAGGGTGTGGCCCAGCAGCAGCCTCAATACCAGTATGGAGTCAGCCAGCCCCCTGTTGGTGTGCCTGCAGGCCAGCCCTTTTCTCCTTCGCCTCCAGGTCAAGCGACGCCCTTGACGGTTCAGCAACAACCGCAACAGGAGGAGGGTGGAGGTTTCTGGGCGACCTTGAAAGAGATTTTCCTACCCCCAACGACTTCAGTTCCGAATCCTCGGCCCATGGACAGAAGGTCGACGACCGATCCGTACGGAGGATAGCCGGCGCTTCGGAAACCGGAGATCTCTAAACAAGAAATCCGGCCTGCGTCAGGCCGGATTTCTTGTCTTTTAGTACAGGTTGCTCCCGCAAACAAATCGCGCCACGAACCCGCTATTGGCTATAGGTTTTCTGAATCATATCATTGAGATACCTTTCGGGATTTTGTATAGCCTCTTTGGATATTGTAAATTCATGGCTTTCCGAGCGTTCCATTACCAGTTTCAGCCCATGATGATAATTCTGAAAGATCTTCCGGCAAACTATTAATGCCTCTTCAGAACCATTGAGCACCAGTTTGGCCAATTCGTGCAGCGCATCGTCCGCAAAACGAATTCTCAAACCGTACAGTCGTTGAAATTCCTCCTCAAACGATCGGATCTCGTTCTGCACCTTGATATAGCGCTGATACATGGTTTCCGCAGAGACGCCTTGCCTGATCGCTGCATCAACGACGGCCTCCAGGGCGATGCCTTCCAACCCCTTCCCGAATGTTTTCACGAATTCACTCCGGCGGCCTTCCAACTCGTCGAGTAGCTGGCATCTTTCAGCCGCATCCACCGCATCGAAAAGCCGGCCTCGCGACGGATGCGTCTCATCGTTGAGAATAGCCTCTACAAACCCTCTCGGGTCCTCAACTAAGTCTTCCGTCACCGTGAATCTGTTGACTTGGGTTGACGGGAGCATCCTCTCGAATCCGACTAACAGCTTTTCCATAACGCTGATCAGCGATCGCGCGCCCGTCTTCTCTTTATGAGCCATTTCCGCTATTTTCATCAAAGAGCCTTCAGTGAAGCGAACATCTATGCCATAAGATTTGAAATCCTGCTTTTTTGCCGTTACCACCGAAGAGTATCTATTCTTCAGAATCTTGTACAAGTCCTCAGTTTCCAAATCCTCAAGCACCGCTATAACAGGGAGACGCCCCACAAATTCGGATTCAAAGCCGTATTCAATCAGGTCTTCGGGTTTGACTTCCCGAAGTGTTGCGCTCCGGTTATCTTTCTCCTTCAGCGTCGCGCCAAAGCCGAGTCCCTTACGCTGTAACCTTTTGGAGATAATCTCCTCAAGTCCATTGAAGGCGCCTGATACGATGAACAGGATATCTCTGGTATTAATCGTCCGTTTCAGCCTCTTACCTGTTTTTTGGAAATGAGCCGCAGCCTCCATCAATGAAACCGGATCATGCGCGACCTTCAAGTCAACCTCGGTCTCTTCCATCGGCTTAAGCAGGTTTCTCTGGACCCCGCTGCGGGAAACGTCCAGGCCGATGATGTTCCCGGACGAAGCGATTTTGTCGATCTCGTCGACGTAAATAATGCCGAATTTGGCTTTTTCGATGTCGCCGTCAGCCTCCTGCACCAAATCGCGCACAAGGTCTTCCACATCGCCGCCCACGTAACCTGTCTCACTAAACTTGGTTGCGTCCCCTTTGACAAAAGGCACACCTATTTTCCTTGCGATCAGTTTGATCAGGTACGTCTTGCCCACTCCGGTCGGCCCTATAAGGATAATGTTGCTTTTAATACGACCTATGCCTTCTTGCTCGTGATCCTCCCCTTTCTCCTGAAAATATCGAATCCGATTAAAATGAGTGCATATTTTGGTCGCCAGCATTTCCTTTGCCGCATCTTGGCGAATCACGAACCGATCCAGATACTCATGGAGCTCAGCGGGTTTCATGTCAAACCGGATCGATGACGGTCCCGATTCAGGTTTGATCGTTTGTTCCGTACCCGTCTCTTCCACGCCGGGCCACGGACCGATTTGCGTGCCCATAACTCTTATGCGGTTGCCGTATTTATTAGCGAGGAACTCGTTAATTTCCTTCTCGATCTCCTTTGGATCGGGGAGGTTGGTTCCCTTGGTTGGATCTTTTTGCTTCATGTTATCAAGCCTCTCAAGAAATCGGATAACTCCGTTGTGTTCTTATTGCTGTAGCTAAATATAATTATCTGACCCCTAAAGGTCAATTCGGGTTTACACTTTCCGTGCTCGCTGCTTCAGATATTACGTCCAAGGCAATCTTTGGCTTCTAGTTCAGGAATTCTCTCTGATCCATTCGTACTCCGGACTCAGAATCTCGTACGGCCTAAAGCGCGCCTTGTAGCTCATGGAAGGGCAGTCTCGGACATAGAAGCCGATATAATAATAAGAAATGCCCTTACCCCGGCAATACAGTATCTCCCAAAGAGCGGAAAAAGTCCCAAGGCTGCGCTCGGAAAATTCAGGATCATAATACGCATACACGCTGGAGAGTGACCTGGAGCAGACATCCGCTATGGAAACCGCCACGAGTCGGCCCGCCAGGCGATACTCGAATTCCAGAGTCATCACGGGCGACACGTAAAGATGATCTCGGAATCTTTCCGGAGAGTCTTCCGAATCGGAATTGTGCTGAAACTCCGAATAGTCGCGAAAAATCCGGAACTTCTCCTTGGTGAATTGAGGTTCCTGGACAGCCACCGCTAAATCTTGGTTCTTTCTCAGTATCCGTCTCTGGGACTTGGAAGGCCGAAAGCCCGATACGGGGACTCTTATGGCCCTACATTCGCGACAATTTTCACAGATCGGCCGATAGAACAGGTTTCCCGATCTACGGAATCCGCAATCCATCAAATCGTGGTAAAGCCCCGGCGGGAATTCAAACGCGAGGAACACTTCTTCCCTCGCTTGCCGGCCAGGCAGATAGGGGCAAGGATGCGCTTCCCCGACAAAAAGATCCAACCGGATCGTTCCGCAAACGGGAGATTGAATATCGGAATCAGCTACGGAAGGTTGTCCCGAACTGTATGGCGCATGATTCATCATTCAAGCCGCGGTTTTGGAGAGATCCGACGCCGTGCTCTGTGGTCCAGTTCATAATTTGGTGACGGTGGCGCTCAAGAAATATCCCTGATCATCATCAAGCAGAAAATCAATGTTGAGACCCGCCTCCTTAAAAAGCCTCTCCATTTCTCCCGCGCCGGGCATCATGTCACTGATCAAGGCCGGATGAGCCTTACGATGAAAATCATTAATGGCCGCGGAATTCAGGAAATGGAACACCATTAATTTTCCGGTCGGTTTCAGCGTCGCGGACAAAATACCCAACGCAACAGCTTTGTCGTCGAAGTGTGGAAACACATTGTGGCAGATGACTATGTCAAAAGCTTCTTTGGGAAAGGCAAAGTCCTCTACGGCCGCGCATTGGATCTTGACGTTTCTACGAGCCGCCAGGCGACGTCGGCATGCTTCTATCATCCGCGGGCTTATATCGAGCGCCATCACGAGACCGTCCGACCCTACCCAATCAGCCAGGATCTCTGTTAGACGGCCTGTGCCGCAGCCCGGCTCCACAATATGGTGGCCACCGCGTATATCGGCCTCGGCAAGAAGATAATCGATTTTCTTCATCTGATCCGGAGTGTAGTCCGGAGCGGCCCACTCCGCGTGCGCTTGGCTGTCAAAATATGAGGCTTTTTGCTGATTCACCAAATTACCTTGATGGAACATGTTTCTCACTCAAATCTAACCCGAAACTCGCTTTGGTTCAATCAGATTCTAAGCCCAGGCGAAATCGAGCCGCCTTGCGGAAAACTCTACAACGTTTTACTGCGCTTGTGGCGGCCTCTCGATCAGCCGATTCCCCTGGATAACGAAAATTCACTGCAAAATCAGACAGAAACGCGAGATCCGTTCGGAAGTCTTCCCATATCGGCTCGACCGCAAGAACCAATTCTAGGAGCGCCACTAGATCATGGATCTTGGTGAAATGGATTTCGGCTTTAGATAACCGCGCCTTAAGATACTTTTCTGCACATTGCTGTGCGTGAAAGCATATGCCGTCATAATTGGGGTTCTTCCTGACCCGGGATTCGCGTTCAAGGGGTCGCAAAATCAGCTTCCGCCTTTGAAACCCATTCAGCTACGATCGCTATCATAGAGGATCTTTCCCTCTTCCAGGACCTCCTGGACAAAAGTGTCGCCCATTGCCAGGCGTTCCTGAACTTTTTCGGGTGTTCGCACAATCAAATCCACCGGAAATGGAGGCCTCAATCTCAGCCGTATTTCCACCGACTTGAAAACAGGTTCACCCTTAAACGGCAGAATTATGAAGAGATCCACGTCGGAATCCTCAGTGGCGGCGCCACGCGCATGCGAGCCAAAAAGAATGATCTTGCGCGGTCGGAATTCTCTCAGCAGTTTGCTACTGAATTCTTCTATTTCTTCCAAAGTCGCCATTGGGCTTCCAACTTCAATTTTGGTGTTATGCCTGGCTTCCTTCACAGGCGCTTCAATAACTGGTTTGCCGCAGTAAGCATCGGGTCCCAGACGGGGGAAAAAGGCGGAGCATACGCCAAGTCACACTGGGAAAACTCCTCGACCGTCATGCCCGCGTGAAGCGCTACAACGAGAGCGTCTATGCGATGTGCGACGCCTTCTTTTCCCACCATGTCGGCCCCGAGCAGCCTGCCGGTTCTTTTGTCGGCCACAAGATTGACGTGGATCGTCTGATTTCCCGGATGGGCGTGAGCGCGGGACCGGCTTTGTATCGTCTCCTGCGCCGGATCAAATCCCGCGTCGCCGGCTTCCCGAAAACTCAGGCCGGAATGAGCGACCTCCAGGTCCAGGACTTTGAATACCGCGGTTCCGACCACGCCCGGCAGCTCCACCGTCTGACCCGTAACATTGTCGGCGACCGCCCAACCTGATCGATTAGCTCTCAGAGCCAATGGGATCCAAACTCTTCGGCCGGTTATCACGTGAAATGCGTCCGCGCAATCACCAGCGGCAAATATGTCAGGGTCGGAGGTGCGTAAAGTTTTATCCACGGCTATGGCATTGGCCGGGCCGAGATTCAATCCCGCCTCTCCGGCCATTTCCGAATTCGGGACGATCCCCACTGACATCAGGACCATATCCACTTCAACTCTTGTTCCGTCGAAATTCAGCCCTAGGTGTGAGCCAACCTGCTCTATGGATTCTATCTTGGCGCCCAGATGCAGCCGCACACCCTTTTCTTCAAGCTCCTTTCGAACCACCTCAGCCATCGTCTCCGGCAGCCAGGGCAGCAGTTTCGGCAAAACATCGAGCATGTGGATGGCAACGTTGCGAGCGTGAAACGCTTCCGCCATTTCCAGGCCGATGTACCCGGCGCCTATAATGGCCGCGCTCTTCACTCCATGAGCTTGTATGTAATTCTTCAGGGTCCGGCCGTCCTCAAGGGATTTGAGCACTACTACCCCAGGTAACTCGTTCCCAGGTATATTGAGGATTCGGGGCCTCCCTCCCGTTGCTATAAGAAGCTTGTCGAAATTCGCCTCGAAATTTTCATTACCCGGCCCGCGGCCCACAACTTTTTTGTTCGTCCTGTCTATCCGTTCGACCTTCCGACCAAGCTGCAAGTCAATGCCTTGTTTTTGCCTGAAAACTTCAGCGCGGCGCACTATCAGCTCGTCCATGTCTCTTTTGGGGTCCGCGATATTGTACGGCATGCCGCACGCGGAGTATGACACGTCCGATGTCTGTTCCAGGACAATTGTTTCTATGCTGGGATCGTTACGCTTGGCCCTCGAAGCCGCGCTCATACCGGCGGCGTCTCCGCCTATCACAACGAATCTCATTTTAAGCTCCCTCTCGCTACTTCCCTGACCGGTTATCTTGTTATTTCATTAAATGCTTAAGCGCCAGCTTCACGGCCTGCGACAGCGTCAGGCCCGGCTCTGTGTCTTTGACGACTTTTCTCGCAGCGACAACTGCGGTGCGTTCGGGGTACCCTAAGTTGACCAGCGATGACACTACATCATCTTCCAGAGAAGTTGCCCTTCCCTTTTCTCCAGGGACTCCTACTGCCGGGCCAAGCCGACGTATCTTGTCTTTGAGTTCCAGAATAATGCGTTCCGCGGATTTTCTGCCAATTCCCGGAATCGTGGTCAACTGGTGCGCGTCTTCCTCCAGCACGGCCCGTTTGAAGCCGTCCGGAGAGATGCCTGAAAGTATCAGCATCGAAGTCCTGGGACCTATTCCGGCTACCGTGAGCAACATTTCGAAAAGGGTCTTTTCCTCCTCGGTCTTGAATCCATAGAGTTCGAGGGCATTTTCTCGCAGTGCCGTGTGAATGTGAAGGAACGCTTCTCCGGTTTGAGGGAGAGTTTCTGCCGTAGAGATGGAAACAGCCACGTCATAACCTACGCCCTGGGCTTCTATGATAACACGATTTAGACCCCTCGAAATGACCTGGCCGCGCAAGGAAGCGATCATGCGCCATACCTCTCGAAAGGACAGAGGTGTGAATGATATAATGCCATAGCAAGAGCGTCCGCTTCGTCAAGGGACTTTAAATCGGGCAATCCCAGCAAGTTTCCCACCATGAAGAGCACCTGCTCTTTTTCCGCGTTGCCGTAACCGGTGAGACCTTTTTTTATCTGCATAGGGGCATACTCGAATATTTCCATTCCATGAATCTCTCCAAGAAGCAAAACGATCCCTCGCGCCTGACTTAACTTCATCAGACTTTGACTATTAACGCCATGAAAAAGTGACTCCACCACCATGATCGAGGGATGGTGTTCCTGGATGATCTCCTCAAGTTTGCGATAGATCTGCCACAGACGTTTCGGCTGGCCTCCATTGCCGGATGTTCGAATGACCCCGCTGGCAATGTGAGTCGAACACGCGCGATTTTTTTTGACTATTCCATATCCCGTGACGCTACTGCCCGGGTCAACTCCAAGGATCAGCATCTGTTATGGCGCCCATCAGAGAGTATTGATCCGGCTATCCTCCCGACGCGGCGTCCCGTAACATGTAAAGGGGCGGAAACGCCACATGCGGTCCGCCATCAGCCTGGGACCGGAAACCGGACCGCTGATGTCTATACTATTGATTAAGGGATCTTTCCAGGGTTTTATGCAAAAAAATGAGGATCGCCGCTCACAGAGCGGGGGACAATCCGGCGCGATTCGGCGGGCGCTCAAGCGGACAGTTTTAGCATGTCCTCCTCGGAGATGTCGAAGTTGGCGAAAACTTTTTGCATGTCCTCGTTGTCGTCAAGGGCGTCCATCATTTTGAGCATTTGTTCGGCTTTCCTGCCCTCAAGCTTCACCGTGGTTTGAGGTATCATGGTCACTTCCGCCAGCTCGACCGTCCAGCCCTTATCCTCGACCGCCTTGCGAACCGTCTCGACATCAGCCGGGTCAGCAGTCACCTCAAACGCGTGGCCTTCTTTCTTAACGTCAAGAGCCCCGCATTCCAGGGCCACCTCCATCACTTCGTCTTCATCGAGGCTGTCGGCAGTTATGACCACTATCCCCTGCTTCTTGAACATCCAGGAAACGCAACCGGATTCACCGAGATTGCCATTGTACTTTTCAAAAATATGGCGCACTTCAGCCACCGTACGGTTTTTGTTATCGGTGAGCACCTCAACGAGAACGGCGACTCCTCCGGGACCGTAGCCTTCGTAAGTGATCTCTTCGTAATTAACTCCCTCAATCTCACCGGTTCCTCTTTTTATAGCTTTCTCGACGTTATCCTTGGGCATATTCGCAGCTCGCGCGGCATTAACCGCTGTCCTCAATCGAGGATTGCCCTCCGGGTCGCCCCCTCCCATACGGGCGGCGATAGTGATTTCCTTAATGATCTTGGAGAACAGCTTTCCTCGCTTTGCGTCCACAGCGCCTTTCTTGTGCTTAATAGTGCTCCATTTATTGTGACCAGACATTGGACCTTGCCTCCCATAATTTCGCCTGGAATGTCATGCTGTTACTTTGTATTCTTGACTTCGTCGTCGGACTTTGGGAGCCCCTCTTGGGAACCTTTTTTCCCGAGAAGGTTCATCATGGCCCCCAGGCCGTCATTTATCTTCTTAATATACCTTTCAGTCGTGGACAAGTTCTTATGTCTCAAGATCCGCTGAATAGTCTTGGCGCTCACCTTGTGGGTATCAGCCAGCACGCTCGCGACATACCTTCTCAAAGCATGAAAACCGAACTCTTGCACGCCTGACCTTTTACAGAGACCCTTCACAAACTGGTGGCGCGAAGTGTATGGCTCACCGTAATACAGGGGATGCGTCGATGGAAAGACCAACTGAGAATGGCTTATCGGCCGATGCTGCCACCACCACCACAGTTGCTCGTGAAGGTCATCGTTCATTGGCAGCCATTCGTATTCCATACTGCCGTCACGGGTCTTACGCGTGCCCAGGCGAACCTCTCTCTTCCCGAATTTATATCTTCGGCCCACGTCCAGCGCAATACCTCTGATTTGCGCGCGCCGATTTGAAGGTAGACATTGAAGAATACCAGCTCTTCTCTTGTGGCTACAGCCAAGACTTTGAGGATATCTGCTGTCGGAGGGGTATATTGTGGAGCCCGATCATGGGATTGCCCATAAACTTCAGGAGGCGCTTGCAAATCCGTTTCTTTTTTTCGTAAGTGTGTCGGACACAATGAATGTGAGCATGATCGAGGTACTCATTGCTAAGGGTCTCTAAGTCCATGACGGTTGCCGTCGGCGCTTGACTCTCCTCCTGTAACTCCCGGCGCTTGTTTACCTCCCACTCCGCGGCAGCGCGTCGGCTGGAAAATCCGCTCGGTAAACCTTCCCCGCCACTTGACCTGCCCTCTCCAACCCGCTCTCGATTTGTCTCGAAAAGGCATTATCCAGATCTTCCTGTGACAAAAACCATGATTTCCCGATGCGAACTCCACCCAATGCGGCCCCCGGTTCTTTGTAATACCTTGGCGATGACTTTTCACAATTATAGCTACTTAAATGCCTAGTTAAATATTAGTATCGCTAATAAGAATCGCCTACGATTGTGCAATATATCTGGAACAATTTCGAGACAAAATTGTCTTCTATTTGTATATGCAAGTGAATTAGTATGATAAGGGATAACCAACAAATTCCAGCCCATTAATTTCAAGACGCCATAATATCCTTGCATGGATGAATGGAGCATTCCAAAATGCCCATGAACAGGCGTCCAATAAGCGGTCAAGAAGCTGCGGCTGATGTGCGGAGCGGCATGAGCGACCGAGACCTCATGACGAAATACCATCAGTCTGCTGCGGGGTTATTATCTTTGTTCAGCAAGCTCGTTCAAGCGGGTATGCTGACAGAGGCCGAAGTGGCAGATCGGCTTGCTCTTGCAACAGCAGAGATTGATGTTGAACTCGCAAAGCCCCTGATCGAAGTAGAGCCGATTCCAGGAGCGCCCGTACTCAACTGGAAGTTCAAGACTCACGGCTGGGTTTTCTCTTCACCGGTTATTGCATTGAATACAGTTTTTTTTGGAAGTTGGGATGGGCACCTGTACTCGGTCGATTGCGGCTCAGGCCACCTAAATTGGAGATTCAGAACCGGTGATGTGATTAGATCGAGCCCCGCATACATGACCGATACGGTCTACATAGGAAGTTGGGACAAATGTCTCTATGCAATTGATGCGACCACCGGGCAAGCAAGGTGGAGATTTCCGACCGAGAAGGAAATCTGGTGCGCACCTGCCGCGCGAGAAGGAACGGTGTATTTTACCAGTACAGACGGCAACCTATACGCTCTGGATGCCCACGACGGGTTGGCTAGGTGGAAGTACAAAATGGGCAACCCTCTGTTCAGTTGGGCCGAATCCGTGCCCGCAGTCTTCCAAGAGCTGATTCTTTGTGGCAGATACGATGGAAGGCTCGTCGCACTTGATTCCTCTACTGGAAAATTGAACTGGTCGTTTGAAACCAACGGCCCTGTGGATTCCCCTCCTCTTGTTGCGGACAGCACAGTTTTTTTCGGGAGTCAGAAGGGCTTTCTTTATGCTCTGGATGCGCAAACCGGGGAAGAGAAATGGAGATATAACGCCAGATGGCCCATATACACTTGCCCGGCAATCCTGCGTCGAACGGTGTTTTTCTCAAGCGCGGGAGGGAATTTGCACGCGGTCGGCGCTGAGTCTGGCAGCGAATACTGGACATTCAAAAGCCCCAAATCATTCCTCAGTTCTCCGGCTGTTTCCTTGAACGTAGTCTATTTCGGAAGCACTGATAAATTCCTGCACGCACTGGACACGGAAGGCGGCGAGGAACTCTGGCGATTTGAGACGGGCAATCAGATTTTTTCTTCACCTAAGGTGCGGGACGGGGTCATCTACTTTGGTAGCAATGACTCATGGATGTATGCCCTCCACGAGCCGCTTTCATGATTGACAAACAAGAATTCGCCCGGCAGCCTGTGGGGTAACCCGGGCGCCGCTCGAGCCGCTCAGATCAGGGGCCCTGAGGTCTCTGGCGAAAGCGGTTCCGAAGCCGTAATATCCTCTATAATTACAAGCATCATTTTCATCTTCTGAATTCTGACAGAGCGAAAGTGTATCCTGCCCAGCATCCTAATGTCATCTGCACCCAGCATACCCGTCGCAACAAGCGGAATCCGCTCGTGGAAGACTTTTCGTATCAACTCCTCCGCCTGCTGCCCGTCAGCCCGATTCGAGAACAAAACTGAGAAGCGGTGGCCCTCCATTGCCCCCGGTTCACCGGCCGCCCACTTGCAAGCTCGATTGGCAAAGACGATCACAGAGGATTTATCTACTAGCAGGGTGGGGATGGGAATTGCCTGGAGCAACTTTTCGAAGGGGCTCAAACGAAATCGTCTCAGGTCGAAACTTCCGGAAGACGAGACGCTGTCCTCAAACATGGCGCTCAGGTCGATGGTTGCTTCAGTCAAGCCCCCCGTCTCAAAAGCGTCCGCAAGTCTGTGCTCTTTATAAGAAGAAGTAATTGTACCGGCCTTGCTGTCGTTCACCCCATGCCTCCGTCCATTCTCCGCGGTCCATTTGACAAAAATGTGATCCTAGTTGATCGATTGGCCGCTTGGCAAGTCATCGTTTTGATCAGTCGCTCCCAGTGGAGCACAGTCCCACTTAAACTTCAAGACCTTTGAAAAAATTAGAGCTGCCACGGAATAACCGGCCCTTTGTCGCCCGCACTGATCATTCCGGCTGTCCCAATTTGGGATCTGTCCTGGTGAGCCAGTAGCAAATGGCATGCCATCGCTTCGCGAACCCAGGGTTGTGAGACGGACGCGGGGCCAATAGCTGATTCTGGGAGTTAGTTGTCTTGCGGATATCACAGGCCGTTGCTACGAAAAATGGGTCAGTTTGGCTCAGCAATGGATGCCGTAGCTAAGAACTCAATGATGACACGCCCTAACGGCGGGGCTTTTTGACCCAGAGAGCGCAGCGTGGCCCGATGAATACTTGTGAGTAACGTGCCTTCACACGGCAGGGGTCGGCGCCTGATACTAGACCCACCGTGAAAGCATCATCTTTATTGCGGACTTGCAAAGACCATGCGTGGAATCAAGGTATGATATATGATATGTGCTATGTCGAGTGGTTATGGTATTAACCTAAAGTAATCGTTTCGTGTATGAATTGAAACTGGATCGCAAAGTTTGGATTCTCAAATGACTGGCGAATGGCAGGCCCCCGGTTTCGACGGACAGCCCGCCGGTTATGTGAAAGCTCAATGCTGGAGCGGAATATGGCTATTAATTTTCGTGTATGAAATAAATGCGGCTCACTCGTAACCGATTTTATTTTTGGGAACCCTGACGGGAGCCCTTTGTTTGCAAAAATGTCTTTTCAGGGCAAAAAGGCGCCCAAAAGGTTCCCATGAAAAATTGAGGAAACTCAGGAAAAAGGCTGTTATGCGGAGATTAGGTCAACTTCGAGGAATGAGAGTATTTCATTTATTGTGCCCAGACATGCCGGTATCCCTCCGATAATCGCTCGGTAATGCATCATAATAGAAAATTCTTGAAAGACCATTCGGGGAACCCTTTTCGTTTCAACTGTCATTACGAATGAAATTTAAAGTTGGGAGATTGCCACGTGCATTCCTCGCAACGACAACTAAAACTAACAAAGGGTTTCCCCCAGCCCCTCCCCAAAAACTCTAAATTATTTCCCATTAATCAGCAACTTACTGATTTCCTGATTGGGTTGACACCCAATCGTTCAAGCATTCCCAAATCCGGTTTGACTGAAATCCACTTCCTCGTATACGGAGTTTACTCTCCATTTAGTCACTACCACGTACGCTAAGAACTTTCAACAGCTACGCGCAGCTCTTAAGTTGTAGTGGAGCAAGTCGCAGACGCACAAAATTTTGAGCGCGATCAACTGATTAGTTACGAAAAATTTCGCGGAGGTGTTTTAGTCTCCCCTGGTAAGCAAAATACGCTCGATGCGCCTCTTCAAGGTTTACGGCGGCAAATCGAATCCGGTCACCGGGGCGGGCCTGAGCCACCAGATCCAGATCGGGAGTAGTGACCGTGGCGATTTTGGCGTACCCCCCCACAGTAAGCTCCACCAATTTAATAATCGGCTGGCCGTCCGGCGGGACCTGAACTGCGCCCGGCACGCTCGGTTCCGAGATGATAGTTTTGGGCATGTCTGCCTTCAGAGGGATTACGGGGCCAGCCAATCGGTACCCCATGCGATCCGCCTGAGAGGTCACTTCAAATTCTGTGTTGAAAAAGATTTGCAGGCCTTCCTCAAAATAGTTGTCCTGTGGGCCGGGCATGGCTCTCAGAGCAATTTTGCTGTTCAATCGAGGCTTAAATTCTTCCGGCAGGATCCGAGCGACATAAGCATGATCAGCCAGCCCCCTCGGAAGGATGTCCCCCTTTGCCAGCGCCCGCCCGTCCAGTCCGCCGATTTTGGCCCCGACAAATGTGGAACGGCTTCCCATCACCTCCGGCACGTCTACGCCGCCAGCCACAGCCAGATACGCCCTGACTCCCCTTTGAGCCGGTTTGAAGCCGATCAGATCGCCCGATTTTACAATGAATGACTGCCAAGGATCACGAACTTGGCCGTTGACCAGCGCCGGTATGTCCGCGCCTGTAACAGCTACAATACCTTCAGACAAAACCTCCAGCCTTGGTCCCAAAAACGCGCATTCCAATACAGCCGCAGTTTCCGGATTGCCCACCAGCATATTGGCCACCCGAAACGCAAACATATCCAATGCGCCGGAGACCGGGATGCCAAACTGCTGATACCCATACCGGCCCGCGTCCTGGATCGTCGTAAATGCGCCGGGTTGCAAGACCCTAAACATTTCCATTAGAACCCACCTGACTCTGCCAGTCGGTTGTATTCCGCTTCGGAAATGGAATTGAATTTGATGAAGTCTCCGGCCCGGTAAAGGAACGGCTCGGGCTTCATCGGATCGAACAGTTTGACCGGAGTGCGCCCGATTATGCGCCAACCGGCCGGGCTCGGGACCGGATATATACCCGTCTGGCCATTTGCTATTCCAACAGAGCCGGCGGGAACCAAGACGCGGGGGGTTTCCAGTCTCGGCGCGTGAATCGCCTCGGCTAGTCCGCCCAGGTAGGCGAATCCCGGCGTGAAACCCATCATATAGACCTGGTAGGCCGTCCCGGAATGGATGCGAATCACATCTTCAATGCTCAAACCGGCATGTTGCGCCACGAATTCGATATCAGGCCCGCAGTCGCCGCTATAAAGAACCGGGATCTCCACCCTCTCGGGCGGCGGAATCAGGATTTCATCCAAGCGGCCTTCCAAATCATCGAGGGCTTGTTCAAGCCCAGCCACATCAGTCTTCATCGGATCATAAATAATCATCAAAGAGCGATATGTCGGAATAACCTCCGCCATCCCCACCGGTCGTTCCTGTTCCAGAGCCAGCGCCATCACGCGAACTTTACGGTTTATTTCCGGAGCGATAGCGTCGCCGTACTCCACAAGCAAGCCCCGGTCGCCCACAGGCCGCAAGAGCCTCGTGTCCGGAAGATAAGTCATCGAAAGCCTCTTTTGGAAGAGTATTCCGGGGGAATCCCGCGTTCTGCGCGGGATAGAAAAAGTTCCCCCGGACCCCTTCCCAAAGACTTCATGCTAGCGGCAAACTGCACAGCTACGCTGCGCGAGTTTGCCGAACCACGGTCATCGCTGAATTCCATTTCCGCGTGATGCGGTTCCCCCGCATCTGGCGCGGGATCACCACATCCTACCTTTGTTTGTTCGTGTCGCTCACTATAAGCCGGACGGCGCTTTGCGCGATCTCCCACGCTAATCGTCGATCATTTAGGAGTTTTTGGGACGAATGCCGGGGAGTGACTTTTTGCAAAAAGTCACTCCCCGGCATTCGTCCCAAAAACTTCTTAAATATCCAAGGCCATGGGTTTGATTTCCACACCTTCAGATTCGAGCATCCCGCGAATTGCTTGGACGATCTCCACAGCGCCGGGGGTATCCCCATGAACGCAGATGGTCTGCGCGACCAGATCGATTTCGCTTCCGTCCACGGCTGTAACCTTGCCTTCCTTGGCCATCTTCAGCGCTCGAGCCGCCACCTGTTGGCTATCTTTTATCACAGCGCCGGTTTCTCGCCGGGGAACCAAGGTCCCCTGAGGGGTGTACGCACGATCCGTAAAGGCCTCGAAGACCACGCGGATGCCTACGCTTGCTCCGATCTCGGCCAGAGCGGCGCTTTTTGGCCCGGCGAGAACCACATACAACAGATTCGGATCTACGCCTGCTATGCCTTCTGCAACCGCAGTCGCTATCGCTTCATTATCAACGGAGACATTGTATAAAGCCCCATGCGGCTTCACGTGCTGCATTTTGGCGCCATTAGCCAAGCAAAAGCCCTTTAGAGCCCCGACTTGGTATATGACGTAATTGCGAATTTCTTCGGCCGTGCAATCCATGTAACGGCGGCCAAAGCCAATGAGATCAGGATAACCCGGATGCGCGCCTATCCCTACGTTGTGAGCCGCGGCCATTTGCACGGTTCGATTCATTACCGCAGGGTCACCGGCGTGCCACCCGCACGCTATGTTCGCCGAGGTGATGCTCTTCATCAGCTCTTCATCCCGGCCCAACTTGTACGCCCCGAAACCCTCACCCATGTCGCAGTTAAGATCAATCCTAGGCAAAAGGCTTACCTCCGTTTCTTAGTCGGCATTGCGCTCATTGATCCCTCAAAATATCACGGTTTGTAGTACATAAGCGATCTGGCGTACGGCGCCACGCTGTCCGTCAGCGCCTGGATTTCCGTACCCGGCATTGGGCTGAAGGAAGACGCAAAAGTTACGTTCTCTTCAAGCTGTGCGATGGAATCGCATCCGATCACCGCGGTCGTTATGGGCTGAGAAAGAGCGAAACGGAGGAAAGGCTCCATCGTGCTATATGAAGGAAGTTTTGTCGCAAATCCGCGGAAATAGACTTTCATCCCGATGATCCCCATCTGTTTCTCGTTTGCCGCTGGGACCACCTCTTGGAGAAAATTCTCGTATGACAGCTCCGCTGGATTTACCGGCGCCAGGACAGTATCAAAGTCAAACATCTCGATGCAGCGCTTTATTATAGCCGGGTCCTGGTGGCCTGTGACTCCTATGAATCTTGCAAGTCCTTTTTCTTTAGCCTCGATGAACGCCTCAATCGCGCCTCTTGGACCGAATATACGTTCGACATCATCGTCAGTTCTGACGTCATGCACCTGCCACAGATCGAGGTAATCCGTGCGCATGTTTGTCAGGGTTTCCTGCAGATGAGCCAAAGCTCCGTTCTTGTCCCTGGCGTGCGATTTGCTCGTAAGGAATATCTCCTTACGCCGCTCATTCAGCGCCAGACCGTAATACAATTCACTTCCTGCGTAAGCTCGCGCGGATTCACAATAATTTATCCCCAGGTCGATCGCGCGATTGATCAATTGGGCGGCTGCTGCATCGTATCCGAAGGTCCTTAGAACACCTTCACCGCCCAAACCTAAAATCGTTACTTCTGCGCCGGTTTTGCCCAGTTTTCTTTTTGGGAGAGACATGGCAGTCCCGATCGGCAATTAATACTTGATCCCCCCTCTTCCAAAGCGGGGACAGCAAGGATTCTTTGTAGGGGCGGACCTGCGAGTCCGCCCAGGGCAGACACATGGGTCTGCCCCTACCAGAACAAACCCCCTAAATCTCTCTTTAGAACAGGGGGACTCGCCAGCCGCTTCGTTATAAATACTGCCGCAACAATTCGGCCAAATCCGATAAGCCTAATTCTTCGGCCCTCGCCAAAGCTGTCTTTCCGCCATCATCCTGAATTTCCACGTTGGCGCCATAGTCCAGCAAAAGCTTTGCAACCTCAAGATTGTACTTATCGCAAGCCCACATCAAAGCTGTTCTACCTGTCTTATCCGCCAAATCAGCATCCGGCCCGGCGCTTAAAAGCCCTTCCACTATATCGGGATTGCCTCTGGCTGAGGCCCACATCAGGCATGTGCGACCGTTCGTGTCCATAGCGTCTAGATCGTTCTTTGCCCCAAGCAGCTCCTGAACCAGCTCTTTGCCCGCGTAAGTGGAGGCCCACATCAACGCTGTCCGACCGCTGCTATCCGGTATTTCCGTGTCCGCGTGATTGGCGAGCAGAAGTTGCGCTACACTCAATTGATCCTTGTAGCACGCCCACGTCAAAGGCGTACGGCCGGATTTGTCCTGGGCATTCACGTCAGCTCCCGACTCCAAAATTGATTTGATCAACTCTGTGTTGCCCGCCACGCACTCTGCAATAAGCGCTTCGACAACAAGCGCTTCAACGTTAGCTCCAGTCGGTTCCGTAGTGGGGTTTTCAATCTCTATCGGTCCTTCTTCCACATCACTGGAAAGCGCTTCTACTGATGGCTCTGCAACAGGAATTTCCTGAGCCGCCGGGTTGTGCGAAACCGCGCCGGCGTCCAACAGTAATTGCTCCACCGAAGCATGTCCCTTGAGCTGGGCCCAATCAACGGCGCTGAGGCCTGCTTGATCTCTACTGTCCAGGTCAGCCCCTTTTTCCAGTAACATCCGAACAACGTCAATATGACCTTTGTACGTTGCCCTCATCAATGGGGTGAGGCCGTGGCGGGTAGGGGCATTCACGTCCAAGCCGGCCTCTATAAGCAACTCCGCGATTTCCCGATGACCCGCAGAACAAGCCTTCATCAGGGCTGTCTTGCCGTCCGTGTCCTCGCAACTTATGTCAGCGCCGGCTTCCAGGAGCATCCGAACCACTTCGAGGCGTTGCTTGTAGCTCGCAGCCATTAAGGCGGTGCGCCCGAACTTGTCCCGACTGTTTGCATCCACTCCCATGTCGAGAAGCTTTCTCACCTCGTCCATCTTACCCGCTCCTGCGGCTTCGATCAGTTCCTTGGCGCCATACTTATCGTAGACATCTACCAGCAGACCCATGTCGAGGGTGAGTTCCAGGGTTTCAGTGAAACCTCCATGAGAAGTTTCGATCATCATGGCTATCGTTTTTTCGGCTTCAGCAGTGACCTTTGCGCCCCGCTCCAAGAGCAGCTCCACCGCCCCGTCACGTGACTCCTGCGCAGCCCATAACATAGCGGTGAGTCCGGCATTGTCTTGCGCCTCAATATCCGCGCCTTTATTGAGCAGCAGGTCCATGACACCGATCTGACCTTGGCGGGCCGCCCATATCAGCGCAGTTCTGCCCGCCTTGTCACGGCGATCTGTCTCAGCGCCACGATCCAGCAACGATTTCACGATGGCGCTGTATCCAAAATCCGAAGCCACCATTAATGAAGTTAAGCCCGAGATATCCTGAGCATCGGGATTCGCGCCGTTATCCATCAGAAGCTCCACCGCCTCCCGAAATCCTTTTTGAGTGGCTTTCATCAACGCGGTTTCGCCGGCCCTGTCTGCTGCGTTAACGTCGGCCCCACGCTTGAGCAGGAAACTAATGATGCCGAGATGTCTGCCGGATGCGGCAAACATCAAGGGCGTCAGACCCGCGTTGTCCTTGGCATTGACGTCCGCTCCCTTATCCAGCAGACGTGTCGCAACGATGGCCTGTTCACCCGCCACAGCGAACATCAGAGCTGTTCTGCCGTCCCCCGACCGGAAATCGACAGCAGCTCCGCATTCCAGAAGCGTCTTCAATGACTTCATTCGGCCTTTTGACGCCGCGATCATCAGAGCGGTCCTGCCTTCATTATCCTGGGCCGCGATGTCCGCATTCCGCGCCAGGAGCATTCGCGAAATGACGTCTTGATTCGAGAGACATGCCACCATAAGCGGTGTAAGCCCTTTTTCGTCCCGGGCATTCGTATCGGCCCTGGCATCCAGCAGAACCTTCACCACCTTATGATGGGGAAGAAGGCAGGCCCGCATCAAGAGTGAGGAGCCTGTTTCGTCTTTGCAATTTGCATCCGCGCCTTTGGCTAAAAGCTCCTTCAGCAGCTCGTGCTGACCTTGCTTCACAGCTTCGAACAGGGCCTTGCTCTTATCCTGGAAAAAGCGTAATGCCATTTAGATGACTCTTGCCATAGGTTGTCGATTTGGATGCGTAATGACAGCTATTAATCCGATTTCGGTAATGTTCTAACTGGAAAATCACGGTCTTGCAAGAAGTTTGGGAGGACCGGTCGAATGACTTTGCGGATCGAGGTAGGGTCGTACTTGAGAAAATACGTATCAGGATACGACCCTGAGAAAGGGCTGGAACTGGAACTCGATGCCGAAAAAACAGCCGGTCAAATCATCGATGAACTGGGGATACCCCGCAGCGAGGCTGCTGTAATAATGGTGAACCGCAAGGCAGCGCGGTCGGATCAGGCTTTGAAAGATGGTGACCTGCTTGGATTATTCCCCGTTGCGCTGGGAGGGTGAAAAGAATATTTCACCGCAGAGGACGCAGAGATCACAGAGAGGAATTTGAGCCATGAAATACAAAATAGTACTTCGTCATTCCGAGGAAGGATACAGTGTGTCCGTGCCGGGTCTGCCGGGCTGTTGGTCCCAGGGGGCCACGGAGGAAGAGGCCATCGACAATATTCGCAACGCCATTCAGGAATATTTGGCCGCTAGAGAAGATTTGGTTCATGATGCGGACGTACGTGAGATAGAAATAGCGGTATAGGATCATGGCCAAGATACCAGGCATACGCCACTTGGACGCCGTGAATGCGCTAGAGAAGGCCGGTTTTCGCATAGTTCGGCAGGGCAAACACGTTGTCATGTCAGATGGGGCACGGATCCTCACCAGTCCCAGGCACAATCCTGTCAATGCGTATACTATGGGCGGTATTGTTATTGACGCCGGCCTGACGCCTGATGAGTTCAAGAAGTTACTGTAGAGAATTTCAATTAGCTCCACGTTCTTTCAACAATTTGATTACTTCCGCATGTTAGTTTCTAGTCGCCTCGCTGAGAGCGGTCTTACCGCTTGAGTCCTTAGCGTTCACATCCGCTCCATTTTTCAGCAGCAGTTCGACAATTTCCTTATGCCCCTGCTGCGCCGAAGCTATCAGCGGAGTGGTCCCCTGCTCTTTATCCCGGACATTAACGTCAGCTCCTCTCAGAAGCAGGAGTTCCACCACTCTTGTGTGGCCATTTCGAGCGGCAATTATTAGGGGCATCGGTATATTCTTGTCGTTTTTCTGCTCGACGCTGGCGCCAGAGGGTGGGACTTGCGATGCAATTTTCGTGAATCGCTCGAGTAGAACGCCCGTTCCAATTCCCTTGGGCAGTTCAGGCGTCTTTTCCGCATCCTTTTTTTGTACGACGGCCGCAGTCTGATTGCCCTTGTGTGGGTCCATATATTGTTTGGCATAGTCGTAAATATCTTTGGCGACCAGAGCGCCTATGGGAATTAACAACCACAGTAGGACGGTTTTGCTCCAATGCTTCAACTTTTGAGATTTTTCTTCCGTCATAAACTACATTCCTAAGTATAATCGAGCGCCTTAAGACCACGGCGTCAAAGACTTTATCAAAGCGGTCGGCGTCTGTCCATAGGGTTGTGAGGATGGATATAGAAGGAATAAAAGCATACGGTCGAGATACGAATTTTGAACTCTGCGCACGCAACTAGGCGATCCTCAACACCACTGCCCCGTTGATCTTGCCGCTTCGCAGGGCATCCAGCGCTTCATTGGCCTCGGCGAGCGGGAATGGGTTGACCTCGGTGACTACCGGGACTTGCGGCGCAAGCGCCAGGAATTCTTCTCCATCTTTGCGGGTGAGGTTCGCGACGGATCGCACTACCCTCTCGCCCCAGAGGATGTCATAAGGAAACGCGGGGATGTCACTCATGTGGATACCTCCACATACCACAGTTCCGCCTTTGGCGACGGCTCGAAGCGCAGCAGGGACGAGCGCGCCGTGAGGCGCAAAAATTATGGCGGCGTCCAGTATCTCGGGGGGCGTGTCAAAGGAGCCACCGGCCCATGCGGCCCCCATTTCGCGCGCGAACTCCTGGGCTTCTGTGTCACTCGGTCGGGTGAAGGCATAGACCCTTCGTCCTTGCCATCGAGCGACCTGAGCCACAATATGAGCGGCAGCGCCAAAACCGTATAGGCCAAGGCTTTCCGCATCGCCGGCCATCACGAGAGAACGATATCCGATCAGCCCAGCGCAGAGCAGCGGCGCGGCCTGGAGATCGGGATAGCCAATAGGAATAGGAAAACAAAACCTGTGGTCTGCCACGGCGTATTCCGCGAAACCACCATCGATATGGTAACCGGTAAATCGGGCGTCGTCGCACAGGTTTTCTCGCCCCGAGAGACAATAACGGCAGTGGTTGCAGGTTGATCCAAGCCAGGGCACGCCTACGCGATCTCCTTCCGCGAACCGCGTGACTCGCTCTCCCAGGGCCGCAACAATTCCGACGATTTGATGACCCGGAACCAGCGGGACCTTTGGTTCCGTCAACTCTCCGTCAATTATGTGCAAGTCCGTTCGACATACGCCGCAGACCTGAACATGCAACAGGACCTGATCCGGGCCGGGCGCCGGTATGGGCGCATCCTCATAACTCAACGGTTTACCCTGCTGACGGAAGATCATCGCACGCATTTTCGAAGCCTCCGGAATTGATCGTGAACTTTTCTCGATCATTTCTCCTCAATGTCAAATATAGTATTTATTTGTACCAGAAAGTTGGCCTAAGACAAACGATATCCGAATAAATGTTGGATCGCCATGAGGAGCGAATCATGACTCGATACGACAATTTGGAGGATAGGATCCATGAGATAGGGCTTGCGATCTATGCTGCCATCGACAAGGAAATCCCGTCACTGTTCGACGGCCGCGGCTGGAAGGCCGAAGTTCTCACAAAGGCTATGCAAGATGAATCATTCAAGATTCGACTATTCAGGTTTATCGATCTTCTACCTGCGCTGAAAAGCCATATACAGGTGACTCGATTATTTAATGAATATTTCGGCGCCGCGGAGGATGCGCCGCCGATTATAAGAAAGAGCCTGGACGCAATATATCAAGGAACCAGGGCCGCGGATGCTGCCGCAGAAATAAGGATCGGCGTAGAGTCGCTGGCTCGGCAATTCATTTTCGGCCGAACTCCGCAAGAAGCTCTGACTGGCTTGGAGAAACTTCGCGACAAAGGACTTGCCGCCAGCCTCGATATTCTTGGTGAGGAAGTTCTGAGCGAAAAAGAGTCGAAACAATTCGCTGACAGGTATCTAGAGCTTTTAAGGATTATAGGCCCAAGAGTTCAATCTCTCCCCGAGATCCCCATTCTGGACAGGGACGATAGAGACCCAATCCCGCGTTTGGACGTATCGCTCAAGGTCTCGTCCTTTTACTCCCAGCTTGATCCAGTGAACTGGGATGGTTCAGTTGAAAGCGCAAAGATAGGCTTGGAGCCGATATTTCGGGCGGCAAGCGAACTCGGAGCAGCCGTAACCATCGACATGGAGCAGTACTATCTCAAAGACTTGACTCTAGCCATCTTCAAGAATGTGATGGAACAGCAAACGGATTTTCTTTTTGGCGGGATAGTCATGCAGGCGTATCTGAAAGACTCGGAACGTGACCTCCGGCAATTGATAGACTGGTCAAAGACAAACCAAAGGCGAATAACGGTGCGTCTCGCGAAAGGGGCGTATTGGGATTACGAAACCGTGGTGAATCCTCGAAACGGATGGCCGATTCCGGTTTTCCTGAGCAAGGCTGAGACGGACCGCAATTATGAAAAACTGACGAAGATTCTTCTCGAAAACGCGGATTGCCTGCGGCCCGCCATCGCCACTCACAATATAAGGAGCGTCAGCCATGCGATGGCGGTGGCTGAAAACCTGGAGCTGCCCAAGAATGCTTTCGAGTTCCAGGTTATATATGGAATGGCGGAGCCTATAAGGCGTGTGTTGCAAGAAATGGGGTTTAGAGTCAGAGCCTATGCGCCCGTAGGCGAACTGATACCCGGCATGGCTTATTTGATCAGGCGGCTCCTGGAAAATACCTTCGACGAGTCTTTCTTGAGGAAATCTTTTGTCGAGAAAGAACCATCTCAAAAGCTATTGGAAACCCCACAGGCCGCTGCCGGGACTCAAACAGAATTCATCGGCGACGTCTTCAGAAACGAACCTGTTACGGATTTCTCCAAGGCTGAAAACAGAGACAGGATGAATCGTTCCTTGACCCAAATAAAGCAGGAATTCAACAGCCAGTATCCTCTTCTTATAGGCGGGGAAGAAATCCGGAAGGACTCGTATGTTGTCTCGACGAATCCCGCGCGGCCGAGCGAAATCGTAGGAAGAGTATCGGTGGCCGACTCTCGGGACGCGGATACAGCTATTTCGGCGGCGAGGAGGTCTTTGGCCACTTGGCGTCATACGCCCCCGGAAGATAGAGCGGCATTTCTATTTGCCGCGGCCGAGGAACTGCGAAAGAAGCGGTTTGAACTCGCTGCTCTTGAAGTATATGAGGTCGGTAAGACCTGGAAAGACGCGGATGCCGACGTCGCCGAAGCTATCGATTATCTGGAATATTACGGCCGAGAGATGATAAGGCTCGGGAATTCGACGCTGCTTGGCCATTATCCTGGAGAGCAAAACCACTACCTTTGTGAGCCCAGGGGAATAGGAGTTGTCATATCTCCGTGGAACTTCCCCCTTGCCATAGCCACCGGGATGGTGTCGGCCGGTATTGTCACAGGCAATTGTGTCATATTTAAGCCGTCCGGCCTATCGCCCATATGCGGCTGGAAGCTCGTGGAAGTCTTCAGAAGCGTGGGGCTACCGCCCGGGGTTCTGCAGTTCGTCCCCGGGCCGGGCGATGAGGTTGGGGAATATCTTGTGTCTCACCCCGATGTGGATTTCGTCGCTTTCACCGGCTCCAAGGACGTGGGGCTGCGAATCGTGAGGCTCGCAGCCGAAACTCATCCGGGACAACGGAATGTTAAGAAAGTGATCGCGGAAATGGGTGGCAAGAATGCCATTATCGTGGATGAAACAGCCGATCTTGATGACGCAGTAAAAGGCGTGCTGGAGTCGGCGCTAGGTTTTCAGGGACAGAAATGTTCTGCAGCTTCTCGGGTCATTGTCCTGGAAGAAGTATTCGATGAATTCGGCCGCAGATTAAAAGACGCTATGGAGAGCATTGAGATAGGCCCGCCGGAAGAGCCGCGGAATTTGATGGGTCCGGTAGTGGATGAGACGGCTCTGATTAAAATCCGCAATTACGTGCATCTCGGAAAGGAGGAAGGGACGCCGGCCTTGGTCAGGGAGATCGATCATCGGCAAGGATATTTTATAGGCCCGGTAATAATTGTAGATGCCGGGCCTCAATCCCGAATCGCTCAAGAGGAAATATTCGGTCCTGTGCTCACAATGTTAAGGGCGCAAAATATCGACGAGGCCTTAGAAATTGCTAATTGCGCCTCATATGCGTTGACGGGCGGTATTTTCTCCCGAAGCCCGGCTAACATCCGCAAAGCGAAAGAAGAATTCAGGGTGGGCAACCTTTATATCAATAGAAAAATCACAGGCGCCTTGGTCGGGCGACAACCCTTTGGAGGATTCGGCATGTCAGGTGTCGGCTCGAAGGCTGGCGGCCCGGACTATCTGGTCCAATTCTGCAATTTAGTCAGTATTAGCGAAAATACTCTGAGGAGAGGGTTTGCTCCGAAATAATGCTTTTTTCTAAATTGTTTTCGTAAATTGTGAATCCGTCGGTAAGCGGTTGCATCGAAATTGGATGTAAGAACGAAAATACCGGAGGTAATTCCGATGAGGCAAAGAGATTTCGAAAGAAGCATTGGAGACAAGCTGATGCCTCACATGGAGAAAGGCGCGAGCTGTCCGTCCGTCATGGGCTGGCCGGAAGATAATGTTTCCAAATGGGTCGCTTCTCACAGAGACGAGACCAAAAACATTATCTGCCGTTCTTCTGAGGGAAGAAATGTCGGATTCTGTGAGACTACACGAAGTAGGACCCGAACCAAGCCCATTGAGACGAAGGGGGCAGAGATGGGTCGCGTAGGCGGCCGCAAAACCCAAGTTGGAGCGAAAGCCACCACTCGGGCAAAGCCTGTTCGCAAATCGGTGTGACTTGAGTGACGCTTCATTGAGAGTTGAGGAGAGGCTTCTCATAAGAGCCGATAACGTTGCGCAAGTGACATTGTCTGAATTGACCTCGGATGAATCTGATGAATCCGAGGGGAAAATTATAATTATCGATCGGAGGCCAAGATGGACGATCTGTCAATCAAGGCGCTGTTATTAATTTCTGCTGTTCTATTCGGCGGAATTGTGGCTCTCGCTATGGTCGATTACATTGTCAGACGGCTGGGGGGGTGCCTGCCGGGTAGAATATCATGTAGATGAAGTCGGATCATGCAAACCGCTTAGTGTGAAAGGGAAACCAAGATGCGCAAAGAAGGGTAGCGAAAACAACGGACCGTTCTTTTGGAAACTTAAATAAAGGTCGGGGGAAACACAAACAAATCGCAAGGCCATCCTGAACGGCTTTGCGATTTGTTTGTAGACCTCCCTAATATAGTTATCCGGTTAGTAATATCTGTAATTGTTATCGAATTTGTAACACGTCCATTCGTACCCGCTCCAGACACAGGTTTTGCCCGGTTCCCTGCGAGTCCCGCTGTTCGGATAATCGTAAAAGCCCGAGCCATAGCCGGAGTAACCATAACCACCGTACGGCCACCCCCATCCTCCGTAAAACCCAAACCCCCTGCCGAAACCAAAACCGCCGTGGCCAAAACCGCCTTTCACTAAAGAAAAAGGACCACCAGTGGCGACTCCAATTGCAGCAACTCCGGAATTTATTTGCGCCGATGCTACGCCCGAATAAGGCGCCAACATCATGAGCGCCGTCATACCAACTATCACCGATAATGCTATTGTTCTCATCGTTTTCCTCCTTTACCGCTCCGAGAGGAATATTGATCTTTCATGTTGTTATAAAAGATTGGCCTCCCTGTTTCACATTCGAGACCTTCTCGAAGACGTTTATGCTCATATGATGCTCATGATTCTAATCGAGTCAATTCGCTCCGGCTGTTGCCGCCGAATGTCACGATTGTTCAAAGCCATGCCGTATGATATGAAAACTTGAGGAGGAATGCTGCAATGCTTTATGGAGCGATGAATTTTCCGGTCAGACCGATTCTCCAGGAGCTTGAGGCGATTTCAGGTCTCGGCTTTGACTACCTTGAATTGACTATGGACCCGCCGCAAGCCCATCACACGACGATTCATCAACAGAGAGACGCTATTCTCAGGAATCTGGAAAGATTCGAGATGAAGCTGGTTTGCCACCTTCCTACATTTCTCTCCACGGCCGATCTCACTGACAGCCTCAGACAGACTTCCGTTAAAGAGACGCTGGAGTCTTTGGAAGTAGCCGCTTCGCTCCATCCGCTCAAGATTGTGCTGCATCCCACCTACATAACGGGGCTCAGCGTGTTTGTCGTTGATAAGGCAAAGAAATTCGCGTTGGAAAGCCTTTCACAAATTGTGGACAAAGCCGATAAGCTTGGCCTTCAGCTTTGTATCGAGAATATGTTTCCTCGCTCGAATTCTCTGGTGCAGCCGCAGGATTTCTTAAAGATTTTCGACAAATTCCCTACCCTCAAATTTACGCTTGATACCGGGCACGCTCATATCGGCAGCACAGGGGATAAGCGAAACCTTGAATTTCTGGATAAACTGAGCGACCGCATAGCCCACGTTCATGCCAGCGACAATTTCGGCAAAGAGGACAATCACCTGCCCATCGGGGCTGGAACTATTGATTTTCACAAGATTATCAGGGGCCTGAAGGATATCGGTTACGACGATACCGTAACTTTTGAGATATTTTCAAGGGACCGGGATTACCTGAAAATAAGCCGAGAAAAATTCGCGGCCATGGCAGCGAGTCTGTAATTGAAAGAAGGGGTTGTTTATTTCGCTCCGCAGCGAGGGCGAAAGAGAAGGGAAAAATGCGGGGGAACCCGCTTTTTGCAAAAAGCCGGATTCCCCCGCACCCTCTCCGGCAAAAACTCCTAAATATGATTCTTCAGTCGTGTGCGGGTGACAAGCTTATCACTGTCTCACGGCGACTCCGCAACCATTTAGGAGTGTTCGGAAAGAGGGTCCAGGCCCACTGGGCGTGGGGCCAACAATGTGCCTCATTGCCCCTTGCCTGCGATTAACTTGATGGCTGCATGAAAGCATTACTCGCCGTGCGCGGAGCACCTTTTGCAAAAGGGTTTTCCCCTGGCGGTCCGCTTTCTGAAAGTCATTCTCCCTCTGCGAACGGAGCTAATGCAATAATCCATTGAAAGGAAATGAGTCGAAGATGGACGGTGCGAGTGAATTCTGAGTTGGGCGAAAGCAATGCTGGGGGCAATAGACATGAAATACGTGCACGGGTACGATCCAAGAGAAAACATACGGTTGCAGGACCAAGCTTCGACGCTTGTTGAACTGCTGCACTCCGATACGTCCTATCCGGCAGGGAGCCGGGTCCTCGAGGCCGGTTGCGGCGTAGGCGCGCAAACCATAACATTGGCTCGCAATAGCCCTCATGCAAGTATCACCTCGATAGATATATCCGAGAGTTCACTTGCAGAAGCCAAGAAAAAGATTGAAGGAGCAGGATTTACAAATGTGACCTTCCAGCAGGGTGACATCTTCAACCTGCCATTTGAGCCGGAATTATTCGATCACATCTTTGTCTGCTTTGTACTGGAGCATTTGGCGCGGCCCGTTGAGGCGCTGAATTGCCTGAAGAACCTGCTGAAAGTCGGAGGCACAATGACTGTTATCGAAGGGGACCACGGATCGGCTTATTTCTATCCGGACAGTGAAGCCGCGCACAAGGCCATCCAGTGTCAAGTCGAACTGCAGAGAAGAGCAGGCGGGAACGCCAACATAGGCCGAGAATTGTATCCGCTCTTGAACCAGGCGAGTTTAGGCGATATCCATGTATCTCCACGGATGGTTTACGTCGATTCAAGTAGACCTCAGCTCGTCGAAGGGTTCACAAAGAACACTTTCACGGCAATGATTGAAGGCGTGCGCGATTCTTCAATTGAAGCCGGCTTGCTTGACGAAGAAACTTTCGACGCCGGCATTAAGGCGTTATACCGGACAACAGAAACGGATGGAGTTTTCTGCTATACGTTTTTCAAAGCACTTGCGATAAAAACGTGAGTCGCCAAGGAACCAAGGGGCTGAATGCCACAGAAATCAAGAAAATGAGCGGAATTGAAAGTCTTCAGGCCATGGTGGCCCTTTGGGATTCGCTCATTGATAAGAGCCCGAAATCGACTCCCCGGAATAGCATCGGGACATACTTGAAGAGAGGAAAAGAAAGATTGAAAAAGGTCAAGCAGAATTCATTTTCTCTTGAGAAGTTGAGAGCGAAGGGAGGACAATCACCTGCCGGTTATGACGACACTGTAACATTTGAGATATTCTCAAAGGACCGAAATTATCTGCGGATCAGCCGGGACAAATTCGCTGCCATGGCCGAAAGTCTTTGATTGATAGTGATTGCCGCCACTTGACCGGAAACCTAACCGCGAGTATATTTCAGTCTAATAACGACTAGGGTCTTTTGCGGAGCGGTCCGCATCTTATGCGGATCAGTCTCTTCATTGTCAGCGGACGCAGACATGGTTGGCTCCAATATGGCACGCGATTGGGAATCATCCTTCTCCTACTGGGCCAAACCACCCGGGAAGACGGAACAGGAGAAATGTGACAACGCTGAACGCATCGTACGCAAGGCCGTAGACGCGAGCGAAATTCTCCAAGACCGAGACGTCACGGTTTTTTCGCAGGGATCGTACAGAAACCGGACCAACATTCGGAACGAGAGTGACGTTGACATCGCGATCCGCTCGCGAGCCACCTTCTTCTTCGATCTTCCTGATGGCGTGGACGCGGAGGATTTTGGGATAGTTACGCCATCCAGCTATTCATACGCTCAGTACAAGAGCGACGTCAATCAGGCACTTTGGGACTACCTGGGCAACAAGGCGGTTACGCGCGGGAAGAAAGCGTTCGACATCCACGAGAACACCTACCGTATCGACGCGGATGCTTTGGCCTGCTTTGAGTATCGCTCGTATTGGGAGGACGGTACGTACCGAGAGGGCACTGCATTCATTCCCGATAGTGGTTCCAGGGTCATCAATTGGCCAGACCAGAACTACGAGAACGGTGTTGCGAAGAACGACGCAACGGGTCGTCGGTTCAAGGCCGTGGTGCGAATACTCAAAGCTCTCCGGAGCGAGATGGCCGCCGAGGGAGTGGTGATCGCAAGCAAGGCCCCCTCGTTCCTTATTGAGTGCTTAGTCTGGAATGTCCCGAACGAGGGATTCGGCCATTACACATTAGATGGTGACGTTCGCTACGCGCTCGCACATCTCTGCAATGAAACGCGAACTCCAGAAACGTGCTCGGAGTGGGGAGAGATCAACGAGTACAAGTACCTTTTCCGTCTCGGTCAGCCTTGGACTTGGCAAGACGCGAACACTTTCTTGAACGCCGCGTGGAACTACATAGGCTACGAGTAGCTGCGATGATCGAGAAGCTTCATCTAACAACAGTTCTTCTTGTTGCTGCCATTGTTTGGGGTATCCTGCTGATCCTTGATGGAGTGGTGGTATCCGTCGTATGGTTAAGGCACCTTTCTGCGGTAACCGGTGTACTGCTCCTCCTGCTCGCAGCGTTTGACCTATACCTGTGGCGACTACCGATCTTACGTTCCTGGTTTGTCAAACGCCCGCTACTTGACGGCACGTGGCGAGCCGAGGTCCGTTCAAACTGGAAAAACCCCGAGACGAGCAGCGCCATTGACCCGGTTATTGGATTCATGGTCGTGAGACAGACATTCTCCCGACTTAGCCTCCGACTCTTGACATCCGAGTCCCAGTCTGAACTTTTGGGTGCAGAGGTTCTACGATCGGATGACGGCAGCTACCGAGTCATTGGGGTTTACCGTAACGAACCCCGGTTGGGCGTTCGTGATCGTAGCCCGATCCACTATGGTGGACTTGTGCTACAGGTCAGCGGGACGCCACCAGTGAGACTAGCGGGGCAATACTGGACTGACCGTGACACCGCAGGCGAGATCGCTCTGTCGGACCGGCGCGCTGTTCACGTACATGACATGACCTCCGCCGCAGAACTCTATGCTGTTGGTACCCGCTAGCCTCCCGGCACAGCGAACGCGTTGGTACCAGTGGGCTTGGATCTGCTCAAGAGAATCCGGGCTCAGAGCCGCGACATACCGTTATTCAGGTTCTGCAGTTCACGCAGAGCACGAGAGCACGCCTCCGAAGCGGAGCTGCCCGGGCATGATCTCAATAACGTCTTCGGCAACCAAACTCACGAGTGTACTCCAGGTAGAGTTGGAATAGACCACAGCCTAACTCCAGCCGGACTCGGCACGGAGCTTACGGAATGTCCGGTCATGGTTGCCTGCCGTTGGCCCGCGACTCGAATGTCCGGTGATCTCCGGTACCGCTAGTTCTTGATCCATCTCCGGTCATCCTCGCGGGCCCATTGTTGCGCATACACCATGACACCATGTATTCGCCCGCGGACCGGAATCCAAATCTCTTGCAACTTGTCTGTTGGGATCATCCCGGAACAAGCCGTGACAAATTTGCGGTCATGGCCGGACATATCAACCTGTGCTTGCCGTTTTTGTGCAGACTGTATAATGATTGTTTTGCCCTTTAAAACGGAGGCGATATGAGCAGGTACACGGAGCCGGAGTGGTCGAAAGCTGCCCTTATCACTGTGGATACGCAGTGTGATACGCTCGACGGACAACCCTTTGCAATTCCAGGGACTTCCGCGATTCTTCCTCGCATGAGGGCCATGCTGGAAGTTTTTCGCGCCGCAAGAAAACCTATCATTCATATAGTTCGGATATACAAACCCGATGGCTCAAACGTAGATCTATGCCGCAAGGAGTTAGTCGAGCAGGGTCTGGCTCTGCTATTGGCCGGTTCTTCGGGATGCCAGCTTGCGTCGGAATTACTTCCCCATGCGGGGATTGAACTAAACGCGGATCTGCTACTGTCCGGCGGGATCCAAACCATCGGCTCACGTGAGGTGGTGATCTACAAGCCGCGGTGGGGGGCGTTCTACAAGACCCCTCTGGAGCAGTACCTTCGAGACCAGGGTGTTTCGACGCTCGTTTTCAGCGGGTGCAACTTTCCGAATTGCCCCCGTGCTTCGATCTACGAAGCTACCGAACGAGACTTCCGGGTGGTTTTGGCACATGACGCAATCTCGGGCTTGTACGATCAGGGAAGGCAGGAAATGCAGAACATCGGAGTGCAGGAGCTGTCAACTAGCGAAGTGATTGATGGAGTCGGAAGGCCACGATAGCAAGCAGGCATAACAACCGCTTCGAGCGCGACCTGATAAAATGCTATGCGCTTTACTCGTTGCCTAAAGCGGGCGCCGGCTGATACAATTTTCGAGACAGCTTGAAGGCAAACAAATAGTAATTGTTGACTCAAAAAGGGGACAGCATCATGAAAGAATTTATGTTACTCATCCGCAATGAAATTGACCATCAGGCGTCATGGTCTGCCGAACAACATCAGCAGTTTCTGAAAAAATGTGAGACCTACATTGGTGGCCTGACGAAAGACGCAAAATTAAAATCAGCTCAGCCGCTTGTGAGGGAAGGCAAGATTATTTCCGACTCAAAAGGAGCATGGAAGGAAGGGCCTTTCAATGAAACCAAAGAAGTTATTGTGGGTTATTATCACATCCTTGCCGACGACCTCGACGACGCAATCGCCATCGCAAAAGGGAACCCCGAATTTGAATATGGAACGACTGCAAGAATTGAAGTTCGACCCATAAAAACGGAGGAAGAGAGCACAGGCTTTGTCTACCCTAAAACTCCCAAACAGCTTTGATATCAGCCAACATAGGGTCCGCAGTCCGGTTGGCGGGCTTTGGCCGGGCTCATAAAGACTGTATAACCATTGTTGGGCATTGAGGAATCGCATGAACATACCGGAAGAGATGGCAATTGAGCTCAGTAAAAAGAAGTGGCTGTTAATCACCGCAGGCTCAGCCCTATTCGTGATCCTCGGGTTTTGGTTGCTCACCCTTGATTTGCAAGCAGTTAAACATTTGGGTTGGGGCTGGGATCCGATCTCCGTGCGTGGGGCTGGATTGGCCAGTGTTATCTTCTTTGGCCTGTGTGGAATCGTAGGACTGATAAAACTCTTGGACAAAAAGCCTGCGCTCCAATTCACGAAGATGGGGGTGATTGATAACGCCAGTGGCGTTTCTGCAGGGCTGATTCCGTGGTCGGATATTTTAGGTACAGATATTTATGAATTCTCTGGCCAGCGGACGTTGGTAGTTAAGGTGACGAATCCGGACAGGTACATCGAAACGGGCGGCTCCCTGAAACGGCGGATCAAGAGGGCTAATTTCAACATGTGTGGGAGCCCAATTACGATCTCGTCCAATGGTTTGAAGATCGACTTCGATGAACTCGTAGATATATTCAATGCCTACATTTCAAGGTACGGCGTGAATTCCTAACTACTCGCTCGGACCTGGTTACATATAGCCAGGTCCGGCGTCATTCTCCTCAGAGCGGCCTACCGCTTCTTCGTCCTTTACCGCTGATTGCGGTCGCTTGACGCTAAACACTACGGCGCGCTATATTTTAGTCTACTGCAAATTACGTCTTCCAGGGGGGACATTCAGCCGTTTTTTATGAATGGAGAGGGGAAATTCTTGGCGGAGGCGGGCACAGCCATATGCCGGTCACGCTGCAATTTCAACCCGTGGCAGGGCGCCGATGCGAAAAACCGAAGAATGAAAGGAGGGGGATATGGCACGAATAGCTTCCGCGTCTTTAGATACCAACGATATGTTTCCGCAATTGGAATTGCAATTGGTCTCCGGAGAAAGGTTGAACCTCCCGGAAGGCATCGGTGAGGGATACGGTGTACTCCTGATCTATAGGGGCCATTGGTGACCTTTCTGCAATCGGCAGTTGGCTGACTTCCAAGGATTACATCAGGAGTTCAAATCCGAGCAGATTGCGGTCGTTGCAGCCTCCGTCGACCCAATTGAGAAAGCGCGAGAAACGGTTGACAAAATTGGAATCACCTATCCTGTCGGTTACGGCCTGGTCGCAGAGGAAACGTCGAGAGTTATCGGCGCGTATTATGAAAAAGAGCACAAGTTTCTTCACGCTACGGGCTTTCTGCTGCGTCCCGAAAAGACCATTGCTGTCGCGTGTTATAGCACAGGGCCGATAGGACGTTTTGCGGCAAAAGACGTGTTAAACCTTGTAAGGTTTTATAAGAGCCGCGGACCAGCCTGAAAGAACTTTGAAGCTCGCGAAGGGACCATTAAGCGCGACCGGAAAATGATTATCATTAATTAATGACAGCCCGAAAGGAGGGAAAAGCTAATGGCGCCTTCGAACGGTAATCAAATGGCTCAAAGCATACGCCAAAGTATCCAAGAACTGAAAAGAGTGTGCGAAGGGCTGGATGAGGGCATAGCCTCCCGCGCGGCCGAGGGGCGATGGTCTCCCAAAGAAATCCTTTCGCACCTCTCCGGACCCGAAGGGTCCGGCCATCTACCGGCGCTTCAGGTATTCCTCGAGCAAAATACGCCCACAATCGACATCGACCCCGGAGATCCCTATTTCTCTGAGACACGCGCCCGAATGACGTTTGCTCAACTCCTCGCCGAAGTCGAAAGTGAATACGACCGAATCTCTGAGTTTGCCGCAGGCCTAACCCGTGAACAACTGGATCGGAAGGCCCGTATTCCCATGCTCAAACAGTCGCCGTTGGGGGAATATCCAACGCTGGAAAACTGGATCGGCGTGCTTGGGGGCTCGGGAGAGTCTCATTTGACATTTCACATAAACCACATGCGTGAGATTTTGCAGGACCTGGGCGTATCGCCAAAATGAACAACAAGCCGCTTATATGGCGCTCACCGTTCACTGGAAGTCAGACCCCAAGCTGCTCCGAGCGAACAGATCGAGAACGAGGTGTGTGATGGCTAAGAAAGAGAAACAGGCAGGCAAGATGGACTCGCAAGCGATGATGGAAGTATACAGGAAGCTGGGAACCCCTGGCGCGCACCATAAGAAGCTTGCTAAGCTCGCGGGAAAATGGACCACCAAGACCAAGGCATGGATGGAACCTGATAAGCCCCCAATGGAAGGCACGGGCTCGTGCGAACAAAAGATGATCCTTGACGGACGTTACTTGCAGCAGGAGTACTCCGGCGAGATGATGGGTAGTCCGTTCACCGGGATTAACGTCCTTGGGTACGACAACCATACCAAGAAGTATATGTCGACCTGGATCGATTCGATGAGCACAGGTATTTACTACTTCGAGGGAACCGCAAGCGCAGATGGTAAGACCATTACGCAGGAATGCAGCTACGACGATCCTGTCAGGGGTCCCATGGTGTGGCGAAGCGTGACCAAGATCGTGAACGATAATACGGTTGAGTACGAAATGTATCTCACCCCCAAGGGCGGCAAGGAAGAAAAGATGATGGAGATGATAGTCACCCGTAAGCGACTATCGAAGTCAGCTAGGGCCGCCTGAAAGACGACGTAAGGACGCATCTAGCGTGTTGTCAGGTCAAGGCCATGCTCTTTTCTTGTTTAAGTCATTGGAGGGCTGGCTTTGAGACACTTGAGTAGACTGAAGGGAGAAATGAAAAATATGGCCCAGTCTCTCCGATCGACCCGGGCCATATCTGAAACGTGGCTTTTTGATACTCACTAAGCGTCAAGTCTCCCGCAAGCCACATGCTTCTGAGCATTCGCCCCGCTCTTTCGATTCCCAGCGAAACGCCCGCATGCAGTCTGCGTAGCAATCTTTCGCGCCATATTCCCGCGCGGGAGGCTCGGCCTCTCGCCTGGCCAGCTCCGATTGCTCTCCGGTAAAACTGTGTGGACCGTCAGCTCGTTGCTGCATGTCATGTTTCATTTTGATGGCCAGAACAAGTACGAGAAACACCATTCCAGCAGCTATAACTAATGATGCAAAAACCATTGTGGTGTCCATTTGGAGTCTCCTTCCACTTATATACTCCTTGGGTAAACTATTCCTTCGTTTTATCTGCGACCTAAGCCTCCTGAACGCGACAGTCTCTGATGCAAGCAGGCGCTTCTTCCGATTCCCAATGAAAGGCCCGCATGCAGTCTTCATAGCATTCTCCGGCAACCGATCTCCGGATATCACGTATCATCTTGAACTGCAGAATAAGGGCAAGAAGCCCGGCGCCTGCGATGACGATTAGCGCGATCGACATAAAGGTTTGCATGTGAAGCCTCCCGATTCCTCGGCGATACAATCTCCTTTCAGTTTATTTAGATGCAGCTTACCGGCAAAGGATTCATTCCGGATGCGCTCACATTGCTCACCTGCCGGGATGTCCGGAGATACGGCCATGTCGCGATAGCCGTATTTTGGAATCTCAGATCCGGTGGGACCGGCTTTCTGCGTTTGGATGGCCTGATTTGACACGCGTTGACACGTGGCCGGAGCCGATATATTCTCGTCCAGGTTTGCGGCGGAGACTATGCTAATGTGGGAACAAGGTGACTTTCTGGTCATTACCGGAGACGGCAAGGGCAAGACGACGGCGGCCCTGGGGATAGCTCTTACGGCGGTTGCACGTGGATTGAAAGTCTTTATGGTCCAATTCCTAAAGGCGCCGGAAACTTCGGGTGAGCATTTCGCTGCGCAGGCGTTCTCGGAACAGCTTACGATAAGGCCCATGGGCAGGAAGGGCTTTATTCGGGGACGCCGAGCTGCCGAGGCGGATAAATCCATGGCCGAAAAGGCCCTGGAGGAGGCTCGTGCCACATTGGTCAGCGGAAATTACCAGATGGTGATATTAGATGAAGCTAATGTCGCCGTGCGCCTGGGGCTTCTGCGGGTTGAATCGCTCATGAACTTACTGGAAGCGAAACCTGACCATGTTACGCTGATCATTACCGGCCGTTACGCGCCTCCCGAGCTTCTTGATCGTGCCGATTCAGTGCTGGAAATGCGAAAGGTCAAGCATCCGTTTGACAGCGGCGTCCCGGCTATGGAAGGAATCGAGTTTTAGCTTCAGAGCCCCGGCGCCGAATGCGCTTGGTTTTTCTATCAATAAGGTAGTCAAAGGAGAAGGCGTGTGCTCGAAAAAAACATGAGCGACCCATTGCTCAGATCAGCCGAAGAATTCGCAAGATCTTATCTGACACGCGTTACGGCAGTGCTGGCGAATCTCGACACTCAGGCTATTGCGCAGGTCATAGAGGTTTTCCTGGACGCTCGTAAACGCGATGCGCACATCTTCTTTCTTGGGAATGGAGGAAGCGCTGCGACGGCTCTGCACTTTGCCAATGACCTTGGGGTCTGCGCGTCACCGGAAGGACGAAGACCGTTTCGCGCGGTGAGCCTTACAGCCAATACTTCGCTGATAACGTGTTTGGCCAACGATATAGGCTATGAGAATGTTTTCAGTTGGCAGCTAAGGAATCTGATGCGACCGGGTGATGTGGTGGTGGGAATTTCGGCGAGCGGGAACTCTCCCAATGTGGTGAGAGGGTTGGAATATGCGGCGGAAAACGGAGGTATTCCCGTAGCTATAGTGGGATTTGACGGCGGCCAAATGAAAAAAATGGCCAAACACGTAATCCATGTCGTCACCGATTACGGTGAATACGGGCCTTCAGAAGATGTGCACATGGCGCTGGACCACTTGATGTCAACTTACCTGGCGTCGATTCCGGAATGAGCAGTCGTCCATTATAGGAAATCTCAAATATCATCGCTAAAGAGAAAAGGGTTTGGTGGCGACGGGCATCTTGCCCGTCATTCCTAATGGACAGGCTGGAAGCCTATCCCACCTTCTTGGGCGACTCGCCAGTCGCTCCTACAGCTTGTCACACCGCTCTGCATAAAGCCTCTATCCCTATCGCTTATGGGCACAAGGCTTTTGAGAATTACTATAATGTTCGGTCAGGGGGACGCCGGCCCTACCAATCCGGTTTCGTAAGCTCATAATGCGGCTTGTATTCCAGTCGCACCCTGTTGGCGCCCGCCCTTAAATAGATCCCCTGAAACGTGTGGTAGACAGGCAAAATCCCCGCCTCCGCTTCGTTTACTTGCGCTTTCCAGGACGGGCTATAGTTATTGGTTACAATCAATATGCCTTCCGAATCGGAACGGGTCCTGAGTATGATCCTATCGGAAGAATATGAGACCACATCTATCTTTGCATTTGCAGGGCTTGCCGCATTCTCTGACAAATCAAGGTTCTCCGGCCGCAGAAGGTAAGCCGTGGACCTGAGTTCGCTGTAATCCGCCTTTTGAAGCGCAGTTAGCAGTTCTCCGGTATCAGTGAACGTCCGTGTTTTGTTGACCATGAAGAAGCGGGGGAATACCAGCTTGTTCTCGTAAATGAATAGCGGCTCAGGCGGCTTGGCGCCTCGAAGATAACCGACGACCTTCGAAGCCAACGGAAGTTTTTCCCATTCCCGAGATCTGGCTTGGTCTCCGCGGAGCAGCTCGATCAAGTTCTCATGTTGTAACGGCCAGGGAGAAACTACAAATCTTACATTGGCCAGCGACAAAAGATTCAAATTCCAATTCTCTCTAAATATCAATAGCTTGCCTCTCATTTCCTTCAGGCGCCGAATTGAGCTGGTGTAGAACGGCGAAAACAAATACACCCGGCTGCCCCAGTAATGAAAGTAATCATGAACCCATTTGTTCGATGAAGCCACGGGCGCGATGACCTGCTCCCAATACTGCTGATACCATTTCGGATAAACATTAATGTACCCGTCAGCGGTATTCAAACCATACGCCCAGGCCGGGGCCGGATGTTGAAGCCCCTGCGCTACGGTTGCTACTCGAAAGGGAGGCGCCTTTCTCGCCAGATCGGAAAGACTGCCAAGGGTGGGATTTAGATATAAGTCCTTAAAATTAAAGCCATTGACGGCCAAGTACAAAATTTTCGCGTTGACGAAGCACGATTGAAAAACAACAACCGCCACTGCGACTGCGAGCGCCAATGACCTGATATGCGCGTGCCGGATCGGATTTCGGACAGCGAAATACGGCAAAGTAGCATCCCAGGGAATGTAGCTCACGCCAATGGCGGCCCCCGTGACGACAAGGAGCGGGACAAAAAGATATATCCGGTCAAAGGAAACGGCCCTGAGAAAATCGAGATGCCGCATTGCCACCGATTTCAGCAGGCCGTACGCCGGTTGGAACGCTAAACATAGAATCAGAAATGCAAAGACTACCATCAGCAAACGATCTCTGCATTTGGACCATACCAGCCCGATCAAGAGCAAGACCAATGGGACCGCATTGTCGTATATTAGTGCCCATACGAATACCATCTTTTCATACACATATCTGTCGAGATCCCGATTGCCGACATCTCCCCACAGCGCGAGAGGCGACCAGTCCGCGCGATGCGACAGTGGCGCATTCACGGCCAGGGCATAGATGAACGGCAAGGAACTGACCAACCAGGAAAAGGTGAAAACAATCGGAATAAGCGCGGAGCAGCGGTCGTATCTGCGAAGAATGACAAACTGCCAGAAAAAGACCATAGGCAATAAAAATGCCGCGTTCACCAGCCATGCTGCGCTAGAAAAGAAAAGCCCCAGCAAGACAGCATACAGGTAAGAGGATCTTTTTCCCGCATCCAAGCTGGAAAGCGCCCATAAAATGAATGGCAAGCCTGCTTCACAGAGGAAACCATTGTCCAAGGTAAAGCCGGCCCAGTGCCCGTTAATCGAGGCCTGAACATATAACGAATACGCAAGTCCGGCATAAAGGGCAGGCCAGTTATCGACCTTGATTGAATCCTTCAGAAGCCGAAAAGTGAAATATCCGGCCATAAAACGCTGCGCCCAGGTGATCAAACCGTAAGCCAGCCATGTAGGAAGGAGAGCCAGAAGCAAAATGTCCGGTTGGGACGGCGAAACCAGCATCGAAAGCGTGTCAATTCCCGCAAGCTTTTGGGGGTCCCAGTAACCCCAATGTCCTTTCACTAACGCATCCGCCAGGGCCGCCCTGTACGGGAGAGCGCTATCGCCTGTATCATGCATGAATACAAATGAAAGCGGCCCCAGACCGAAATACCAAAACGACAGCCAGAGAGACCAGAGAAGGAAGAAGATCCCAGGATGGGAGACAACCAAATCGCCGATCCGAAGAGGTAGGGATCGGCCTGAGTTGAACCGATTTTTCATTTGATGATCTAGAATTAGTTCATTAACAAAAGCGAAGCGGCATTACCCCTGTCACAAAATCTGTCTCATGCACATAAACGCTTCGGCGTGCGGCTTGTTCACAAAACCGCCACGGTATTGGCTGAGCGCCAGAACGGACTCCACCGACCTCTCGTGCGGGTAAGGCTTTAGCTGGGAAACAAACGCCTTCACCGCCTTGACCTTGAGACCTATGGTTTCGGTAATATCGCAAAAAGTATTGGGAACAAAAGTCGGGGTCAGACCAGGCGAATTCCAGTTTGTCGAAGACAAAGCTTCATAGGAATATATCGCGCGAATCTCGACCGGGCCCACAGGCCTGGCCGCGACCATGCCGCAGGCATGCACGATCTGGTGATCGCGATTTATGTCTCCGCAAAATGGCAGGAACAATATATCAGGCTGAATTTTCTCAAAATAGCTGAGAATCAGATCGTTTATCTCACGTTGAGGCACGGTATCGAGCCTCACCGAAGGCAGCTCCTCAAAATGCGTTTTTTTGACGCCAAGGACTTTGTGAGCTGTCAGAGCCTCTGCCCTTCCCTGCTGAACAGCTTCCACGCCAAAGAGATCGTTTGCCTGTGTGAGGGTAAGCACACTGACGTCGTGTCCCTGGCGCACATACTTGGGAATCGTGCCTCCGCACCCGAACACCTCATCGTCGGGATGCGCTCCTACAACTAGAATTTGCATTTGGACCTCATTTTCTGTGCATTCAGTTACGGGGGGCGAACAATTCTCAATTCCCCTCTGGCGGCTCTTGTAGGGGCGTGATTTATCACGCCCTTTATAAGGCGCAATTAATTGCGCCCCTACACGAAACCGCCTCTTCCCTAATGGTGGGCGCCGGCGCCAAACATAACCGACCGGCACGGAGGCCGGTCGATACCGGCATGGATCGGAGATGGATGTCAATATACATCGTTATCTCCGAGAACTATCCAGGGTCTGGAAAGGCGCGGCGGCTCGACGTCCCCGAGGCGCTTGAAAATCAATGGCGCCCGCTCCTCAGCAGGCTTGAACCCGCGCTTCAGGAAAATCTCCTCGTAAGGGCTCCCCGGAGCCATCAGCAAATTCAGTAGATCGCTTCCTTTAGAGAAATCCTCAGCCGCGGAAATCAGAGCATCGGCGGCCTCTTCATTCAAAGCCAAGAAATCGACAATATGGGCTTTTCTAATCCCTTGGCCCCGAAATTTCTTCAACACGATGAATCCTTCAAGTCTTCGTGAGCCTGCCTCGAAGCACTGGTATTTAACATCGGGCCTCTCCTTGTATCGCCAATTCAAGACCTTGTCATCCTTCAAATTCAGGAGGTCGAAGAGCTGCGCCGCTTCTTTATATAGCTCGTTATATCTTACGTCGAATCTTTCAATTGATTTGGCCGATCCGCCGCGGCTGCAATCGTTTTTTTCCAGAAAAGTGAGTCCTAACGGGACATGCCACCCGGCTTTTATATGAAGCGGAAGAGCTTCCGCATTGGGAAATCCGACGCCGCAACTAATCCCGAGCCTGCTCTCCTGTTCCACCAGCATTCCGCTGATTTTAGTAAACAGTCCGAATCCCCGAAAATCCGGATGGGTGGCCCCTCCTGTGGCGAGACTCACATCCTCGATGCCGGATCCGATGAGATACCGAAAAGGCAGCATGCATATTGCCGAAGCTATTCGGTCGGTTGATTTCTCTTCGGCGATATAGACCCTGTTGTGAGAGTAAGGATACTTTAGATAGAACCATTGAAAATGCCCTAATTCGAAATCACGGGCAAACGCCTCTTTGCGGAACGCGTGTATTTTTGGCCCTTCCAATACCGGGTCAGCAAGTCGAAAAACGAACCGAGCATCCTCCATAATAATTTCAGGTTTAGGCATTGTTCAGCCCGCCTTGTCTCGGCCCACGGAACCGGTGAACGAAGATGATGTTGCGGATCCTTCTTCGTTAACCCCCTGCCCGCTCAATACAGTGGCGATAGCCATAAAAAATATTTTAATGTCGAGCGATAGACACCAATGGTCTACGTACCACAGGTCGAGTTCGAACTTCTTTTCCCATGAATTGGCATTTCGGCCGCGGACGCCGGCCCATCCCACCACACCTTGCGGCACGGTATGCCTACGAGAGTGTTCCGCAGTGTAAAGATCGAGATATTCCACAGGCAACGGCCTCGGGCCGATAATGCTCATATCTCCTTTAAGTACGCTCCAGAGCTGCGGGAGTTCGTCAATACTCGTTCTTCGCAGAAAAGCGCCAAGCTTGGTGAGACGCTGAGAATCCGGGAGTAGTGTCCCGTTCTCGTCCCGCTCGTCGGTCATGGTCCTGAACTTTGTCATGTCAAAAGGCCGGCCAAGGAAGCCCGCGCGCCTTTGCCGAAAGGTCACAGGAGCGCCCATCTTCACGAAAATAAGGCAAGCCGTCGCGGCCATTACCGGCGACAGGCAAATTAATGCCGAACCGGCAATGATCACGTCTACCATTCTCTTGATTTTTTTGGATATGTTGGCTGGTCCCCTATTCATGAATTATCCTTCATCAATTTCAGGATCGGGGCCGGGAAGACCCTTTTCACCAAGGACCCGGACATATTCCCGATATTGGGCCTCCCATAGCATTTCGGGTCGAAAGTCCGAGAGCACACGCTGCCGCCCGGCTTTTCCGTGCGACTTTCGTTTTGCCTCGTCATTGATGTACACCCGTATAGCATGCGCCAAGGCCAAAGAATCACGAGCAGGCGCAAGTGTGCCCGTTGCGCCATCGACCACCGCATCCACGCAGCCGGTGACGCTAGTGGCCAAAACAGGCAGCTCCATAGCGGCTGCTTCCAAAGCAACATTAGGAAACCCTTCTCTATAAGTCGGCAAGATCACCAAATCCATGATTCGATAATATTTGGGCATATCTTCGTTGCGCACAAAATCTACGATAATTATTCGACGATCCGTCCGAAGCTCTTGCAGGATCTCAGTGGGGACTGGGTCCTGTGGCTCGGCAGGGCCTATGATTAGCAGAAAGACATTTTGGTATTCCAGTCTCAGTTGTCGCCAGGCAGCGGCAAGTTCCACAACACCCTTGTCTTTGACGATGCGTCCGACAAAACCCAACACAATTGCGTCTACCGGGATCCCAAGCTGTTTTCGCAATCCGTCAATATCGGCTTTGGCGCCGAGGTTCGGATTGAATCTATTCTCTGCGTCAACTCCCATGCTGCTTCCATTTCCAAGGACTTTGATGTTATTGGGCCGGCAGAGCTTTTCCCGAATCATTATGTCCGCGACAGATCGGCTTACTGCCAAAACCTGGGAAGCGCATCGGCACGCAAGCCACTCCAGCGCCCTGAAAATCTTGTTCATAGCGCCTGATCCCAATTGGATGATCAGGCCCCGAAGCGTATAGATACGAACCGGGGTTTTCGCAAGGGCCGCGGCTATCATTGATAGAGGACCGCCTTTAGCAGTAGATCCGTGGACGATGATTGGCTTGAGCCGAACGAAAAGACGGCAAAGACTCACAAGCGCTCTTAGGTCCCCCAACGGCGACAACCCTCGTGTTAACTTTATCGGATGGATCGGTATACCCTCGCGCGCCAGAAAATCCAGCTCCGCGCCGGGCCCGGATACTACGTGCACATCGAAACCTTTATCCCTCATATATCGAATTTGCCCGATCATAAAGTGGCTCAGGGTCCAAGGCACGGTGGTAATGTAGAACAATTTGATTTTCAAACGGGCTTCTGCAGCGAAAAGGCAGGATATTGATCTTTGCAGTTAGCTATGACCGAACGGAATTTCCCGTTGGGACCTCGGGGAATGGCAGTCACCCTCTCGACCTTGATTGAGACGGTATCCCCTACTTTCTTCCGAAGATTGTAAATCAATTCCGCTTCGATCTCATCGTTATAGCCGGGCGCCGGCGCCAACAGTAATCTGAGCGAATTCAATGACTCATGAACAATTTGAGTCTCATATATGTTGGTGAGTCCCTTGAAGACCGGATCAAGCCGCCCCACAAAGCCTCGGTCGGGAATAAACAGGATGTCATCTACTCTGCCCGTGATCTTCTCCACCCCTTCCATGGCTCGGCCGCAAGCACATTTTTCAATGGCTCCACGAACGGCTTGGTCCCCGATCCTGTAGCGCAGCAACACCATTTCCGTGTTACAGAATGTAGTGGCGACGATTTCGCCTTCTTCTCCGGATTTCGCCGACATTCCGGCGCCATTGAGGATTTCGCAGATACCGAATTCCGGATTGACGTGCAACTTCCCGCACTCACACGTAGATATGAAAGCCCCTGTGTCCGTCGAGGCGTACTGGTTGAACACCTGGCATCCAAATGAGGTCCTCACTTCCTGCCGCTCGGCCTCATACAGCGTTTCAGCGCTGGTGATAATGGCCTCAGGTTGAGGGAGATCCAGTCCTAAAGCCTTACCTACCCTTGCCAGAACAAGAATCGCTGATGGATAGGAATCTATCAAGAACGGTCTAAACCGTTTTATCGCGTCAACATAGTTGGGGACGGTTTCCGGCGACAGATGACTGGTGGACATCAACATTGCATTGCCTGGGATGTTCCGCCGCCAATATATCTTGGTATCATCTGCCTTCTTAGCGGGGATGATGTCTCGGCCTGTTAGCTGGACCCTTCTTGGAAAAATCGGATCTTCCAGACCGGCCCACTCTCTAAGTCGAAAGACAAAGCTCCATATCCGTGTGAAGCTCTGTCTGGAGCAATACACAGTCATGGGCGAGCCTGTGGTGCCGCTGGTGTAAAATTTTGTCCAGTGTCTCAGAGGCTTTCCTCCGGCAAGGAAATCATTCGGTCGGCTCATCACCGTCCTTTTATCGACAGGGGGAATGCCACTCAGGTCCTCGATACGGCGTATCCTCCTGTAATCTATGCCTTCCTTTCTGAAAAGCTCTTGGTAGTAAGGCACATGCGTAGCGGCGAATTTGATTCTTTCCCGGAGCTGCTCGGTCTGATAATCATGGAATTGATCCTCGGACCACCATTGACTCTTTCTTAGCTGTGAGAGCATCGAACGACCCAGCTCAACGTCCCACCTCCGATGATTAAATATGAGCCCTTGCATGGAAACCATGAGGTTTTGCAGCCATACGGGCGCATGATCATATATTTGCTTTGCGAGGGTCATTCTGAGTCCGACAAGGCAATGTTCCGGACATAAATTGTGGTCTGAGAACTTCGGCAGAACGTTGGGTGAACTAATGGCGCCGGTTCAAATCTCGCCATCCGCGGGGTGTCAGAAACGGCTCAATACCCGGGCGCCATTCAAAAAGCGGCAACTCTTCCTCAGCCACCACATTGATCATGGCACGCATCCCATCAAAGATGGGATAGGATGTTAGATCGAATCCTCCGGCAATCTGAGGAACAAATTCCGTGGGAAGGCCCATTAGTTTCGCTGCGGCAGTGTCCACAACCAACGGATTTGCGCCTGCCAGCACCGCTCCGCAGCGCCTATCCCTGGGTCGCATAGGGCCTTCTTCTTCACCGGCCACGATTGCGTCCACCAGGCAAAAGACCTTGCGCCGGCGATACTGCTGAAGAAAGCCGTCGCTATCAGCGTACAACAATATTCGATTCAGGTCCAAGATGGTGCGCCAAATCGTATCGTTCCCACGCCACGCTCCGAATCGTATTTCCGCTGGCATCATTTTCAACAGCAATAGGAGAGAATACCGAACAAGGCCGTAAGGCGCCTGGACCCATCGGGCGGTCGCAGCGTCATGCAAATCCGCAAACATGCTTTGCAGGGCTTTCAGAGCATTCGGCGTCGGGTACTCGTCGTGCCCTTCAGTGGCCGAGCCACGCCTGAAATGCGGCAAAAAACTTTTATGGCCGTTTATCCCCACCAGATTTTTCATGCAGCAGGTAATTCCCGCCATCCGGTGTGTTTTCAGTTTTGCAACGTTGAAGACAACATCGGCATCAACTATGCGCCTCGAAATACAATATTCGTGCTTACCCGGACGATGATGCGCCTTTAGCGCGGCGGGATCATAATAAGTCACGCGAAAATTTTCATAGTCATCCGAAACGGCTTCGAGAGCGCTGTGCCGTCCAAGGTCTACTAGAACAAACTCTCTACCGGAATTGCGCATCTCCTTTCGAAAGGCTAAATACGTGGCGCCATGATATACCTCCAACCGCCAATCTTCCAAACTGACTTTCATCTTGCCATTCCGCGCATAGAAATCCGGAAGCTCGTGCCAGTTCTGAGTCTGCAACAGGGTATCCAGGCTGCACCCCTGGATTGGGGCGTCACCTATTACAACTGTACCCTCCCCTCCCAAGGCTATCCAAATATAATCCAAGAGAGCACGGACTATTGAAGGATGAGTCGTGACCGCTTCCTGCGGTCCGCCGCTCTTGTTCTTCTGGTAAACCCAATTGGGCTTAATTACTACCTTGTCTCCCGGATGAACAATGGCGCCTAATGGATTCCAGCTTGCGCTTCCGAAAGTTTCTCGGTCAAGACCAAGCCTTCGGAAAGATTCCCTCACAAGAGCGTAAGCGTGATTGGGGCCCGAACTAACGCTGGTGAAAGGATACTCAGGATATCTTTCCTCCGGTGAAAAGGGCGGATGAGGATAACCTGCTTGCTTATCGCGGGTATAAGCTACAAGATTTTCGGGAATAATCATGGGCCGGGAGTGTACTTGTTAACGAGCCCAATATTGGCGGGTTTGAGCCAAACGGGCGGACTTGCAAAGTCCGGTTTTCGCCGTCGCTTCGGGACCTTTGGTCTGTCTTTGATCCAAGCATGATGCAATATGGGCGTGAAAGCCAATATCAGAAGCGCCGGGACCATTTGGACCCTCTGCCGCATGAGCAATCCGGTGTTTGGAAAATAGCTCAACAAAAATGAGCCCCAGGCCAGCGCAATTAGAGCAGCCTGAATTTCAGGAAATCTGAGAAGTTCGCGGCGTTCTTCCTTGTGCATCTTCAGCCAAATACCTATCGCCAAAATAGTAATTGTCCAAGTCTCAATGATCGCAAAAAGGAAACGGATGCTACGAATTTCCCACGGCAGCGGCCGAAAGAAAATCGATACCAGTCCGGAGGCGACAGGGATTGGTCCCTCTTCTCCATAATCAATATCTGAGCCGCCTTTGATTTGGCTCATTAGCTTGTACCGCGATTCAGTGGCTTCCATCACCGAGTCAACATCCAAATTAGCGCCGGTCAATCTCTGGGTGCTTATCAGAAGCAACGGTAATGCAAACAACAATACTAGAGCATATGCCAGTTTGCCTCGTCGCCAGAAGTTAACCGTGAAGACAGCGGTGACCCATCCGGTCATGATGTGAGGCCGAAGAAGCCCGCCAACTATACTCCCGGCAATGAGCAGGGGTCCGGTAAACATACGAGATCCGCTTCTGGTAGGAAACGTACTGGAAAAAATAGCGCAAATCGACCAATACATCAGTCCTTCTTTGAGATTAGTGCTGCTCCAAAATACGACTGAGGGACAAAACAGAATGAACAATAGGGCTAGATTGCGATTTCTCCCGGCAGGAAACATGGTCCCAAGATGCCTGACGAGCATCAGCCCACCCCAAAATGCCATGCATCCATTTATGGCTATCCACGTCACTTCGGTTGCGCCGAATATGAAACTAGTCAGCGCCAGATAAACGTGGTACGCGTGATTACCCGGCCCGAAACCGTCCCAGATCTTCTGCCATTCCCCGCGCTCCATCATCCGGACTATATCTTCGGTCATTCGCCAATGAATTGGCGCGTCCATTGCGCCGACTCCGAGGACCAATTCAGAGAATTCTTCGCCGAAAAAAGAATACACTAACCACAGCGATCCGCCCGCAATGGCTATGAATCTAAAATTCTTGTCAAAAAAGCGTCTCTTTAGATAATAATTTACCAGAAGCAATACGAATATTAATAGAAAGACCTCCAGCGCTAAATCATTGATTGTCATTTGATGTCCAGTTCTGCCGCGCTAACTCCAAGACGGGCGGATGATCCGAACGAATACAAAGGAGCGCTCGATGGAGTCGGAGCCAACGCCGCGCCATACAAAACAATCTAGCAGAGCCTTTCATGATTGACAAGCTTCTGACATGATCGTACTCATATCAATGAGCGATCAAGTCTGCTCTTGATTCTGAAGGTAGTTTCATATGAAAATACTAGGCATTTGTCATGACGTCTTCATCTGTTCAGCCTGCGTAATTGTCGACGGACAAGTTGTCTGTGCGATCCCGGAAGAAAGACTCGACCGAGTCAAGCAGAGTCGGCATTTCCCCTCAGCTGCAATAAATCAATGTCTCGAACAAGCCGGGTTGGCAATAACCGATCTGGATGAAATAGCAGTCGCGTGGAATCCGGCCATTGAGTTGGAAACAATACCTGACGGGTACCTTAACGCACGCCGGTGGCGCGTGGAGCACATGACCCAGGTTCCGGGACAGTTCATGCAAATAGCCGGAGCCAAAGCGGATTCGAAATTCACCCTCAGGGATTTATGGCGCAACGGCCCTCCTATTACTTACATCGATCATTACTTGTCTCACGTGGGAAATGCCTTTTTCCTGAGTCCTCACGACTCTGCGGCGATTCTGATACTGGACGGGAGAGGTGAAAAACAAACCGGCTTGCTGGCCTTCGGCCATGGAGCGGAAATTGAGGTTTTGGAGGAAGTGAATTTTCCACATTCCATAGGCCTTTTCTACAGCGCTATAACCCAATTCTTGGGATTTCGACCGGATAGTGATGAATGGAAAGTGATGGCATTGTCCTGCTATGCGGACTGGGATAATCCATACTATCCCGGGCTCAGCAGAATTGTTGAAGTGGATGACAGAGGACGATTCCGCCTGGATTTGCATTTTTTTGAATTTTACAATTTCTGGGATCGCCGGATGTATTCCGACAGACTCGTTGAAATGCTTGGCGCCCCACGTGGACGCAATGACGAGATTACCGTCAGGCACCAACAAACAGCGGCGGCCCTGCAAAAGGTCTTTGAGGAAAAAGTGGCTGAGATCCTGCTACATTTGCACCGTCGCACAGGCATGGATACGGTGGTGGTGTCAGGCGGTTGTTTCATGAACAGCGCCTTCAACGGCAAGATATCCAATCTTACTCCGTTCAAAACCTCTTTTATTTCAAGCTGTCCGGATGATTCCGGGACGTCCGTAGGAGCGGCCGCTCTCTTGCACACCCAGAGAACCGGCAAAAGAATCCGCCAGAATTCCATAAATAATTTCTGGGGAATGGAGTTCGCCGACGAAGAATGCAAGCTGACCGCGGAACGTTATAAGCTCCCCAACGCTGAAATAGTTCGCGACCCCGCCGAAGCCGCAAGTAAGGATCTGGTCGAGGGCAAACTGGTAGCGTGGTTTCAGGGCAGAGCCGAGTTCGGACAACGCGCTCTAGGGAACCGATCCATTCTGGCAGATCCGAGACGAGCGGAAATGAAAGATATTATAAATGATTCAGTGAAATTTCGAGAAAGCTTCAGGCCTTTCGCCCCCGCGATCTTGGCGGAAGAAGTGTCAGATTATTTCGAGTGTGGCGCCGGATTTAAGGCGCCTTTCATGGAACGAGTATTGCCATTTCGTAGCGAAAAAAAAGAACTGGTCCCTGCGGTGGTTCATTGTGACGGAACAGGCCGTGTCCAGACAGTTGACAGGGGATCCTCTCCGAGGTTTTATGCGCTACTCGAACATTTTAAGGAAAAGACAGGGATTCCCGTACTGCTCAACACGAGCTTTAACCTCAATCGGCAACCCATTGTGAACAGTCCTGATGACGCCATAAGGACCTTTTACTCCTGCGGATTGGACGTGCTGTACCTGGGGAATGTGAGAATATCGAAATAGAGGAGTTCTCGACAGTATTTACCGATTGACTTGCGGGCGCCGGCGCCTCTCATCCTGTTTTCGATTTGATTACATAAACCTCGCAGGGAGACAATCCCGACGTCACCACGTTTTCCAATTCCAGTCCCGGCGCGTGATTGATCATCGCCATAACAGAGGCCCTGGGCAAGTACACTGGAGCAATTCCCAGTAACAGCCTCCCTTCGCCTGCAAGGAAGTTCGGAGCCTCTTTCAGGATACGCCTGACTTCGTTTCCTCCATCCGGACCGCCGTCCCAAACTTCCTTATATTCAGTCAGGCTTTGTATCCGCATTCCTACGTCTGTCGGTATGTATGGGACATTGCTGAATATGATATCGAATTTACCGTCCACGTTGGCAAACCAGTCACTGTGGCGAAACTCAATTCCTATGGCGTCGCTGGCGCTCGCCACCAGCTTGGCGTTTTGAAGAAACGCCTCATTGATATCCACTGCCAGGATCTCGATTTTTCGGATATTGCCGCAATAGATCGCCAGGGCGCCGATGTGACCTGTGCCGAGATCCAGCACACGATGCCCGTCTTTCACATATTTTCTGAGCGCCTTGCGCAGGACCCATGTGGTGCCGTCCCATATATGCTGATGTTTGACGCTGACGACTCTCACGTGGAATAGCCTATGCGCCAGCCAGGGGCTCGATCTTATGAACCGCAGAACGAAGCCAATCCATTGATAGGCCGATGCCCATATTTTTGTTTTAGACCTGGCCATGTCAATTATCATCGCAGCCTGCTATCTAAACTCAGCTTGATTTTCAGGCGCTTTGGAATTCAAGAAGCAATCATAATATTCAGTCAATGTGATGCCGTCAAAAAACTGGCTAACTCTCCCAAACAGGCGCTCCAGATTAGCATAAAGACGATCTATATCTCCGGCTCTACGAAAAGCGGGACCGCCGCCGGGCATAAGCTCCGAAGAATGAGTCATGAAATGGACGTAGGGCCTGCTTTCCGCAATGCACCATTCCACTATTCTGTGAAGCTCAGACAATCGGAACCGGCGTGGGGCAAGAATGTGGCACGAAGGAAATGCCAGATTGGCTATTCTTTTGACAGGATTTGCGGGATTTAGATGTTTTGTCAATCTGTGAAGCAAATTTTCATTTCCGGGATAGATGGTCACAGGAAGTTCAAGTAAATCGGATGAGCCTGACAGCCTGATGTCCTCCTGATCCAAGAGATAAGGCATATCCTGGAAATTTGTATAGTCGCTTCCCCCAGTTCCATTGGGGTCTCCTAAATGAGCTTTCCAGGACACGTGCGGAGTCACTGAACAATCCACACGATACCCTCTCTTGAGGAGCAGCTTTGCATATGTGTCATTAAACCCCCACCTCCCGGCTCGGTGGCTCCTGATTTCAATTTGGAACAGGTCTTCCAACATGGACGTCAAATAGTCTATTTTCTGCCACATCACCGGTTCAGAATATTCAATAAGGTATGGCTGATTATGATAATCATCTTCGCAGAGAGGGATCTCCGGCGGACTATTCCAGGCATGCAAATGCATCCCGATTTCGGCGGTTCGCCGCTTCAAAACCTCTCTGCCGAATTCCTGGAAAAAGGCGTCCGCCGCCATTTCATAATTCGCGAGATAACACGGCTTGAGGGAATATTTTTCGCAAAGCTCTTGAAATCGAGGGATAAATCTCGCGTTACGGGTTGTTATTACTCGCGGACGGGACCACAAATTGTCCCCTTCCGTATCTACCGTGATTAAGAAGAATTTGACTTGCTGGGTCATGTTCGGAATGGTTTGATTCGTTCGGATTCCCTGTCAAAAAATGACATGCGTCAATTAGAGTTTGGAATGGCCGATGGTATGACTCTTCATCCCTTCTTGATTGCGGCCACTATTATATCATTGGCGAAAGCGTCTATTGGAAATACCTTCGACAAAGCCGTGAGGGCCTTATGAACTGAGACCGCTGTTCTGAAGCCGACAAGAGCCTCAACAGTCGGCAATAGCGCAAACCCGTGCCTTATAATGTCTTCAACCTCAAAACCCGCGGACAAGAGAAGTCTGCTCATTCTTGGACGACTATAGCTGTGAAGAGCCAAGGCTTGCCGTCCGGTCAATTTGAGCAGAAGTCCGGTTAAACCGAAAGCGCCGCTCAAAGAGAGACTCTGCGGCCCGGAAACGATCAGAAGTCCTCCCGTTTTCATGATATTGTGAAAACGGCCCAATACAGCGCTCTCATCGGTCTGGTACTCTAAGAAACCCAGAGCGATGACCGCTTCATAGTGTGATGGTTCAAATTCCATTTGCATGAAGTCGCCTGCGGTGAACAGGACCGATCCCGATTCGGGCAAAATTCGAGACAACCGTTCACGGCATAACGCAATCATTTGAGGAGACATATCTACCCCATGAGCCAAATAGCCCATTTGCGCAATCTTAACGGCGGCCGCTCCGGAGCCGCAACCCACATCCAATACAGTGGCGCCAAGCGGGACATTCTTAGACAGCAAATCCAGGGCATAATCCGATCGTTCTTGAAGCACGAATTCGTTGATAGTCCGGGAGTTTACATACAGATCACGCCAAGTGGCCGAGTTACGGTCAAAATAGGATTGTACTTTCGACAATTGCGAATTCCGCTCCACCCTTAACCTCTCATTTCCATGAGACGATCTCAGCGATTCTGATTTCGGATGAACCGAAAATATAACGACAGTAGACGATCGGCAGCCGCTCCGGAAGAAAACTCCCTTTGCGCCCGCGAACGTCCGGCTTCTCCGAGCTGTCGCCGCAGCTTCTCATTCAGCAGGAGCCTTACCACTGAACGAGCCATTCCGGAGATATCATCCAACGAGTGCAGGAACCCGGCCACTCCGTCCTCGATCACTTCTTCCATTGCCGGGATCTTTGAAGCGACAACCGGCATACCAGCTCCACTTGCTTCCAGGGCCACTACAGGGCAACCTTCTTGAAAAGATGGGAACAGCAACACGTCACACATAGTCATGAGCCTCGGGACATCATTCCTCAATCCCAGGAAACGAATAGCATGATCTATTTGCAGTCGCTTAGTCATGTTTTCCACGTTCGGACGCAAGATTCCTTCACCCACCAACAATAGACGACTTTGCGGCGTAGCCTTCAGGACTCGGTCAAATACAGCGAGGACACAGGGATGGTTCTTGGTCTCTTTGAATGAACCCACGTGCAAAACCAGGGGCGTTTCAGCCGGCCAGCCCAGTGAAAGGCGAAACGCAGACCGTTCCTCCTCCGTTGCCTGGTCTGGGATTGCCGCGCCGAGGTATATCACGTCGGACATATCTGAGGACTGCTGCCGCGGGTGAACAAACCTCTCCAGTACTGTTTTGGAAACGCCCGTCACCAGATCGGATTTCCGAACAGCGTATCTGATGCTCGCCAATTCATACAGCATCCGCAACTGGCGCACACCTGGAATTTGTAGCCGCGGATCTTCCGGCTCGAAACTCGTGCTATGAAAAGTAGTAATCGTAGGGACCCCGTGTCGGCGAGCGACCCAGGCCGCAATTCCACTGTAGGCGTTGAGATGATTATGAACTATATCGTAGTCACCTTCTCGCAGGACATTGCTTAGACCCCGAGCGAATTTGACGTGAGTAACGTCGAGGGGGCAATGGAAAATCCTTGCTCCCAATCTTTCCGCTTCAGGGGCCATTTCGCCCACTTGGGCCCCTTTGCATAGAATGTCCATAGCGCATATTTCGCGGGAGATTTCACGAAGCATGGACATTAGCCACATTTCCGCTCCTCCTCTGGCAAGCCAGGTTATCAAGTGGAGCACCCGCAGTGGAGTTTCTGTGGCTGGAAATTTGTGTTCTATCATCACCTGGAATTACTTTGTCTCGATGGTGTCCCAAAGATACGTTTCAGTCTTTGGAAATGCGGCTGTTTGAGAATTAACGCAGCGAAAGTTACCCACGCGATTCTCCCCAGCAATAAGCCGGGATGTCCGGAAATCGCTTTTCCAAAGAACGGCCACGCGACACCTGAATCTCCCATATCCGCCGCATCCCGGGCCAGTCTTAGGTAAGCCAATGATCGGAACCTCTTGTCCCAGCCATCGAGATTTCTTTGGAGAATTCGCCTCGTTGCCAACTTCGTCCCCTCTGTGTCTCGCTGACTCAAGGACCCTTCATGGATGCGGTAAAAGTATAGATCTTCCGGAAGGGCATGAAAACGGAATGATCCCAATGCGCGCAGCCAAAAATCATAATCTTCAACCTGAGCCGCACTCACATCATATCCGCCGACCTTTTCGTAAACAATGCGGCGATACAGAAAACATGCCCCCACCGTATTTCGATAGGTAAGCTCTTCAGCCGGTAGAGCAGGATGTCGACGAATCAGTTTGCCTTCATCGTTTACATAACTGAAACCGGTGTAGACGATGTCGAAACGCCGATTGGCTTTCATGAAATCCACCAAGATGTCCAGAGCGTTAGGATGATACAAATTGTCATCGGACGTCCAGGTGAGAAGCTCCCCTCGAGACACCGCAAAGCCGGAATTCAACGCCGCGGCTAGCCCGAGGTTGCTTGTATGCCGGATGGACCGAATTCGCCTGTCCAGGGCCTCGTATCCGGCTATTATTTCGGGCGTGCCGTCCGTCGAGGCATCATCGACGACGATAAGCTCGAAATGAGAATACGATTGACCAAGACAGCTCTCTATTGCTTCTTCCAGAAACCTTGACCCGTTGTAGGTCGGCAAAACTATGGAAACCAGAGGCTTTGGCATTGTCGGGGCGCTTAGCTCAAGAAGCATATCAACAAAACTGATTCAGAGCTTCACCAATTTCGGGAGCATCATCGGAATCCAGGTAATGGCGGGCAAAAAGCTGCGATTTCAGGCGCATCCGCTCTGCCGCAGCGCTATCCGAAAAAAAATCCCTAACCGCCGCCCAGAATTGATCTGCGGTCCTCACGACGGTAGCCGCTTCCATGAAAATGTCGAAGCGTCTATCCGGCCTTCTTAGCAAAGGTTCATGTTCGGTTAACAGATACAATACGGGCCGCCCCGCCCGTAAGACATGAAGAAGGGCCGAACCGACATAATTCACGGCAACAACCAGTGACGTTTCAGAAATTAACTCATGAAGATCAGCTTTCGGAGGTAGGACTCTGTCTAGCAGATCTCCTCCGGCAGCGACGATAATTTCTAAATCCTGATAAAATGGGTGAACCTTAATATACAGGTCCAGTCTTTCAGTCAGGTCGGCAGGCGGCGCGGCCAATGCTTTTAATGCGTTCAATTGCGCTCGCAAGCTGATAAGCGGGATCAAATTGGGACCGACACCCGTCGTCTCCAACAGGGCCAACACGCGCCATTTATTATTGCGCGAGAACGGGCGCAACTTATCCGTCGCATACTCGTTTTCGGCAATGAGTCCGCGGCAGGAGATCAATTTCCTGTCAGACACTCCGGCGCCTTCATAAATCGATCGCTGGAGACCACTTTCATACAATACGTGGTCCATCTGAAAGAGATTTTCTATTCCAGGTGGCAGTAACTGAACCCCTCCGTGAGCCGCCAGCACAGTCGGGATCCCGAGCCGCTTGGCCGCCAAGCATGCTGACAGGTAATAGCTTGACCAGACATTGGTAACCACGACGGTCCGAGGACGATGTCTCGACCACAAATTAGACCAGAATGCAAAAGTCTTGGAATGCAGAACCGGCCATCGATGGCCGACAAAATATTTGAAATGGAACCGCAGATATCGCAAAGCCTTTTCCCAAGGCTTGTCGCGTGATGCCGCTAGAGCGAGCTGATACCCTCGCTGAAATCTCTTTTTGAGAGTGGAACCGTAGGCCGACAAAAGCGAATTTGGAAACAAGAGCCAGCGCGTTGATAAGGGCCAAGGGGCCCCGATAGCGACCGGAACACCCAAAACCGAAGCCATCTCATCAGCCGCTTCCTGGTAAGGTCCGCCGAGCGCTGCTGCCACCCTTCCGGGAAATCTTTCCAGCAAATTCTGCGCTACATGGGTAAAACGCCGCGCCTCTAGTTGGCCCAGTACCAAAACTATGCTTCCTTCAAGGGAAGCTGAGACTGCATCCTGAGCTGATCCGGTGGATCTGCCCAATAGACCGCGGATTCGCCGAAATAAATTGTTACGAATTTGCGAGAGGAGGTTTTCCGGCAACAGCGCTCCTCGCTTAAGCTCAACCACTTTCATGTCCAGCTCATGTTTCCAAATGGCGTTGCCGGCGTCCGATGGATCGGTAAAAACGGCTGGGCGGCGGAAGCGGTTACCAAAGATCTTCAATTCGCTACCTTCGTTGTCGACGAAGGCTTTCGCAAAAGCCTCAGCCAACGTGACATTTTGCCAAAACCACATCATTGCGACATGGTCGACTTCCGGCCAGCATATCCCATCAACTGTGAATTCATCTCTGGCAGGCTCGTACCATCCTGTTTCGCAAAGAGCGGCATCTTCGATCGCTCGTAGAATCGTCTGCGGGCTGAGCCAGTCTTCCATCAGGGTGTAATCCATCCCGACCGCAGCCGCTGTGGCCATTGCTCCGGAATCGAGCGCTAGCAATGCATAACCCTCCCGGTTGGATTTTAGTAAGAACTCAGAACCCGTAGCGGGCTCGAGATCGGAGCCGAAAAAAGCTAGCATTTTCAAGGTGCTGGTCTACCTGGGAGATGCGGTTGCATCTGCCGCCGAATCTTGGAAACGACAACATGTAAACCATATCCGGCGAGGACACAGACAATGGGCATGACAGGATGACGAAATCTGCTATCAGGCCAGGCAGCCGGCGCTGTAAGGAAATATGCTCCTATTAAAACAAGAAGTACTGCGCCTGCATCAGTCCTCACTTTCCGCGATGTTAAAGCCAATAGGGCTAAGAGCCAATAGATCAACAACATAACTCCAAGGAGCAAGTTCCCCCAAAAAACAATCGGGGCCGCCTCGGCAAGGGCAGGTATGACCGCCAGAAACGAAGGACTGCGAAGTCCGGCAT
>Ga0172371_10000474_pt1 | contig 61836 bp, 68 predicted proteins | sample Lak12m_FD_114543 | JGI IMG/M metagenome (GOLD analysis project Ga0172371, IMG submission 114543) | Freshwater microbial communities from Kabuno Bay, South-Kivu, Congo - kab_022012_12m | ecosystem: Environmental > Aquatic > Freshwater > Lake | place: Democratic Republic of the Congo: South-Kivu... | reverse complement strand
TTTCTAGCCCCATTAACACTTAGATTAAATATTCCTTTACTGTCTCTTGCATCACTTGTAAATTGCCAATACGAAATTAAGTTTTCATCAGTATTATCAGAATGCACATTTGACAATTCCACGGTACCATTTATAGTACAATTTTGACAAGTTCCATTAGCATTAAAGAATATAGAAACACTTAGGATAGGATACCCCGTAATATTAAAGTTCATTAACCCAAAAGCACCAAATATTAAAATAACAACTGAAACCAATAAAAAAACGTTATAAAAATCAAGATGATTTTTAGATTTACCAACATATCTTGTAACTACTTTATCCCCAACCCTCTTATTCTCGTACACATATGGACCATACCTCCTACCGTTCCTATAAGTATACTTCTGATGCGCCATCCTCTTTCTCGCTTTTCAAAGGAAAAAGTGATATATAAGTGTTTCTCCTACATCCTATCATCTGGGATTATATGAAAGAAGTGTAGGAGAAAAATATTTAAAAGAGATATAAACTATTAGATATGTCTAACACCTCAATACATTTGCTACCAATAATTATTATTATGTTTTAATATTTGCATTGACTATCATAGAACCTCGGTGATTGAGGGTTAAAGTAGTTTTGGAAATATCATAGAAATCTCAAGGATTTTCAATCCTTGATGACCTTCAAGAACTTTCAGTTCTTAAGAAACATTTTTCTAAAAGGTTTTTGTATTATCCCGTGTAGACGGGCCCGACTTCAATCCCTGCTTTTGCAGACTTAAGATAATAATCCTCAATCTTCTTATAATGTCTTGCTGTATCTGGAGATACAGACGCCTTAACCTTCTTCAAGGCTTCCTCAAAGTCCGCTCTTGAAACACTCTTAGCATTTATATCTCCCCTTAAAGCAGTCATGCTTGCCTCTCTAACCAACCCTTCAATGTCTGCACCAACAAAACCATCAGTTAGTTTAACTAACTCATCAACTTTAACATCTCTATCAAGAGGGGTATTCTTAAGATGAACTTCAAAGATTTTCTTTCTTGACTCCGCATCTGGAACATCAACTAATATAATTCTGTCAAATCTCCCCGGTCTAAGCAAAGCAGGATCTAACATATCCGGTCTATTTGTAGCACCAATAACTGTAACGTCCTTCAAATCTTCCAATCCATCAATCTCAGCCAGTAATTGATTTAATACTCTCTCTGTAACCTTAGTCCCTTGCTCAATTCCTCTTCTTCCTGCCAATGCATCTATCTCATCAAAGAACACGATGCAAGGAGCAACCTGTCTTGCTCTTTCAAAAACCTTTCTAACTCCCTCCTCAGATTTACCAACCCACATACTTAATAGACTTGGACCTTTAACCTGTATAAAATTAGCCTCGCTTTCCTTAGCAACCGCCTTAGCTAATAAAGTTTTACCAGTTCCTGGAGGACCATACAATAAAATACCTCTTGGAGCCCTTATTCCCAATCTTTTGAAAGCGCTGGGATTTTTGATAGGCCATTCAACAGCCTCAATTAAAGACCGTTTAGTATTTTCCAATCCGCCAACATCATTCCATCCAACATTTGGCGTTTCAACAAGAACTTCCCTCATAGCGCTTGGTCTAACAACTTTCAAAGCTTCCTCAAAATCCTCTCCTTTTATCACAACTTTATCCAAAACTTCTAAAGGAATTGCTTCTTCACTATCCAATTTTAATTCGGGAAGAATTTTCCTAAGAACATTCATAGCTGCCTCTTTAGTCAAAGCACTTAAGTCTGCACCAACAAACCCGTGAGTCTTTCCAGCCAAAACCTCAAGATTAACCCCCTTCAAAGGCATATTTCTCGTATGAATCTTCAATATATTCAACCTTCCTGATTTATCGGGAACCGATATCTCAACTTCTCTATCAAATCTTCCCGGTCTTCTCAAAGCAGGATCAATAGAATTAACTCTATTTGTAGCGCCAATAACTATAACTCTCCCCCTAGTTTTAAGTCCATCCATCATTGTTAATAACTGAGATACAACTCTTCTTTCTACTTCTCCTTGAACTTCCTCTCTTTTAGGTGCAATTGCATCTAACTCATCAATGAATACGATTGAAGGAGCATTTTTCTCAGCATCATCGAATATATCTCTTATTTTTTTCTCAGATTCTCCATAAAACTTACTCATTATCTCTGGCCCATTCAAAAGAATAAAATTCGCCTCAGACTCATTAGCAACTGCTTTGGCTAACAAGGTTTTTCCTGTGCCAGGAGGACCATGCAACAGAACCCCTTTAGGAGGTTCAATCCCCAATTTACTAAATATCTCTGGATGCTTCAATGGCAATTCAACCATTTCTCTTATCTTTCTTACTTCCTCAGTCAGCCCCCCTATATCTTCATAAGTAACTTCGGGAACACTTCCCTCTTCAGAAACTTCAACCCCTTTAGCATTTAATACTATCTCTGTGTTTTCATTTATCATACATACCTGTGCAGGAGCAGTATTTTGCACAACAAACTTAATCTGCTGAAATCCTGCAAAACCAAAAGCATTTCCAAATAATTCATTTATATCAGAACCAAACATCTCCGAGAAAGGATCTCCACCCATCAAATCTCTTCTTCTCTGTACTCCCCCAAGAGAAATGATATCTCCCTTTACAACTGCCCTCCCTAAAAGTCCCGATTTAAACAATTCGGGATCTCCCTGAACAACAATTCCTTGCTGTGCAGGAGCAATAGCAACCTTCTGCGCTAATTTTGCCCCCGCTTTCTTAACACTTACAATCTCACTCACACTAGTTTTAGCATTCCTTCTTATCAATCCATCTATCCTAATAATCCCCTCCCCAACATCAGCAGGATAAGCTCTATCGCATATAGCAACAGTTTCTCTCTGCCCTTTAATAGAAATGACATCCCCCCTATTCAACCCAAGAGCCTTCATCAATTGCGGATCAATTCTCGCAATCCCCTTATAAGCATCATCTTGTAAAGCCTCAACAACCTTTAATCTAATCTCCTTAATCTCTCTTATCTCCTTTTTCTCCGCGGGCTTATCACTAACTTTATCATCAACCTTCTCTCCTTCTTTAACATTTTTATCATCTTTCTTATTAAAAACCATTATATTATCCTCCAAACATTGTCTTCTTCTCTTTCTTCATTCAGTTTGTCACTTTCCCTGCTTTTATCAAGATTTAAATCTTCACGTTCTCCAAAAGATATATTCACTTGTATCATTTCTCTTTCCCCCTAATTCTTTTTAGAGCTAATTTATGGATATTATCCGGTTTCAAACTCTCCCTTTTCTCACTTCTAACATCATAATTACCTTCATCTTCTTCATCAAAATCTTCCCCGAATAAATCAACTCTCAACCTTCCAAAATCTTCAAAACCCAATCTAACTATGTTATCAAACTCTTTTCTCATCTTATGCATTTCTCTTTCATGCTCATGCATAAAATCAACAATTTCCTTAGGAATAGAAATAGTATGACTATTCCCCACCATTCTTAGTTTAACAGAAAAAGTTCTTCCTTTTAAGTTCTTAAATTGCTCAAGTTTGCTCTTATCTTCAGGATGAACTATCCTCTCCCTGCAATGTGGACATTCAACAGCTCTAACTTTAATTCCATCTTTAGCAATCTCTATCTTAGTCATTGGAACATTGCATTTCTCACATATTATCTTCGCATCAAATACATCTTTCATTTTATAAAGTATACCTCGTGTATACACGAACATGTATACACTATTTAAATCTTGTGATATTTAATTCTATACCCTTAGGATAACAATAATTATTAAATACTCTAAGAATTAAAATATAAAATGCCAAATCCGAGCACCAATGCCGATTCAACATTAGTAGAATTATTGCAAACACCATCATCATGCGGATTTTACAGAGTTGAGATATTTGTAAGGCCAGATAGTTTAAGGATACCAGAGACCACACAAGATGGAATTAACCCTCCAACAGAAAAAAATTCTTACTTTTTCTCAAGAAAGCCAGATTTCACCAGAAGCGCATTACACCCTGCGCTATTAGGCATTGCACAGAAACATGAAATAGAAAGGCAAACTGTATCAGGGACATTAGATCGAACGTTCATGCCTGGAGGATATGTAAGATACAAGTTCAGAAGTGTCTCGGGCGAACAACTAATAGCAATAAAAAAAAGCATTGAAAGTCTTCAAAAAGGACTTAATCCAAAAACATAACAACATTTATTAAACAAATAATTCTAATCAAAGCAAGATGGTGATTAGTTCTATAGAAGAAAAGAAAAAAGAATCCTTAAAAATATCAATTAAAGAAGGCACAGCATCAGGATTTGCTTCTGATTTAGGAAATTCATTAGTAGTACCTCTTGCAACAGAGATAGGTGCAAATGCAATACATATAGGTTTTCTCAACGCCCTTTCCGGAATCATATCTCCGTTAGCCCAGATTAAAGGAGATAAATTAATGGAAAAATACTCCAGGAAAAGAATTGCATCAAAGAATGCATTAAGACAGGCACTTACCTGGATATTAATTGCAGTTGTTGGAATTTTGTATGCGACAAATATCTTAAGAGGATACCTCCCCCTTATCCTTATTGCATTTTATTGCATTCACTCTATCTTTGGTGGATTAATCTACCCCGTATGGTTCTCTTGGATGGGCGACTTAATTGATGACAAAAAAAGAGGAAAATATTTTGGAAAGAGAAATATCTTTGTTGGCGTTGCCGGAACCGTTGCAATTCTCCTTGGAGGATTTATTCTTGATAAATTCAGAGAGGTAGGATACATATTCTTGGGCTTTGGAATACTTTTTATTGTCGCATTCTTATTTAGATTTATATCATACCGTTATCTGAAGAAGCAATATGAACCAAAATTCAAACTTAAAAGAAAAGATTACTTCTCATTCTGGGCATTCTTAAAAAGATATGACAACTATGGAAAATTCGCAGTCTACCAAGCATTTTTCAACTTTGCAATTATGATTGCATCCCCCTTCTTTGCATTCTACATGCTTAAAGAGCTCGGCTTCGAACATAATTATTTATTATACATGATTGTAACATTAGCGAGCACAGTATTCTATGTAATATTTACTCCGTTAGCAGGCAAGTTCTCAGATAAGTATGGGAATTTAAGATTGCTTTGGATTGCAAATATCTTCTTCGTCCTAAGCCCAATCGCTTGGATATTCATAAAATCAACAATCTGGATAATTCTTATTCCGCAATTAATCTCTGGGATAGCAAACGCATCTTTAAACATAGGAATAATCAATTACACGTATGACTCTGCTAAGGAGGAAAAGAGAGGATTATGCATTGCTTACACAAATCTCCTGATAGGGATAGGAACATTTGCAGGAGCAATAGTAGGTGGATTCCTGATAAACTATGTAACTACATCCTGGACAAGCCCATTCTTGTTTGTTTTCGGACTTGCAGCAATACTTAGATTGTTAGTTGTATTCATCTTCCTTCCTCAAATAAAAGAAGTGAAGAGAGTGCCAAAAGTAAAATTGCATATGCCAATACACTTGCATCTAACGAGCCCATTAAGAATGCTTCATTTAGGACATTCCATGCCAACCCATCATATAAATAGAAAAGGTATCTTTCGGAAACTTTAAAAGCTCTCTCCTGTAAATTAGATTATGCTCTTCGGTAAAAAGATAAAATGTAAACTATGTAATTCCAAAATAAAGGAAGATTTTAGCTACTGCCCTTATTGCGGGCATCATCTTCTAAGCAAGGAAGAAGAATTAAGAGAGTTTGGGATGTTAGGCAAATCAGACTCGACAAGAGATTTGGCGGATAACCAACTCACCCCAATAGGAATAACAGACAAAATAATTAGCTCTTTAATGAGCAATCTAGTCAAATGCATAGAAAAGCAGATGAAATCTCTCCCACAAGAAGATAATACGGAAATAACACAATTACCAAATGGGATAAAGATAAAAATAAATACAAATGTTCCAAATACGCAAAAGAAACAAGTAAAACAAGTTCAGAGAAAAATTTCTGAAGAACAACTAAAGAAGCTCTCAGAACTGCCAAGAGAAACTGCGAAAAGCAAAGTCAGAAGGTTAAGCGATAAGGTAGTTTATGAACTATCAGCTCCTGGAATTGAATCCCCAGATAATATCTTTTTTTCTAAGTTAGAATCCGGATACGAAATAAAAGCAATAGGAAAGAAAAAGATATATGTTAATTCCCTCCCTATCGAACTTCCTATAAGAGGATTCTCCATAGATGAAGACAAAATTCTCGTAGAATTCAAGCTAAATTAACAGCAATTATTGGCATAGGGAACTTTTATAAATACTCTAACTTTTCAATTTTGAAGATCGCTTAGCTCAGTTGGTTAGAGCGCTGCTCTGATAACAATAAAGGTTAGAAAGGCAGAGGTCCCAGGTTCAATTCCTGGAGCGATCACTTATCATGCAAAGACAAACAATAAAAAACGTTATAACACTGCTAATCTTAGCAGAAATAATTCTATCCCTATATATAGTTTTCATCCCAGAAAAACAACTCTGCATTTCAGGTTTCAGTTGCAGTGAAGTTCAGAACTCACAATATGCACAAATGTTCGGAATAAAACTCTCTTATTTCGGAATACTTGCTTTCTCAATCCTGTTTATAGTAAATGCAATAACCCTCTATACCGAACATAAAAGATTCAAGCACACGTTAATGCTAATGATAGGCTTAGGTTCACTGTTTGCTCTCTATTTCCTCTTCATCCAATTTTTTATCTTACACAAGGTCTGTTCTTCATGTTTAGCAGTTGACTTAACCATGATAGTAATCCTTTTAATCTCTCTTTATGAATATAAAAAGTATAAGTAAGCGCAACTAGTTCATCGGTAGAATGAGAAAAGGTTAAATAGGTGGTTTAGTTAGTAGTATTTATGAGAAGGAGAGGAGACTATATTAAAGACCAAAGATTCAAATTTAAGAGTGGCTTGCAAAATAAGTTTTTGTTGACAATAAAAGAAGGAAGTAATCTAACCTGGAAAGACTTAGCAAGAAAGATTAACGTTAGCGAATATAGTTTAAAATCAGAATTATCTCCTGAAAAGACAACTTTGCCAATTTGTCTTGCCCGAAAATTGCTAAAGGTCTATCCATTTGAAAAATTAGAGAATATTGAAAAAGGATGGGTAGAAAAAACCCTTGATAAAAATTGGGGACAAGTAAAAGCAGGGAATCTAGGGCTTAAACATATTACGAAACCCAGAAACTCAGAGAAGTTAGCTGAATTCATCGGAGCTATAGTTGGAGACGGTCATATCTGGAAAAAAGGTATACGGATAACTGGAAATTATTATGAGATAAAGCACCATTATTATTTAAGAAAGCTAATCAAGAATCTATTTGGTTTAAACGCGAGAGTCTTTGTTCCGAATTCTGCCAGAACTACCTGCGTAACAAATGTTTATTCGAAGGAATTGGTTAATTTTTTAGGAGAGATGGGATTAAGAACAGGAAATAAATTAAAAAATAAAACAAGAATTCCGAAATGGGTATTTTATGAAAAAGAGTTTATGTATGGTGCGCTTAGAGGGCTATTAGATACTGACGGAGGCATTTATTCAAAACAGAAAGGATATAGCAGAATATTTATTGAACTTCAAAACCATTGCCCAGAAACAATGAGAGATATTAACAAACTTATAAAACTATCTGGATTCTGCCCTTCAAAGAGCTCAATCAATATTCGCATTCAAAATCAAGATGAAGTAAATAAATTCTTCCGATTAATCGGAAGTTCGAATCCTAAAAATATATTAAGATTCCAAGAATTTATTAGTAACAGAGCAATACCTCTAAAAGAAGAGCTAAACGAAAGAGTTTTAAAATACCAAGGCCCACAACCTCTTATAACGCGGTCATAGTTAAGTGGTATAATGTTTGCTTCCCAAGCAAAGGTTCGGGGTCCGATTCCCCGTGACCGCATCCAAAAATAAAAAGATGATAAGCAAAAAACAAATAATAACAACATTTATAATACTAATTTTAATCATAGCAGGAATAATAGCAATTAAAATGGCACAAAACAAAGAAACAAAAGTTCTCTTAGAAACAAACTATGGAAACATAACAATCAAATTAAGAAGTGACATGCCAATCACTTCAGGAAACTTTGAAAGCTTAGTAAAAAAAGGCACATACAATGGAGTAATATTCCACAGAGTCATTCCAGGATTCATGATTCAAGGAGGAGACCCAACTGGCATGGGTTATGGCGATAGAAAAATTCCAATGATAAAAGATGAATTCAATGGGATACAAAAGAACAATAGAGGAACAATAGCTATGGCAAACGCAGGCCCAAATACTGGAAGCAGCCAATTCTTCATCAATCTCGTCAACAACAATTTCCTAGATAACAAGCATCCTGTTTTCGGAGAAGTCATCCAAGGCATGGATGTCATAGACAAAATAGCAAATGTAGAAACAGACAATAACGATAGACCGTTAGAAGAAGTTAAGATACTGAGAGCAAGCATAATCTAGTCCCCATTTTCACACACTTTAAAAACCCCGATGCATATTAACAATAATGTCTATCAGAGAACAATCAACATACATTAAAGAGCAAATAAAGAAATTCTGGCAATTTCTAAATGAAGACACCTGGCAATCTTGGATAGTTTCACTAATCTTAATAATTTTATTCATAAAACTAATCCTTTTCCCAGGACTATCTTTCTTAACAGGTTCTCCATTGCCATTAGTTGTCGTAGAATCCTGTTCAATGTACCATGAGTCCAATTTTGATAGTTGGTGGGATAAAAATGCAGGATGGTATGAATCAAAAAACATAACAAAGGAACAATTCCAAGAATTCCCATTCAAATCTGGATTAAATAAAGGGGACATAATTCTAGTCATAAATAAAGGGAATTATAACATGGGAGACATAATAATTTTCAACGCAAACTCGAGATATCCCTTAATCCATAGAATCGTAACTGAAGACCCAATAGGAACTAAGGGAGATCATAATTTGGACCAAATTCAGAACTTAGAAAAGAACATACCAAGAGACAGCGTAATAGGCAAATCAACAATTAGAATACCTTATCTAGGCTGGATAAAGTTGATATTCTTTGAATTTAGCAAACCCCAAAATGAACGAGGTTTCTGTAGGTAAAATACAGTCCATAATTCACAATACGTATAAAATAATTTAAGATAATCAATAATAACCCTTGTAAGACAATGATGATTCCATCACCTCAATAACCAAAAGCTTAAAATACCCCTAAGAAGTATATAAAAAATGGAATTTTGTGAAAAATGTGGTGGTTTAGTAATCATTGAAAATGACAGAGCTATCTGCTCTAAATGCGGCCATAAAGTGAAGAAAAGGGTTAAGATAGAGGCTTCAGAAAAAGTAAATTCAAAAGAAACCATTGCAGTAGTAAAAGAAGATGAAGAAGTCAATCCTATTGTAGATATGACCTGTCCAAAATGCAAGAATAAAAAAGCATATTTCTGGACAATGCAAACAAGAGCAGGAGACGAATCAGAAACCAAATTCTACAAGTGCACAGAATGCAAACACACCTGGAGAAAGTACCGGTAAAGTGCAAATAAAAATAATGTTAAGAAAACAATTGGATAATGCCCATTACAAAGATTATTATTCCGATAATTAACATAATCTTTCCCCTAGAATTCACATATTGTGTCTGAACTGATAAACTTTTATCAGCCACACTCCTCCAGCCAAGAATAGTTTCTTTAGACTTTTGGCTCTTAGCAACTTTTTGAGAATTTAAAATCCAACTTGCACCCCAAAAAATAAAAACTAAACCAAAACAAATGAATATAAGAGATTCTATGTTCATAAATAGATTAGCGCTAATTTACTTTTAAACCTTTCTAGGCATACCCTGACCAAACATGGAGAAAATACAGATAAATGGCCCCGAAGGGATTTGAACCCTCGACACCTGGATTAAGAGTCCAGTGCTCTGGCCAGACTGAGCTACGGAGCCATAACTAAACGAGATTTAAATGGTTTAAAAAACTATTGAAAAAAGATAATTAAACTTCAGTCACAAATAAATATATAAACACAATAACCGCAAGTCTAAAATGACTGAAATTATTCCAATCGATTATGAATCTGAGAGAGAGAGAGAGACGACCACAGATTCATAGAAAACCAGGAGAACAAATTAGTAGGACAGCATTACCAATTTCTAGCGCATTAGCGCCACAACCCTTAACACCTCATAACTGCACAGCAAACCCAACATCACAGAATGGAAATGAGTACTTAATGAAACCTAGAAGATAAAAACAATAAAACAATTAACTAATCAGCTTCTTGATATTCTCTATATTCTCAGCAATTTCCTGCCCCTTCTTTGTCAACTTTATCAGCTTTATTCTTCCCTGCTTCTCAAAAACAACCAATCCTAACTTCTCCAAGCTTTGTAATATCTTAACAGCATGAGAATACGTGCAGTCAATCTCTTTAGCCAAAATACTTCCATATCTAGCTCTACTCATCCTCTTCAAAGCCACAAGCATCAATGATGGCTTCCTTCTGAAAAATATGTCGAAACTGTCTTTCATCTTTGATATATATTATGCAACCTATATATTTCAATCTCTATATCCGCTTTTAAACCTTTCTGCCGTTTTGTTACCTAAAGGAGTAGCAAAACAGATGTATTACTTTAGAGATAAAACTAAAAAAACCATTAAAGAAGAGCAACACTAAGAGGTATAAATCCTTATAATATTTCCTGTAATTCCCTGCCCAGTAATCTGAGTATATAAGTTAACATACCCTTTAGCAAACAAAGTAGTTTTAGATGCAATCAATTCAATGCTGGATAATCCGGCGACAAAGGAGTTCTGTATATAATTTTTATCATCCATCATTTTAACCGCCTCCTTCTTAGTTGTCTTAATTATGATATCATACTCTTTAGGATTTCCCTTGTAAACAGATATATCCCCATTAACTATTTCTGCATAATAAGAATCATCAGATATCAACATCCATATAGATGGCTTGCTATCACTTAAAGGAGGATTGTGCAATTCATATGCCTTAACATTGTAAAGAAAATAATAAACAAAACTCTCATTAAACGTTGTTTCTGCTTGTTCAACACTCAATCCCTCCGCAGGGTTGACAATATTAGAATTGACAATTGGACTATTAGATTTAAATGAAACAAAATAATAAAATATCATTGCTATCAAAACAGCAACTAAAGCAACAGAAACCCAAACCACCCAACTCCCTTTTTTATTCATTAATAACACACTCATCATATACTTATAAATCTAATCAAGATGTAGATTTATAACTCGAAGCTTTGCTAAGCGAGAGTTTAAGACTTCAAGAGAATACTTCTCTTGACGGCACTCAAGGACTGAGTCCTTGATGTTTGCTTTAGCAAATCTTATAAACAACTATAATCATTAAAAATTATGGGATATATCAAATGGGTAACTAGACCGAGCTCGATAGAAAGAATCGAACCAGGATATACTTATCTCTATAAACACGGATTAAAAAGATTCATCGCAATACCAGACAACAGAATCAATTCTGCTTACTACATAGAAGAAGAATCCTATCTTAAAATTCTAAAAGAAATACTAAATGAGGCACTAAAAGATCCTGAAAAACACACCAAAGAATACGAAAAAGATAAGCAAAGAATATTGAAAGCAGCCATTAATCTCAAAAACAAATCAGAAAAAAATTGGGGCAAAAACGTCTTAAATGAATACCTTGAATACTCAGATTCAAAAACAGACTTCGGACACCCAATATTAATTCCATTCTCTTTAGAAGAATTTACAGAAAAAGAGATAGAAAAACAATTCCCAGAAGATTTCATAACAATCTCCTCTCCCTCAAAGATAAATGAAACTCAAAAAATGCAATTAGCACTGTTCAGAGAAAACATAAAAGAAGTAACAAAAGAATTCTCCTGGCTCAACATCTATTCTTTATATGAAGAACCATTCAATGAAGAACATTTCGTAAAATTAAAATCTGAATTAACAAAAGAAGAAGTAGAAAGAACAATAGAACAATTAGAGCAAAATAAAGAAGAGTTTAATGACTTTGTCAAAAAAATTAAAGACCCAATATTAAAAAACAAGTGTATCCTTTTGCATGAATATGCATTCATAAGAACGGATAGAATAGATACCTGGAAAAAAGCATCATTCATTGTAACAAATTTCTACAAAAAATTAGCAGAGAAAGCTCCTGAAAAAGGATGGACCATATACGAGACCATAAACCTCAGAAGAGAAGAAATAGAAGATATTCTCTTAAACAATAGATATCCCAAATTAGATTACATGAGATTAAGAAGCAACAAGCAAGGGATATTCGATTTCAATAATGGCATTTGGAAATTCATAACTGACAGAAAAGAAATAGAAAACATAAAAGAAATGCTAAAAAAAGAAACAAAAACAGAAAAACAAGTTAAGGGAATGAAAGCAAACAAAGGAAAAACAGTAGGAATTGCAAGAATAATCCTAAGCAGAGCAGATTTACATAAAATAAAGCAAAATGATATAATGGTTGCGATAGTCACAGACCCTGTTTATACTCCTTACATGAAAAAATGCAAAGCAATTGTCACAGATGAAGGAGGAATAACAAGCCATTCAGCAATAATAAGCCGGGAATTAAACATCCCGTGCGTAATAGGCACAAAACACGCAACTTCTATTTTTAAGGATGGGGATTTAATCGAAGTTAATGGAGACGAAGGTATTGTCAAAATTATTAAACAATAACTTATTAAATTACACCTAATAATCTAATAAATGGAAAAGAAACTAAAAATCCTTGCAGCAGCAGACATTCATGGAGAGTCAAAGATAGCAAAGCGACTAGCAAATAAAGCAGAAAGAGAAAATGTAGACCTAGTAGTTCTATGCGGGGATATAATGGGCTTCCAAGAAACAAAGAATATTATTAAGCCATTTAAAGAGAAAAACAAGAAAGTTATTATTATTCCTGGAAACTGGGATTCCCTTTCTAATACTAATTTCTTAGCCGAAATGTACGATATCAAAAACCTCCATGGATACTCTGTTAAAATAGGAGATGTAGGTTTTTTCGGAGCGGGAGGCGCAGAAGGTCCAGGACCAGGAAGAGTAACAGAAAGAGAAATCTTATCAGCATTAAAAAAAGCATATTCAGGATTAAAAGGCATAGAAAAAAAGATAATGATAACTCACGAACATCCCTTCGGAAGTGTCTCAGAATTCTCGGGAATAGACGGAAACAAAGCAATAACAAAAGCCATTAAGACATTCCATCCCGATATTTTAATCCATGGACATATCCATGAAGCCTCAGGAATGGAAGACAAAATAGGAAACACAAAGATATTCAATGTAGGCAAGGAAGGCAAAATCCTAGAAGTATAAATTAAAAATGGAAAATCTAATCTTAGGACAAACAAAAAACGGAAGGGCAGTCTTCGCAAATAAAACCTTTGATAAGGGAGAGCAAATCATCGAGTTTAAAGGCAAATTATTTACCTATGATACCCTACCAACCCCCTACAACGAAGTAGAAGACCATTACATTCAAATTGATGACGACCTATATCTTGGACCTTCAGCTAATTTAGATGACTTTTTCAACCATTCATGTAATCCTAATTCTGGGTTAAAAATTGAAGGCAAAAAAGTATTTTTAGTAGCAATTAAAGATATCAAAAAGGGAGAAGAAGTAGCTTGGGATTACTCAACTACGATGGACAAAGATGATTGGGAATTAGATTGTATGTGTGAAAGCAAAAACTGCCGCAAAAGGATTAGAGACTTCAAATATCTCCCAAAAGAACTACAACAAAAATACATAAAATTAGAAATCGTTCCCGAATATATTACTAAAAATCTAAAACAAAATCAAGCATAACACGATTAAGAATGCCCTTCATTAATCTCATCCCAATTCCATTCTCTATCTTTATTAGATTCAATTTTAGATAGAATTTCCTTCCCTATATCAATATCAAATATTCCGCAGAGATGAAGAACTCTCTGCACAATATCCCCTAACTCCTGCTTAAATCCATCTTTACCATCAATTTTCTTATTCCTGTAAGCATCAAACGCCTCAGATACTTCAGAATGAATCAGCGCCATCTTCTCTGCAACATTTATCTCCTCAACTTTTGTCCCAAAACCCTTCTCTTTAGCTTGCTCCATTACTAATTCTGTTAATCTCTTTACACTAATCTCATCCATAAAAAGCACAAATTTATCAAGTTTTTATAAATTTGTATACAAATTAATTATAGAAAAGCAGAAAAACTATCTAGAAAGCTCGCAAACCAATCTTCCTTTTGAGCTTGTTGCAAATTCAGCAGAATGATAATTATCGCCTTGCAAAGCGCCCCCAGAGCCACCATATTTCCTTTTAAAATCGGCAATAATATCTACTAATGGCTTATTATCATAAAAAGATCTGGCTGCAACAACTATTCCATCAGAAAGCTGAGCATTAAGCATCCTCAAATGCTCTGGTAAATCAGTCCGAGCAGGCACAGTAATTATTCCTGTCGGATCTTCTAATCTACAAAGCCCTAGAACTAATTGGCTATTATCTTTAGATTCCCCTGTTCTGCCACCAGCATCGTATGCATTCATTGTCTGCTGAGTTAACAAAGCCAATACATTATGTAGCATCCGCTAACAGATAATGACTCCTTTAAAAAGATTATTATGTTAGATGTCTATAAATAAAACAGTCTTGCATAAACATATAAAAACCCATCATTCTAAACAAGAATAAATCTAAAATGGCATCAGTTGAATTCGTCCCATTAGGGGATGTAAAACAAACAATAGAAAAAGTGGTAAGAAAAAAACCAAGTGTAGAGGAACTTACAAAAGTAGAAGTCCCTGGAAAGCCAAGTCCAGCAGATATGTTAGAAGACAAACCAATAAGAACATCTAAGAAACTATTCTCAAGAACAAAAAAATCAGACGACACCGAAGCACAAACAAAAGAGATATTCAAAAGGGAATACATCCTAATTATAACAGAAAAGCCACAAGCAGCACTAAAAATAGCAAATGCATTAGGCGATGCAAGAAAACTCTCAGACAACGGAGTCTCATATTACGAAGTAGAAAGAAACAATCATAAAATCTTAGTTGCCTCAGCGGTCGGGCACTTATTTAATCTAAATTATGTAAAGGGACAAAAAGGCTGGCCAATCTTTGAATTAGAATGGATTCCGTCATATAATAAGAAAACCTCAGCATTCACAAAGAAATACTTTGATTTATTGAAAAAACTTTCAAAGAGGGCAAAAGAATATGTCATAGCAACAGACTTTGACAATGAAGGAGAAGTAATAGGCTGGAATGTCCTCCGATTTATCTGCAATCAAAAAACTGCAAAGAGAATGAAATACTCAACATTAACAAAGCCAGAGTTAGAAATATCTTATGAGAAGCCATTAAATGAATTATCCTGGTCAAATGCATACGCAGGAGAAACAAGGCACTTTGTAGACTGGTTATATGGAATTAATCTAAGCAGAGCATTAATGTCTGCAATTAAAAAATCAGGAGTATTCAGGATTTTATCAATAGGTCGTGTTCAAGGCCCAGCATTAAAAATAATAGTAGACAGAGAAAGAGAAATAAAAAAATTCAAATCAGTTCCATATTGGCAAGTCTCAGCATTATACAAGAATATTGAATTCCTCCATCCTGAAAACATTTTTGATAAATCCCTTTTAAGTAAATTCAAAAATATCAAAGATGCAAATGCAGAAACGAAAACAAGCGAAGAAACAATCTCTCCAGGAGTGCCATTTGATTTAACAACACTGCAAAGAGAAGCATATAGAGCCCATAAAATCTCCCCATCAGATACATTAAGAATAGCACAAAAATTATACCTTGATGGTTTAATCTCATACCCTAGAACCTCCTCTCAAAAGATACCAAAAGAGATAGAACCTAAGAAAATCCTTAAAAAATTAGAAAAACAATTCCCCGAAGCAAAAAATATAGTAAGATCTGAACCATTTGAAGGTAAAAAATCTGACCCCGCACACCCTTCTATATATCCAACAGGAGAATTTGCAGATGTTTCAGGGAGCGAAGAAAAATTATACAAATTGATTGCAAAGAGATTCATTGCTTGCTTCTACAATGATGCAATAACCTCTAATAAAAGGATAATTCTTACAGCAATAGACAAGAAAGGAAATCCGTTAACATATGAAATAACCAAAAATACCATAAAAGAAACAAATGAAGAAGGAGAAGATATCAATGCTGATACTGACGAAAACAGCGTATTAGGAGATACCGATAAGAAGTCAAAACCTAAGACAGTTACAATAAAATTCCATGTCTCAGGATTAACAATAAAAGACAAAGGATGGACAAAGGTTTATCCGAGGTTATTAGAAGAAACTAAACTCCCAGATATAGAAGGAAAAGTAAAAATAGATGAAATAAAAACACAAGAAAAACAAACCCAACCCCCAAATAGATATACTGCCGCATCATTAGTTTCATTATTAGAAAAGAAGAATTTAGGCACAAAAGCCACTCGTTCATCCATTGTAGACACACTATTCCAAAGAGGATATCTTGATGGAACAAGTATAAAAGCAACCGATTTAGGAGAGAAAATGATTGAAACATTAGAAAAATACTCCCCTATAATAATAGATGAAAATCTTACAAGACAATTAGAAGAAGAAATGGAGAAGATTCAGGAAGAGAAAAAGCAGGAGAAACTAGAAAGAGACAAAGAAAAAGTCATTGACAGGGCTAAAAGATTAATAACAGATATAAGCAAAGAATTCAAAACAAAAGAAGATGAAATAGCAAAAGCATTAGGACAAGGATTGAAAGAATACAGGCAAGCCCAACAAGAAGCAAGCACATTACAATTATGTCCTACTTGTAAAAAAGGCAACTTAAGAATAATGTATAATAGAATGTCACGAAGATACTTCGTCTCTTGCTCAGCCTATCCAGAATGCAGACAAACATACTCCCTCCCTCCAAACTCTTTAATAAAAAAAGCAGAAGGGAAAGTCTGCGAAGCAGATGGTTTTCCAAAACTATTAGCAATAAGAAAAGCCAAACGTCCTTGGGAATTCTGCTTCAATCCTACTTGTGAAATAGAAAAAAAGAAAAGAGAAGAGTGGGAAGCCAAGGCCGCTCAAAGAGCAGACAAAAAAGCCAAGTATGGCGATTAGTTATTTAATTTTTCTTGCAGCTTTATTATTCTTGATATGCAATTCCTTGCCATGACTGACGGCAATATCCTCCAATTCGTTTAGCAGAATTTTTATCATTCCCTTATCAATCTTTTTGCCCGAATAAACTGCCTTGAGCATGCTTTGAGAAAAATCTTCGAGTTGCTTGTCATTTTTCCTCGCAAAAATCTCCATTATCTCGGAATAATCAGTATCCCTGCTAATCTTATGCCTCTTGCCTAAGAAATCTCTCGCAGACTTATCAATACGGGCAAATAGCTTCTCGGGCGATGCCTTGGATTTACGGAGAGCAACAATCTTTCTTTCAAGCCTCATTCTTTCAACTGATCTCTTTCTTGTCACGTCTCTAGCAAGCTTCTTCTCAAAAATTATAACTATGACCAAAACTACTACTAAAAACAAAATGGCAGTTATCACCCAGATTAAGACACTTCCTTTGAACAAATCTAAAAAATCCACGCGCATTTTAATACGAAATACTATGACTATAAAAATGTTATTAAATCAGGTTAAGGTATTGCTTTGTACCTCGTGTTAGCAAGAACAAAAATTATTATAAATAATAATAATGCTGAAACTGCCAGATATTTAGAAAAATTTATACCGACTTTGCTGACTTTAAGACTGATTATTCCTTCAAATGCATCCGATAAGCTCGACCTGTCTGTGGAAGTTGAGAAATTCCCGCCGGTATTATAAGACAATGCTTTCAGCGTATCTTCATCTACCTTTGAAACACCATAACTTGCTAATCCTCCTTCAGAAGTCCCAATCGAGATAGTATGGATAATTACATTTTTCTTTTTTGCGTATTCTATGCTCTCCTCCAGTCCACCGGTATTTATCTGTCCATCACTTAGCAAAATGATTGCCCTATTGCTCTCATCATTTAAAAGATTCGTCGACGTTACAACAGCTTCCTGAACGTCTGTGCCACCAACTTCCTGGAGATTTATGCTTTTTATGGAATCAATTACTGCACTTTTTTCATCGCTAACTTCTTGCTCTATAAAAGAATTTCCTGAAAAAGAAACAACACCTATTCTTGTCCCAATCGGAGTAGATCTAACAAACTGGATAGCAATATCTTTTGCAGCATCAATTCTGCTTGGAAAAAAATCGTTGGCCCCCATGCTTTGTGATGAATCGATAGCCAAAACAAACGAAAATTCACTGGTCTTAAGCTGAACTTCCACGGTTGTGCCTGCTGTAGAAAAAGAAATTAGGACAACAAATAAGATAGATAGCATAAGAATAGTAAGATTTCGAGAGTACACGCCAATCCCCTTTATTCGAGAAATAGCTTCAAAATTTGCGAATTTAACTGCCTTAGCTCGCCAAACACTTAAAGAAAAAAAATGCACTAATATCAAAATAGGTATCGCAAACAGCAATAAAAGATATTTAGGATATAAAAACCAGATAAACATTTAAAGAAAACCCCCCAATTTTGATCTTTCTTTGAAAAACTGCATTAAAGAATATACAAATGGCTCATGGGTATTTAGTACTAAAGAATCAGCATGAGCTCTAATAAAGATGGATTTTACAAATCTTTCTTGCTCTGCAGCATACTTTTCATATTTCTTTCTTGCAATTCCAGGATTTATTGTCATCTGCCTCGAAGTCAGTGGATCTTCTATTACTACCTCATGATTAATATCAGGAAGTGTTTTGTCTAGTTTATCCTTTATTATAAATGCCATAGTTTCATAGGTACCGGAGATAATATTCAACAAACTTGCTTCTTCTTTGCTGATTTTGGTGAAATCTGAAACAAAAATAATAGAATCTACATTATTTTCAAGATTATCGACGATAAAATTAAGGACAGATAATAAATGCGGTCTGCCGCCGTAATTATTAGGATTTGATATGGCATCCGCAATATATCCAAACTGTCCCCTTTGTGAGCTTGGAGGCACGAATAGTTTAACTTTTTCGCTATAAAGAAGAATCCCTGCTTTGTCTCCTACTTTAAGTATAAGATTTGCAATAGCTGCCACAACTTCCGCCGCATACTCGCACTTCAGCTTATTTGAAGAGCCAAATATCATGTTATCGCTCACATCAATTACAAAAACAAATCTTATTTCTCTTTCTTCCTTGTACTGCCTTACAAGAAATTTATTGCTCCTTACGCTGGCTTTCCAGTCTATATCACTGGCATCATCGCATTTAGAATAATCCCTGAATCCTTCAAATATTGGACCCTTTCCGGAGAATAAAATCTTATAAATTTTGTTTCTCATAATAATAGATTTTGCAACCTCCTCTAATTCTGAAACACTTCTTCCAATATCTATGTTAAGCCTGTTCCTCATCTTTTAAATAGAGACGATATTCTTGAAACCTTGACGTTCTTTAATATATCATCAATAACAATATCTGGACTTACCTTTTCCGCTCTTGCTCTATAAGACAATATGATTCTATGCCTTAGCGCATTAGGCGCAACCTCCTTTACATCCTCAGGTACGACATATGTCCTTCCCTTCATCATGGCTCTTGCCTTGGAAGCAATAAAAAGGGCTATGCCTGCCCTGGGAGAAGCACCCAGCTCTATATATTCTCCGTACTTAAAATCTTTTTCCCTAGTTTTCTTGACTATACCAAGTATATATTTCTTTATTTCGTCATCTAAATAGATTTCATGTACTAATTTCTGCATTTCCAAAATTTTATGGGGGGAAACAACTGCTTTAATATTAAAATCTTCAAATCTTCTAAAATTGACATTCTCAGACATAACTCTTTCTTCATCAGATTCATCAGGATAACTCATATTAAGCTTAAATAAGAATCTATCTATCTGTGCTTCAGGCAGAGTATAAACCCCCTCGTTTTCTATAGGATTCTGGTTTGCCATCACAAAGAAAGGCACAGGAAGAGAAAAAGTAGTCTTACCGATTGTAACCTGCTTCTCCTGCATTGCTTCAATAAAAGCGGATTGGGTTTTTGGCGGACTCCTGTTTATTTCATCAGCAATAATAAAATTCGCAAAAATCGGACCCTTAACAACTTCGAATCCTTTTCTGGCGTCATAAGTCGTCAATCCGAGTATATCAGTAGGCAACAAATCGACAGTAAACTGTATCCTCTTGGATGTGCATCCGCTTGCCTGCGCCAGTGCCTTTATAAGAAGAGTTTTTGCTATCCCGGGTACTCCCTCTATTAAAACATGCCCATTGCACATTATTCCCATTAAAAGAGAGTCAACTATATCCTCTTGCCCAAAGACAACTTTTCCAATCTCTTTCCTCAAATTTAAAAGATTACCAGAAGCATCCTTAACCCTTCTTTCAACATGAGCATTCTCTTTATTCATCTTGCCACCTTATTTATATAAAATAAAGTTATCTCCTTATTAAATCTTTCCAAAAATATTTTCAAAACATTAATGATTTTTTTGATGTTTTAATGCTCTCCTTCTGTAATAATAATAAATCATTCCCAATATCAAAGCAACTGCAGACGAGATAACAACATATCCCAATAATCCCTCAATCTGCCCAAATTCAGTCAATCTCTTTGATAACTGTAAGTTGCTCTTCTGTGCAATTGCCTGCTGGCAGGCATTTATAGCCTCTGAAACTTTTAATCCGGCGAGTTCTGTTTCTCCTGATGCAAGATAATTTTTTGCCTCGTTGACCGTTTCTTGAATCTCTTTGCATATGGGGTTCCCTATGACAAGTTCTTCCACAAAAACCACTTTCTCCTCAACTCTACTGCCCTCTCTGATATCCAAAATTATTTTACCCCAGTCTGAATAAACAGGGCTTATAACACTGGCATTTACATTTATCTCGTATATGCCAGGTTCGCTAGTGTCAATGTTGACAATCAGTGTCACATTCTTGCTTTCTCCAGAGCTAAGAAGAGAAATGCTGTTAATATCAAAGAAAGAAGTAATATTCCCAGTAAGAACCCCATCTCTTGCAACAGAGCTGGACAATAATATACTGTTAAGTGAGACAGCCCCTGTATTCTCCAGTTTAATTGGCAGGATAATTTGTGAGTTTTTACCCGCTGAAACTTGTCCTGGAAGCAGTAATTTTAGCGATGCCGGTCTTGAAGAACTCCCGCCCCCTCCTCCGCTTGAAGGAACGCTAACTGAAGCAGAAGATTCAATTGACACACTGAAATTATTGCTCGAAATATTGCTTAGAATACTTGAATTGTAGTCCGTGGAATACTCGAATGCTGTAATCGAATAACTGGCATCCGCCGCAGAAGAAGCCGAAAATGTAATACTTGGATTATTTCCATTTGTCCAATTAACTATCACAATGGATACTGTTGCGCCGCTCTGATTAATCAAAGTATAACTAAATCCTATCGTCTGGTTAATGCATTTATCCGAAGCATCAGCATCTGAAAAATGAGATGATAAATTAACAGAAACGGAAGCGGTTGCATCCAGATTATCCATATTATCTATGAAAGAAACTTGTGAATTAGTATTATTTATAGTAATATTCCAAGTTGAGCTGTTGCTTAACTTCGCATTTGAAGCATTAAGTGTTAAATTCATTACATTTCCGCAAATTGAATCAGTAAGATTTGGTGTGAACCATACTAAAAAGGTTGTTCCATTGCCCGGACTAAGAGTATTATTCCTCGGTATGCCGTTGATAAACAAGCTATAGTTAAGACTATCATTTAATATCATTCCAACTGAATGGACGGAGCTAAAATTAAGGGGATACGATGTATTTTCCGCCAGATTAAATTGCGCGTCTTCTGCAGGATAAGTTATGTAAGGATAATCATAAACAGTTAAGTTGAATAAATCATAACTTACATTGCCCGTGCTGTCCGCTACAGAAACATTAAACTCCCAAAAGCCAGAAAAACTCTGATTCATGCTCTTATTTATAATTCCGGTTGTGCTATTTATGGCAAGGAAATCCCCACCAGAAGTTAAATTGGCAATACTATAAGTTAGATTTGAGCCAGGAACTGTCTCATTTCCATCTTCTTTATCGCTTGAATCGGCATCAATAAACAAATTTTCGAGTATTGAAACAACATAATTCTGTATATCTCCGATTACAGGATTATGTTGCACTTCCGTAATACTTAAATTAAAGGTAATTGAAGAAGAGGCATTGCCTTTATCGCTGACATTAATAAAAACAGTATAATCTCCGACATCCGATTTGTTCGCAGTGAAATTCGTGGAGAACTTTGTCCTATTCGGAAAATTGTTGTCAGGAAAACTGTAGTCATTGCTAAAATTAAAAAGATGGGGATTTGGTCCGCTTATAGTAAAATTAGTAATGATAACTGACTCATTATAAAATGACTTTTGCAGTATTTTATAATCGTCGTCAGCTACCCACATAAATATTTCTGAGGAGTTATCTTCATAAGCATCTATATTTGAAGTTAAGGGATCTACAACAATATTATTCCCTTCGAGAGGAGTTATAATTAAAGGAGCGTCATTAACATTGTCAACAGTGAAATTGAAATCAAGAGGAGAAGATATTTTGCCGTCGGAGATATTGATAACAACTAGATGATAACCAATGTCTTCATCGACTGGTGTAAAATTAATCATTCCTGTACTTGAATTAATTGAAAATGAAGGAAAATAACTGTTATTAACAAAAGAAAACGTGATTGAATCTCCATCAAAATCTGAAGCATTTTGACTAAGATTTAAGTAAAAACTAACGCCCTCGGTCAGGGAAGAATTAGTTTGTACGCTCTCGTTCCATGCAGGGGGAGTATTGCTTAAAACTTCTATAGAAAAAACATCAGAATCAATAGAATAATTATTAGCATCGATTACGCTAATATTAACAGAATGACTTCCTATCAGGCTGGAATTAGGATAAACACTAATCTTCGCAACAGTTATGTTTGTTTCGCTAATCACTTGGTATTTTGTTGCAGTTACCCAGCTGATATTTGATGAAAATCTAAGGCTCTCGTTGTAAACAGTTTTATCGATAATAAGCAAATCGTCATCGGTAGCATTTACATAAATTGTATAATTATTAGTTATGTATGCTATTAAATCATCTATATCCTGCAGAAAGACACTGGCATTGATGTAACCCACATAGAAGCGGATTATTGTATAATTTGACACTGGTGAGCTTCCCGTATCTCTGATGCTTATATTAATCGACCAATTTCCGACATTTGCTTTTGCAGGAGTAAAATTAACCATAAAAGAAGCATTATAATCTGTGCTTATATTAACATTTTTTACAAGAGTGTTGCTTCCGTTAAATTTAAACCAAGTCACATTAGATTTAATAGTTAAATTGTTTATTTCATCTATGTCACTCACATTAATATAACCAATAAATGTCGAATTTTCGGTCGCATTTCTTTCATTGTTACAGATATAACTGAAATAAGGAGCTAAATTTATGTTTCTCACTTCGAAAGTTACAACATTGCTTGTTGAAGCATTATAGGGAGTTACGTTATTTTTTAAATCTGTTACCGTAAAATTAATTGTGTAGTTCCCCGCATCATTCCTGGAAGGTATAAAGCTTATGTTGATAAATTTAACAGTGCCATTTTGCGACCATTGAGAGCTATTAAACAAAGTTTTTCCTTCATCATTACTGCAGTTTCGTGTGGACCATTCAGCAACAACGCAATCCAAAAAAGTTATGTTAAACGTAAACGGAATATCATTCTCTTCATCACTGGCATTGATAATGTAATCAAATCTGGAAGTTATATTGAAGCTTTTATTTTGTAGATTGACAAAATACGGAGCATCATTAAGTGCACTGATGCTAAAATTAAAATATCCAGTCTGTGCTCCTCCGGAATAAGTAACTTTAAATGGAATAACAAAGTCTCCCGTCTGATTGTCTCCTGTAGCATTAATCAAAAACATTCCCAAAGATGCGTCTGTAATGCTAACCCACGAAGAAATGTTCCCCTCGGGAACATTATTTCCGTTCCAGGTTATATTAGTCTGAATGGTGTCTATGGCAAAAGTCATACCTTCAACAGGCCCTGTTATATTTGCACTTAGATTATGAAAATAAGGAGTGTCCTCAGTTCCTGAATAAACAATATCATTTCCTGTCCAACTCAAAGCACTGACTATTGCCAGCAAAACAATAGCCCATAATATGGCTAAATAGCCCCTTTTATGCGGGCAAATTCTTGTTTTTCTTCTCTCTAATGTTCTTGTCTTCTCCATCATCTTACTTTGCTTTTCCAATCCTCCTTCTCAATTTAACAATTTTTGCCAGTATTATAATCAGGATAATGACAACAATCAATCCAAAAACAATCAAAACAGGAAGTGCTATACTCTCAACCCTTTTAATCAACGGTACTTCAACAGGGCACTGGAAAGGGCATGGTCCTCTACAGTCGACTCCAAATTCTCCTTGATTTTGTATCTTGTCAGAACATGTTGGGCAGGGATTGCATGGTCCTCCGCAATCGGCTAATATCTCACAGGCTCCATCGTGACAGTTTTTTATCATATCTGAGCAGCTTGGACTCAAAGAATAATAGCAAGATTCAAATTCATTTGGTTTATCTGCGGTATAATTACAAAGATTTACATCAGAACATGTTCTTATCCGAAAACCACATTCCTCCTCCCCAAATCCTTCTTTAATGCACGACTCCTTAACAAACCTGTAATCGCCTCCCGATAAAAGCCCCGCGTCTAATCCCCCTTTAGCACTCTGGCAAATCTGCCAGTCTCCGCATGCCCATCTTGTTAAACATCTTGCTATACCCCCGCCTCCTCCGCCTCCACCTTGGGAAACCGAGCAGACAACACTCTCAAGGTTGATATTCCAAGTTATCGAATCATTAGCTAACCCATCCGTAACATCAACTCTGACTTGATGAGTCCCTGAGACTCCGCAACCAAATGTATATGAAAAACTTGGAGTCAGACTTCCGGGAATATACTCTTTAGAAACTCCATCAACATACCAATAAGAATCAGCAATTGTTCTATCAGGATCATATATCAAAACCTCAAAATTTGTCGTGCTTGTTCCCGAAACACTAAGAGTAAGTTCTGTAGGAATATGCAAGATTATTGTTGGATTTCTATTCTCATTTGTGACTGTAATGCTGAAGTTTCTGCATGCTGCTCTGCCTGCTCCAGTTTGCCCACAAACACTGATATTTGGATGAGGATTATTTATTCCTTTGTCTGTTGCGCAAGCACTCAAATTATAAACGCCCACCAAACTTTCATTCGCTGTTGCGTTAATAATGCCAAGACTGCTAATATTGAAAAATGGGGTTCCTGAAAGAAAAGTAAGATTAAATGTAAAGTTCCCCGAGCTCTCATTCCCATCTTCCACGTCAGAAACACTCACCTGCTTAAAGAAATTGTTGTTATCTCCTCTTGTATATACTGTTTGTGCCCCAATATTCCCCATTTTTGGAGCATTGTTAATCTCAATTACAGTAATATTTACATTTTTTGTGTCAGTATATTCATAATCCATTGCGGAAACAGAAACCTTATGCACCCCGAGATTACTTTTGGATAAAATTCCACTGAATATTGTAGAACGGGAGACAGTAAGATTTACCCGAACAGGCATAATATTGAAAAATGGATTCTTTGGAGAAATATCTGAGGTAACATTATCCTCATCTATATCAAGAATGTCAAATTGAGTCATAAATGATCTTCCTTCACATGTTAGAAAAGAATCATTCAGCGCCTGAATAATTGGCGCGGAATTTGGTATAGACACAAAAAAATCAACAATCCCAACACCAATTTCATTCAAAGAATCATTAGCATACACCCTAAGCCTATTATTCCATCTAATAGCATTTATAGTCGTGTTCGGAATAAAAAGAACACTTAAATTAATAACACTATCGTGCCTCATATCTAAGAGGTCATACCGCCATTCAATTATATCACTGTGAGAAGACACATTCAAATCAATGATTAAAGGCGCCCCCTTTTCAAAATTATAAGTCATATTCAATGGGCTACTTATGGATATATCTACATTAGCACTTGCAATAAATAGAGAAATTACCCCTAAAACTCCGCCACTAACAGCAAACAACGAGCCAGTTGCTAGCAAAATTATAACAGAAAAGGCAACTAAAATCAAAGAAATTTTCTGTCTTATCCTCTTCTTCATTTAAAAAGATATCAGCTCGAGTATAAAAACATTACTTTAATAAAGCAAACCAATTGTAATATATTCTATCTGCGAAAATCTTACCTTTCCGTCGGGTAAATCGCTGTTATCTCCTTTTGTGATAAAATATGCCCCATTTTCATCCTTATCACTTTTGATAACCCTATGCACAATCAAGTCACTTCCTGATTTAAAAGTTATAATGCTCCCTACCTTTATATCTTCCTCGGATTTTGGCTTTATCCTTATGCCATTCGTCCCTTCATCCAAAATGGGCTTCATACTGCCAGTGGAAGCGTAATTGCTTATGCTTGCACCAGAAATCCTTAAAACCACCTTATCAGGATAAACATATATGTTATCCTCAGACAGATAATCTGGAGGAGAAACAGCATTGTTGTCCTCCCCCCCCAAATAAGGCTTTTCAAAACTGTAATTAGAATAATAATTAAGAAAAAGAGCACAAACAAAGCCAAGTAAGAATATTGCTAATCCTAAGAAAATCTTCAGTATGCTCATTGGGAGGGACCATATTAGAGATATAAAAAGTTATATATAAACTAAAACATGCTTTCTAAGCTATCATGCCCTATACAGACTTACAGTCAACTTCCCGTCGTACTCCCCTTCCTGGGTTTCTTTTGGAACAAAAAGAGTGACTGGTAAAAGTCTGCTCTCGCCAGGAGAGATTGTAAAATTATAATCCGCGCTGATAAATTTATTTATATTGCTGCTTGCAAAAAGTGAGACCCTTATGGGATATGGATGACTATTATCTATCTTTAACTCTCTCGTCGCTGAGCCCCCGGGAACAACCATCCCGAAGGCAACAACCGAAGTGTCTAAATCAATACCAAAGTCTGGTCCAACAAAAAACTTAACATCAAAGATTTTTGTTTCTGTAACCCGGAACAGATAAAAGGAAGATGCTAAAAGAACTGCAGCAAAAATTGCCAAAATTAGTATAATTTTTTCATTTCTTTTTTGCTGCATTCTTTCTGCTCCTCCATAAGATAAATAAGAAAACAGCAATTACAATTATAACAATAAGTGCTGCTCCGGCAATCATTGCATAGAACATATAATTAGTGGTTTTTTTAAATGTTAAACCCATAGCAATTTTTTCAGAAGTCCTGTTGCTATAATGAAGAACAATGCTCGCGTTGAATGGCTCTTCCTTTATTTCACTAGTATCGAAGAATCCTGTCAGCATGGATTTTTCAAATCCCTTAATAGTAATTGATGGTGTCTGAAAATAAATATTTGTTCCCGGAACAGTGACTGTAGCATACAGATTATCAATAGGATCATTCCAGAAGCTCTCAACTCTTATCTCCATTCTATTTATCAAATTTCTGGAAAAAACAGATGTATAATTAAAAATATCCACCCTCACCTCTCCTAACCTGAACATTCCTTCCTGCTTTGCGATTTTGCCATTCCCATAATTAACGATAGCAACTGCCTTGTAATCCCCAGATCTATAATCTGTGGTTTCCAACGTGGCTTCTAAATCAGCTGTATTTGTTGATTCAATGGTTTCTGGATCAAAGGTTATTATTTTTAATAATTTCTCTCCCGAAATATCATAAATCTCAATTCTGCTATTGGCGACGACACTCTCTTTTCCCAAATTAACAATATGCAGCTTAAAATCTACATTCTCCCCGACTTTGGCATTCTTTGTTTCAAACTGAATCTCCAGATACTGCCCAGGATAAGGAACTCTTATCTTAATTATACCTGCAACACTGCCGGATAATCCGAATCCCTTACGATCCGATACAACTTGTGTTGCCCCGATATACAGCTTATGCAGTCCCGGAACCTCTATTTCTTTAGGCAATATTAGCTTTGCCTCAACGCTTCCAGTGCCTGTAATTTTAGTCGTGCTTAATGTTACATATTGTGCCAAATCCCCATCAGCATAAATCCTAAGCTCAGTCTCGCTGTTGTCCTGAAAAAATTCAAATTTATAAGTTTCTTCAAGACCCGGAACAAAATTAACTTCATAATAAGCCGGTCTTACGCCCAATGAGGCACTTGTATTTTGTATCAAAGCACATAAAACGCACGCAAAGATAATCCCAAAAAACACGCTCTTTTTGTAATCCATAGACAATAATTGTATAATATCATTTTTATATCTTTCTAATAGATTCATATCCAAAATTCATCAAACACCAATCTCTTAATTATTCTCTTACAGTTTACAAAAATATTTTTTAATAAAACAAAATCGAAAATTAAGCTGATGTTCCTCTCACAGTCAATATATCTCCCAATGCTCCTGTTCTTGAGTCCTTGGGAATTGTCAATTGTATGTCTATCCTTACAGTATCCGCGCCGGCAATATTTTTAAGAGGATCGCAGATAGTCGTTCCCAAATCTGTAGTATTCACATCAATATATGTACCAAGAACAGCTCCCGACTCAACACATCCTCCCCCGCTGGGATTAGAAATATTCCATTTATATGCCGGGCCTGTGCCTCCAATAAAGTCTGCAGCTGTCTGACTAGCATTAAGAGTTAAAGTTACATTGACATTCCCTATATTCTTAACAACCAGCCCATTAGTAGCGGCAGTAAATGCAGAAGCATTTGTCTTTCCCCCATTACTTGAATCAAGAATACCTGCAGAAGCACCGCCATCAAGCGTTCCTGTTCCCCAGTTAATTATTGCAGTTGTCATATTAATATCTACTGTAGAAGTAATTGTAAGGTTAGCTGTTCCAAACACTACTGATGTTGCATACCCTGTTATTTGGGTAGAAGAAGCAATCAGCCAGGCGCCAGATAAAACAAACAATATGACTGCAACAGTAAGCAATGCATTATCTGAAATCACGCTACGCCTCCTGCAGGTGGATTAACAACAAGACTTATCTGCCCAGAACCAGCAGAACTAGCCCCGCCACCAATCAAATCAACTGCATTAATATTCATAACATTTAGAATAACAACAATTATAACAAACAAAATGGCAAGAACGACCAGAAGAACTGCTATTCTTTGTTTTATACTCATTTCAGCCTCTTTAAGATTATCAAAAAACAAGAATATCAAGTTATTTAAATGTTCGCTTTTATAGATGTACTAAAATTCATTAAACGAAAGTAATGAAATTTGCCGTTGGATTATCTTGCTCTTTTTTTTATTAATTTTCTAAACATCAAAAACCAAGCAAGATTAACCAAAATAAGCACAACTATTACCATAACAAGAATAGTGTTCATGCTTCCTTTTCCGCCAGAAGATTCGCCATTAGATATGGCATAGCCCACGCCTATAAATTCAAGACTACCTTGTGAAACTTTCAACTGCATCTCCTTTTTGCTTGCCTTTTCTCCATATCTTAAATACAGTAATGCACTATAATCTCCTGGCTCCACTCCCTGAGTGTCCCAATAAGAAGTGAAAACAGACCTGCCCAACGGCTCAATATCATAAGTGGGGGACTTAAAGTAGGCAATGGGCTGCCCCTTTGCATTAAAAACATCTGTTTCCGTATAAACTCCCTGTACAGAATCTGTCCATTTGTTCTGGACAAACATATCTATTTTAGCTATCCCTCCGAGAGTGAAATCCTTCACGCTTATCTGCTGTAAATCCAATGTTACAGAGCCTAAACTGAACTCTCTTTCCAATATAATAATATTTCCATCATAATTAAGAGTAGCAACTGCCTTGTAAACTCCTGCAATAACATCCGCTTTCCATCTTGCAACAATCTCCTTTCTTTCCCCGCTCTTCAGATAAACCTCGCTTGTCTTAAATGTTGCAACTTTATCCCCAGACTTGTTGTAAATGTCTATATCTGCCACTACTTTCTTTGAGTCTGAGTTTCCTCTGTTTATGACTGGAATAACAAAATTTGCCTCTCCTCCCTGTTCTGCATCAAAGACATTTAAATCAGCTTCCACATACCTCTCTGGATAAGGAACATAAACATAAACTTGGGTTACAACTCCTACTCTTGCACCGATATAGGCGCTGCTAGTTGCCGATTTCTCAGGAATCTGCAAGATAACAACTTCAGCAGAATGCAAACCAGACTCTAAGTTCTGAGGAAGCTTAATGTTATAACTTATTTGCTTTGATTCCTCGCCATCTTTGAAAACAATTGAAGTTTCCTTAAATGAAATGCTCTGGTTCAGTTCTCCCTGTGCATAAATAACAAGATTTGCGCTTTCCTTATCCGTATTGAGAATCAAGATGTCAACTGTTCTCTCCAATCCCGGACTAAAGTCTATTGTTGTCCTCGCAGGGGTGACTCCCAAAGCTAAAACACCAGACGACAATAACACAAGCACAAATAAGACAACTATAAACAATTTCCAAAATTTATTATTCATCCTGCCCCCCGATAAATTTAGTTCCCGAAGCATTAACGCTATTCCCCACATCTAATGTCCTCCTCTCTATCTCCTGCTCATTGTCATATACTTTAACATTTAATCTGGTATTTCCTCCATTAATCACTTCATATGCTCCATCAGTCTGCCTCAGTCTCAAATCAACATTGGCTTTTATCAGAAGAGTTCTTATTTCACTTGGGAATACTCCCTCAACTTTCCAGTAATACTTCCCGGGTTTAAGGTTAATTACCAGATTGTCTTTCGCATAAATTCTCGTTGGAGAAGTAAATTCGAGATTATCATCAATCAAGATCACATCTGCTTTTGAAAATGAAAATAAGACAGAAGTGTTTGATGTGGAATACTCGTCCATGGGTGCGATTACCATTGGCTGTGTATATCCTATAATTCCTAAAAGAATAAATAAGCTAACTCCAACAACCAAAGCATCCGCTAAATAAATTATTCTCCTTGCTGTGTTTATTCTTTTCATTTTTTATTCTCCTAAGCTCGATTCAAAAGTTATAATTGAACTTCTATTTCCTGGAGGCTCATTTGGAGGCACTTCAATATAAAGGTCCACTTCTGCACTGTCTGCCTCATCAGAATAATTGAACTCTGCCAGTCCTATAACTGCAGCAGTAATCGGCATTTGTAGCCAGGAAGTTGCTGATTTAAGCCAGTTGAAAGCCCATTCCTCTCCTGCGTTATTATCCACTTTAAACTTGAAATAATTGTTAGGGTTACCTACCACGCTCCATAAATCAGTTGCAGAAACAGTCACATTAGACAGCACATTTCCATCATTCTGAATCACAAACGGAAGAGGAGAATCATCAGTAGTATCACTAGATGCAAGATAATTGATATCTCCAAAATTAACATTGCCTACAGGCAAGCTGATACTTATTAAAGCAGATATGTTTATACTTCTTACTGAGCTCCATTCTCCATAACCAACGCCGTCATTTGCTCTTACACTCCAGACATAATAATCATTATTATCTGCAAAGCACTTCAGATCCGAAGCTAAGGTATAAGTTGTTGATAATCCCCCGACAATTCTCTCAGGTTCAAAACAAGTGCTTTTCGCCTTCAAGCTTATATTAAAATCATAAGTTAAACCATCTCCATCAACATCTATTCCGCCCCAGCTAAATGCAGGGGCGCGGTTAGTTGTTACATTACCATCTGCTGGGCTGACTAGCGTTGCAACAGGCAGAGTATTCAAAATAGTTAATGTAGTTGAATTTGCCCAATCGCCGTAAGCAGTTTCATCATACAACCTCATTCCGCAACTCCAATTCTCTCCTTTTGTAGTATTCCCATAACCAAGAACAACATTGAAAAACGTCCCACTTGTATAGCTGTTGTTATAATCGGCTGTTAGATTTATACCGCCATTCTTATACCATATAATCGAAACGTTTATTTTACGCCCCTGATCATTCGAAATAGTAGCAAAGCAATTCAAATTCTGCAAAGTTTTATTGCTTCCATCAGTTGAATTAATATTAACCGTAGGAAGATTTGTGTCTACTCTCACTGTTCTTGTCTCTGTCTGGTTTTTATCACCCATGGCGTCGACAGCATACCCTTTAATTGTATGCGCCCCATTCGCCAATCCAGTAAAGTTATTATTATACTGATATGCCACCGCTTTATACAATGTCTTTATCTCTGATGCTGATAAGGTTCTGTTAAAGATTACCAATTCATCTATTATTCCTGCATAAATATCTGACTGGCCGCCGTCCAATCCTCTGCCTATTGTAGTTGCTTTTGATGGAGCCATACTTCCCGGATGTGCTAATGAACCGTTGCTTGTCAGAGCACTATCGATATAACACCAATAATACCCTCCTGTAAGATTGAAAATTAATGCAAGATGATGCATTTTCTCTCTTTCAACTCCTCCACAATTAAGTGAATTAAGACCTGTGTTCGTATAGACTGCTAAACTTATATTAGCAGTTAATTTTTCATAATCAAAAGAAAATCCACGACTCTTTGACGAGTGGTAATCATCATACATTCTCTGATTCTCGCCCCCTAGTCCATCTTCAGCCTGAGCATAGAACCAAAATGAGAATGAGACAAATCCACTTGAATAATCGGGATTATGATCTAACTGCACATAAGCTCCGTCTCCTGTAAAATTAAACGCATTTCCAAATTTTCCAGAGGAATAACCAACACTTCCAATCCATGTCCCATTGTTGGTTCCTAATGTATCATTAGGATTATTCTCTCCTTTCCACCATCCAATTAAAGACTTATCAAAGTCAACAAATGAATAATGGTTATAGCTAGCTGAAGAAGACAAATTAACATAAATTGCATTTGCTTTTTGAGTTGTTCCATTGGCAGGTGTTGGAAGAGTGAAATTAATATTAGGGTACGCAACAGGGAAAGTTATAAAAACGACATCTCCTGGATCGACTGTCAGCATTGAACTATTACTCTTTGCACCGGCAGCGTCTATAGCATATCCTTCAACGGTGTGGCTTCCAATTGTTGCAGTTATATTTGCCTGATATTGATATGCCGTTGCATTATACAATGATGCAATCTCCTCCGCAGACAATGTTCTGTTGAATATAAGAACATCATCTATGGTTCCATTAAATTCCCTGAAATCATCATCTTCACTTCCTATATGAAACTCGTTAGCTGCAGATAACTCATAATCATCTGACGAACTGAAAACATTATTGCCGTCTACATAAAAGTTAGTCCATTTAATTCCTTCTGAATCATTTCTTGCTAAAACTAAATGATGCCAGTTTGTATCAAAAGTATATTCTGAACTTACCCATGCAACCCCTCCGAAAAGTGCTGCAAATTTTCCTGATAAGAAAGCTATTCCAAATCCTCCGCCATCATTTCCCTCATAAACAAGATTTGCATATGGCTTCTGGCTTAGAGTAGAAAACTTAGCCCATACGCTTAATGTCCAAAAATCAGTGTCTGAAATAGGCTTTTTGTTCATAAAAACATAATCGCCATCGCCGTCAAAACTGAACGCATTGCCAAATTTTCCGGAAGTATAAATTGTATTTCCATATAATGTTCCATTATTAATTCCTAATGTATCATTGGGATTATTCTCTCCTCTCCACCATCCAATTAAAGACTTATCAAAGTCAACAAATGAATAATGCTCTCCTGAAATTCCCGTTGTATTAAGAGTAATATTAATTGTTGGTAAATGTAATACAAAATAAGTTATATTTGCTCCTGCAATCGGAGAAAAGAATTTATTTTCATCAGTATCATATATAATATTCAATTTCGCAGAAGTCAAACTTCCAGAAGGCAAAGTATAGTTGGATACAACCCCATCAGTAAATGTAACAACTTCTCCCGCATTTGTTGAACTATTTATTTGCACAGATATATTAGTCCCATTAAGAATAACATAATCCCCAAGGACTATGTCAATTATTGAGTACCCCTTCAAGTTGACAGTGAACGTATGCATCCCTTCAGTTGAAACAAACCTCGGGCTAACTGCATTGTAAATATTGTCTATCTGCTCTGCTGACAAGTCAAAATCAAATATCATTACTTCATCAATCTGCCCTTGAAACAAATCCTTACTTCCACCAATCTTAAAGTCTCCAAAACCTTCATTAGAATTTATATCCGAACAGCCATCTAAACTACCATTAACATACCCGCATATTTGGGATCCATTGCTGACGCAGGCAACATGCACCCACTCTTCCTTTGCAATATTTTCAGAAGTGCTTTCATAATGGTCCCCATTGGAAGCTGCGCAATATATGCTATAATTTCCCCCATTTTCAATCACTTCCAACTGCCCATTGTCCTCTCCAAAGTCCACAACTGTCCGATTTCCGGAAGCGTCACTTGAAAGTTTAATCCATGCCATCTTTGTATTAATATTATTACTGCCCAAACCAAAATTATCGTTTATATTGATATCGTCCCCCGCTCCATCAAAATTAACACATCTCCCATAACCTTCTTTACATCCAACAAAAACTGTCTGAGCCCCATCTTCATAACTTCCATCATAATCATTAGAAGAATAATCATAAGCGGTTCCTCCCGTCACGCCATACCCTGTCTGCATTTCTCCGCTCTGCCCAATATTGTCCCCATCAAAAGAATAGTATGCAACCAACCCTGAAGAACCATACCCATACGCACCTTCGAAGGAGTAAGGTTCATCTGCTCCAACTGAAACGTGAGAGAAATTCACTTCCCCCCGAACATTTTGAAAACTTCCTCCAGAAAAATCAATAACGCCAAAGCCCGTAAATCTAAATGCAATGAAAAATAAAATACCCAGCAAAATCATCGCACTGACTATAGTGTAAGTATGTCTTTTGGAGCGCCCATCTGAATTTGCGCCCGCAGTTCTATCGCCTGGCTTTCCAACATAAATATTTACTACTTTCTTACCTACTCTTTTACTCTTATAAAAATAAGGCCCATACTTTACACCATTCTTAACAATATATCTTTTATGCACCAAATGTAGTACAAAAGCTAAACCTGCTTAATCTCCCCCATTTTCCCATATATTCTCAAAGATTTGCTTATTTAAAAATATTTCATTCTCTAAAATTACTTATACTGCAAAAACTAAAGGACAAAAAGCTATTAATTGGATTTTTGTACTACACAATTATCCCGATAAAGCTCGCTTGCAACCATCATTGCGAGATAGAAAAAAAGAAAAGAGAAGAATGGGAAGCCAAGGCCGCTCAAAGAGCAGACAAAAAAGCCAAATACGACGAAGACGACGAAGATTAATTCCCCTTATTTCCCTTGTCTATTCCAAGCCCTTAAAGAGGGTCTAACTTTCAAAGTATGACTCTTTGTCCTTAATCCTCTAGATTTCTTAGCAGCAGAAGTTAATCCTCTTGCAACCCTATTATGATTTTCAGGTCTGCAAATCCAATTAATATCTTTATCACTTTTAATCTCATTCTTTGAAGGGTCAACCATTATGACTTCATAGAAATAATGCTTCCCGTCTTTTCCAAGATAGTATGAATTCAAAACTTCCAAATTAGGATATTTCTTCTCCGCTCTTCCCTCAGCAACCCATTGATAACTCATCTTCAATATCAATGATTCGTGCTGTTTCCTTGATTTTCTTCCATGTGTGTGCCTTGGTCTTGCCCTTCCCCCTCTATTAACTCTAATTCTAACAACAACAAAACCCTTCTTAGCTTTATATCCCAACATTCTCGCCTTGTTAAGATTTAGAGGTTTCTCAACTACAACCGCAGACTCAGAAGCTCTCCAAGCAATCAATCTAGTCTTCATATCCTCTCTAGATACATTTCTAAAAGCCTTTCCTATATGTTGATACGCTCCAATCGTCATTTTAATTTCCTATTCTTATGTCTAATAAAAGTGCTTTTTAAACCTTCGCGTCAGCGAATCTTATCTTCTCCGAGATCTTCCTAAGAGCTCTTTTAAACCTTACCCTTACTAACCTTATCAAATACTCTTTTCAAATGAGCAGGCACCAATGGCCAAGCAATAATTCCCCCCTTAGCCCTTACAATCTTAGCCCAACTTTGGTTCTCCATAGAAAAATCATTCAAAGAACTAAGCATGCAAGATACTACAAGAGGAATCTTCCTCTCCTGAAGAGCAGGAACTATATACTTAGCAATATCGTCCAATGAAACTTTAGCAGACAAGTGAGGATTTTGAGCTTGCCCTCTGATTATCGGTCCAAGCAACGCAGCGTCATAATGTCCCATGTCCAAAAATCTTGAAGCCATCTCTGGAGAAATCTCAGTATTCCAAACATTAAAAGCAAATGCGTGCCCAAGCCCTTCAACAACTCTCTTCATGCCCATCCCAAAGGTAGGATATCCTGCAAAGCCATAAACTCTCATCACCCCCGCAGAATAATCCTCTTTTTAAGTATTATTGTAACCAAGAGATTACCTTTTTATACTCCATAAGATATCATCCTAAATGGCAAAAGAAACATTTTACGTAACAACACCAATTTACTATCCAAATGATGTTCCTCATTTAGGACACGCATATACCACTATAGCAGCGGACGTCTTATCTAGATGGAATAAACTTTTAGGAAAAGAAGTATTCTTTCTAACAGGAACAGATGAACACGGAAAGAAAATTGCTCTAACAGCAGAGAAAGCTGGGAAAAATCCTAAAGAATTCGTAGACACGTTAATCCCTGAGTTCAAGAAAGCCTGGGAGCAACTGAACATAAAATATGATAAATTCATAAGAACAACAGATAAAGAGCATGAAAAAGTCGTCCAAGAAGTTCTAAGCATAGTTAATAAAAATGGGGACATTTATTTAGGAAGTTATGAAGGACTCTACTGCACTTCATGTGAAGCATATTACACAGAAAAAGACTCAGATAATGGCAATTGCCCAATTCATAAAAGACCATTAGAAGTAATAAAAGAAGAGTCTTACTTCTTCAGATTATCAAATTATCAAAAGCCATTATTGGAGCTATATAAGAAAAATCCAGACTTTATCTCTCCAAGGCACAAATCCCAGGAAGTTATAAACAGAGTCAAAGAAGGACTCCAGGATTTAAGCATTTCAAGAACCTCATTCAACTGGGGAATACCTCTTCCATTTAATAAAAAACATGTCTGTTACATCTGGTTTGATGCATTATTAAATTATTACTCAGCAACGCAAGACAAAACCCATAAAAAATTCTGGCCCGCAGATGTTCATATAATAGGAAAAGACATTACCTGGTTCCACACAGTTTACTGGCCAGCAATGCTCCTCTCAGCAAAAATCCCACTTCCTAAGAAAGTATTCTCTCACGGATGGTGGACAGTTAATAGCCAGAAGATGGGTAAATCAGCAGGGAATGCAGTAAAAATCCCCCAATTAATTAATATCGCGGGAGTAGATAGTGCAAGATATTTCCTTTTAAGAGAAGCACCATTTGGGGAGGACGGAGATTTCTCTCCAGAAGCATTAATAGATAGACACAACACTGAATTAGCGAATAAATTAGGAAATTTGATAACCAGAGTTTCCACATTAGCAGAAAAATATGGTTTAGAAAAATCAAAACCCCTTAATTCAATTAACTTAACAAAGAAAGTTCAAGAACATCTAGAAAACTTAGAATTTGATAAAGCATTAAATGAAATATTCCAGTTCATAGACTTATGTAATGTATATATTCAAAACAAAAAACCCTGGGAAACCCAAGACAAAGAAGTTATTTATCAATTAAGTGATGCGATTAAAGACATCGCTATCCTATTAAGTCCCTTCATGCCTGAAACCTCAGAAAAGATAGCTAAGACATTCAATTTTGATATCTCTCTATCCTCTTTAGACAAACCCCTTAAGATATCAAAGATAACCAAGTCTGATATCTTATTCAAAAAGATAGAAATTGATATTAACAGTGATAAAGATAAGCCCCATCAACATAACAGGCCCTTAGGAGATAACAATAAACAAATAAATAAAAATATTAATAAACCTAAAAAGCCTGATAATCATAAGCCCTTAGGAGATAACTCTATTCAGGGCGTAATTAAAATGGAACAAATAAACTTCAACGACTTCGCAAAAGTAGATCTAAGAGTCGGAACAATAAAGAAAGTAGAAGACATAGAAGGCGCAGATAAATTGTATAAATTAGAAGTTGAATTAGGACATGAAAAAAGAACAATCTGTGCAGGAATAAAACAGCATTATAAGAAAGAAGAATTAAAAGACAAGCAAATAATAATGGTTGTCAACTTAGAACCAAGAAAGATGAAAGGCATTGAATCCAAAGGCATGCTCTTAGCAGCAGTAAATGACGACCACAGCAAGGTCGTCTTAATCAGCCCAGAAAAGAAAGTAGATTCAGGCTTGAAGGTTAGCTAATCAATAATTACCTTCCCCTATATCCTTTCGGCAAATAAGGTATAACTTCATCTAATATTTTCTATATCGTGGGTCTTTCAGATAATAAATCGTCAGAAAATAAATGCTCACTAAATGGCTCAGACATTACAGCTAATCTTACCATACTATCAGGAATAGGGCATGTTCTTAATGGTCTTCTCATTAACTTAACAAGGCTAAGCAGTTTATAATTATTGTTATTCCCCCTTTCTAAAACCCATAAAAGTTGTTCATCCAAACAATTTTTCCATCAAAGTAGACTCATCTTTATAGCTGTTCAACCCAATTATCTTAGCAGCAACTTGTTTGTAAGCCCTAGCTGCCTTGCTTCTAGGATGAGTATGTACTATTGCATTCTTCATTACAAGTGCAGGCTGCATATTCTTATCCTCGGGAATAACCCCAATTATAGGCAACTCAAGCATATCTCTTATGTTAGCAACGGGCATCTCACTCTTCAATCCTCTAACTCTTGAAACAATAACTCCTCTAACATCCTTCCCCAATTCTTCAGTCACCTTGTAAGTCTTCAATGCATCAGTAACAGCGGGAATTTCAGGATTTGTAACAATTATTAACTCATCTGAAGATTCCATTGCCGACAATGCTTCCTCTCCTAATCCAGCAGCAGAATCTAAGATGATATAATCAGCACTTCTTCTAAGCTTTTTAACAACATCCTTTAATTTTGAATGATTTATCCTCCTTAATTCTTTAACAGATAAAGAACTAGGTATAATTTTAGTCCCAGACTCATGCTCATATATCGCATCAGCAAGTTTTGCCTTTCCTGATAAAACATGATTCAAACTCACAGGCACAATTGGCGCCCCAAGATGCAATCCAACATTAGGAGTAGTCAAATTAGCATCAACAATTATGACTTCTTTCCCAAAAGAATTCAAAGCAGCGCCTAGATTAATAGCAGTTGTTGTCTTTCCAACTCCCCCTTTCCCTGACGTAATAGCAATTATCTTAGCCATCTCATAAATTAAAGTAAAACGCTTACCTTAGCAAGTAAAAATTATTTCAAAGAACTTATAAACCTTTCTAATGTAGCAGCATACTCTTTTAATTTGTCTAAATTAATGCTTATTTCCTGCCCTCTGTAATTAACCCTTAAGTTTACCCCTTTTCTAAACTCATTTTCTCTGGATTTAGGAAGCGTTTCTATATCCCTAAACAGCTCATACATGTTCAAAGTCTCAGAAATCAAAGGATCATCAGCATAAATCCTCTTTAATTGCACAAGTTTAGCCCTGGGGGCATTAGGAACCGGCTTCCACTTCTTATGCTTCTTAGCTCTATCAACCAAAATATCCATTGTCATCTCAATCATAATCCTCCACCTAATCAAAAGATTCACAATTACATCACAAGTTTTTGTGTACTTTAGGCTTACATACAAAAGATGATCCGCACTAATCTTTTCCTTAATGATTTTCTCCATATATTATAGCACTCTCCAGACAATAAAATTTTACGCAAAGATAACAAATGACAGCTAGTATTTATACCTTTCTAAAAACCCTTAAAATTCACGTTTAATGCACTTTTAACGCATGAAAACAAATTTTCCTCAGCCCTAATATACTCATTAACCTTCTTCTCGTCAATTTTGTAATGCTTTAAATCATCATCTAATATAACAAAACCCTTTTTTCTTGAAAATTCCATCCCAGACTCTCTATGTTTCTTCCCAAAAACCAGTATTTCTTTAATCATCTTCAAATCTCCCCCACTTAGCCCATATCCCTTCGCCAATTTAAGAAAAACCCTTAGGTTTTTCTCCTTATCCTTGTACAATTTAACCCTTCCAAGAAGGCATTCAAACTGCAATACTCTATTAATAACTAACACAATTCCAGAATAAACTCTCTCCAGAGCCCTAACAAGCAGTTTATTCTCCTGTGATAAAGGCATTACAACATTAACAAAATGCTCAGCACTCATTCTCATTCTCTCAGCCTCAAATAAACCCTCTAGAAGCCCTCTTCTAATGTCAATATTCCTTATTTGTTCATTCATTCAGTTGTAGAATCGCCTCAGCGATGTCACCAGTTTCTTCAAGAACCTTCCTTACTTCTTTCTCAGATTTTCCAGTTTTTTCCATTACAAGATTAATATCTTCCTCCTTAACCCCTGCAGATTCTTCTTTAGCATTCCCAGATATCTGAAAACTTTCCTGCCCATGCATCTCTATCTTAGTCACATTAGGATTCTCAATAACAATCTTATCTCCATCAGTTTTCTCAATCACTACTCTCTCTGCCTCAATCTCTTCCTGTTTAATGCCAAGCTGCTTCATCATGGCATTCATTTTTCTAGGGTCTAACCCTCCTAATCCCGGAAACATAAAAATGCCTATGAAATGGCATTTTTATAGGTTTCTAAATCCAAATCAAACAGAAAACAATAAGCCCATAATTATCCCTAATACTTTAATCCCTCAGTTCATTATCTGCCCATATTTATCATTTCACTTTAAATCTCATTTAATTCTATTAAATCCCCTAAAAACAATCAACTAAGAACAATCTTCATCCCAATAACAAGAACGAGAACAAAAACCGCGAAAGCAATAACATAACTTGGTTTAATCATAAATCTACTTTGGTATTCTTCATCATACCTCATCAACCCGCCCATGCCCCCCGGCATGTGTATTTTTCCATCTCCTGCCATAAATATTTCTAATAAATCCAGTATAAAAACCTTTTGCAAATAAGAACATTTATAATTAAGAAATCCCTCAACAAATTATGAAAAAGAAGTATCTTGATATCTTATATAAAATGTTTATTATTGTGGGGGTTATAATAATTGCTTCAGGAATTTATATAATACTAAGAAACCTTGGAGTTTTCTAAATGGACTCCAGAGTGCTGGAAGTCATTAATCAGTTAGTAGTCCTTATAATTTACGGAATAGTTTTTTCAAGAGAAATTGCCCATCAAAGCCTAGATAATATAAACACGTTCGTAACTATTGGGGGAATAATCTTCTCCGTATTATTAATGTTCTTTACATGGTTCTTAAAGACGCAAAAGACAATTGATTAGTCAGTTTATCCGCCTTATCACACTCAATATCTTCCTCTTTTCATTCCTACTTCTATATGTCTGCCCAAACCTCACAAGAACCCAATTAATATCTCCCCACATCCATTTAGGAAATAATCCTTCCAAATCTCCCTCCACTATTTCCTGTTTATCACTTTTGGTCCATCCCATTTGTTTCGCAATGAAATTTACATGAGTGTCAACCCCAATTCTATCAAAGCCTTTCTCAGCCAAAAACACATTCGCAGTCTTCCTTCCAATCCCTGGAAGTTCAATTAACTTAAGAAAATCATGCGGAACTTTAGAATTATAGTCTTTAACTAAAATCTTAGCTAATTTAGATATATTCCTAGACTTAGTCTTATAAAAATTAACCCCCCGAATAATAGAAGCTACATTACCATAAGAAGCATTAGATAACGATTTAATTGTTTTATATTTATCAAATAACCTTTCAGCTATCGGTATCGTAATTTTATCCGTTGTTCTGGCAGACATTAAAGTGGCGATAAGAGTTTTCCAATCTTCATCCCACCCGTCTGCTGCTAATCTTCTTTCATCAGCAAGCTTCTCGATAGCTTTAAATTGCTCAAGTGCTCTTTTTTGTTTTGCATTCATTTTCCCTTTTTAATTATCTTAACAATCCCTTTGTCAGCATCCACCTCTATTAAATCTCCATCTTTAATCAATCTTGTTCCGCTCTTACACCCTACAATACAAGGTTTCTTCATTTCTCTAGAAACAATAGCAGCATGACTCATCATTCCCCCTTCATCTGTAACAAATGCAGAAGCTCTTTGCATTGCAGGAACAAAATCAGGATGAGTTGTAATAGAAACCATTATATCTCCCTTCTTTACTTTAGTTAAATCAGAAACAAGAAGAACAAGTTTTGCATACCCTTTAACATATCCTTTATTAGCAATAATTCCTTTTATCTCACTATGACTCTCTTGAAATATATTTTCTTTAATAAACTCCTCAACAAACTTAGGATCAGAACTAATCTTTATTTCCCCATTTTTATGTCTATAGAGCAAAAATCCGCTCATTCTCCTTCTTATCTCACTTACATCAACCTTGTTCCCTTTCAAAGCAGCAACAATCTCTTCAGCAATAAGATAGACACTTTCCTCCCTTGTTATTTTAAGCCTTCGAGCAATCTCATCGAATAAAGAAAATGAATTAAAAATTCCTATTCTTCTGTAAACGTCTCTCTCGTCCTTAAGAAACGCTACTTCTCTTATTTGCTCAAAGAAACTTTTTTCACTGTCCGTTAAGCCTATCTTCTTAGCAACTTCATTAAAATCCAATCCCTCTTCACTAATCTCCAGATGCTCATAAAATTCTTCTAAATCCTTCTCTTTCCATGGCTCATTGATATAGTCTAAGCAAGGAATCCATTCATACTCTTTCGTTATCTTACTCAGATCAGATTTAGGCAATTTAGTTATACCTTTTTTCTTATACTTCACTAAAACATCCTTCAACTCTAAAATTCCTACTCTTTTAACAGGAGAAAACAACACTTCGCTCTCCCCGATAGATACATTTTTCTTATTTGTGATCATCTCATGGCCCTTTTCAGCATAAAAATCCGCAAGATAAAATATCATCCACAAGAATGCAGTATATTCATCCCATATCTTGCAATATTTAAGATAATAATCGGCTAAACCATCATTGCTCATTTTCATCAATTTAGATTTATCAACAGCTTTCGCAAATTCGACATACCTCTTACCATATTTATGGAAAGAATCTGAAATTTTTCTCAGATCTTGAGCATTTCTCATGCTCTTTATCTTTTCCATAGCTGTATTAAACTCCTTTTCTTCCATGCAAAACGCCTCATTCCCTTGTTCAGGATACAGCAAGCAATTAGGCATGATAACAGGAAGATGTTCCCTAACTTCAGGCCCAAGCCCCCTTATGGCGCATTCAGAATATTGTACTCCATACTCTCTTGCCCATATTCTCTTATATTTCATATCTTCCCCACACCACTAACCTTTTTAACCCTTATCATAAAAACACAATAAACCACATTAATAACAATATTTTTAATACCCTCATTCCATTACCAACTATAAATAACATGCTAAAAGAAATAACATTCAAAGACATCAAATCCTGGAACCCAGAAATAGAAAAATCAATAACAGACAAATGGAAAACCGAAGAATTATTCAAATTCAATGAGAAAAAAGCCAAGAAAATATACTCGATAGACACCCCTCCCCCTTATGTTAACGCCCCAATCCACATAGGGCACGCCACAACCTACTGTTACATGGACTTCTTCGCCCGTTATAAGAGAATGAAAGGCTTTTCAGTCATTTTCCCATTAGGACTGGATAGAAATGGATTACCAATAGAAATGGGGGCAGAAAAGAAATACAATGTTTCAGCATTCAAGTTAGGAAGAGAAAAATTCCTTGAATATTGCGAGAAATTACTAAAAGAAACTTCTCTAGAGTCAACAGACTCATTCGCAAAACTGGGCATTTCATTCACTTCATACAAACAAAGCAAAGACATAGGTTCTGTCTATTTAACAGACTCCCCAGAATACCGAGCATTAACCCAATCAACATTCATAGAATTATACAAAAAAGGATTAATATACGAAGATGCAAGAATAAACAACTGGGATCCTAAACTCCAAACAACAATCGCAGACTCTGAAATAGAGTATAAAGACATCCCATCAACATTTAATGATGTAAAATGGAAAGTCAAAGAAACAGGAGAGAGCATAATCATTGCAACTACACGTCCTGAACTAATATGCACTTGTGGAATGGTAATTTACAACCCAAATGATGAAAGATATCAGCATTTAAATGGGAAAACCGCAATAAGTCCCATTTTTGGAAAAGAAGTCTCGATACAAGAACACCCTCTAGCACAAATAGACAAAGGCTCAGGACTAGTTATGATGTGTTCTGCAGGAGACTTAAGCGATATTCAATTCTTCAGAGAAATGAACTTATCCCCCACAATCGCAATAAACAAAGACGGAACAATGAATGCCCATGCAGGATTGCTGCAAGGATTAAAGATAAAGGACGCAAGAACAAAAATAATAGAAGAGCTCAAAAAAGAAAAACTATTAGTTAAACAATCTCAAATAGTTCATTCAACTCCGGTCTCTGAAAGGTCGGGAGCAGAAATAGAATTCATTGAAATGCCCGAATTTTACTTAAAACAATTAGAATTCAAAGATGAACTAAGAAAAATATCAAATAAAATTAAGTTCTATCCTATAGAGTCTAAAAAAATCTTAGATTCTTGGATTGACTCTGTAAGCATTGACTGGCCAATATCGAGAAGGAGATTCTATGCAACTCCAATCCCATTATGGCACTCAAATGATCTAACAGCACTACCAAATCCAGGAAAATACTATCAACCTTGGAAAGAATCCCCTGAAAAAGATTACGAAGTTTTCAAGAATGAAGAATTAGTAGGAAAAGTAAAAGACTTTCCAAAAGCAAAATGGACAGGAGAGGTTAGAGTCTTTGACACCTGGATGGACTCGTCCATTTCAGAGTTATTCATATTAAAATACAAAGAAAATCCAAGTTTCTTCAAGAAAGCCTTCCCAGCAACTCTAAGACCACAAGGAAAAGAAATAGTCAGAACCTGGTTATATTATACACTATTAAGAGGATACCTTGAAACTAAATCCCCTTGCTTCGAAGATGTCTGGATTCATCAGCACATCTTAGATGAAAAAGGAAGAAAAATGTCTAAATCTCTAGGAAATGCAATAGACCCACAAGAAATCCTAAAGGAATTCGGCGCAGAAGCATTCAGATTATGGGCTGCAACAGAAGGAGATTTATCAAAGCAAGACTTGCCCTGTTCAAAAGAAAAAATAAGAGCAGAAACAAAAACAATAAACAAAATACTCAATGTATCAAGATTCATAATGCAATTTCCTAAACCAAAAAACAAACCTAAGAACATAACAAAGTTAGATCAATTGTTCATAGACTATATAGAGAACTTAACAGAAGAAGCAGACAAGTCATACAATGTTTACGACTTTTATCACCCTGCTCAAAACCTGAGGCATTTCATCTGGGAAGTATTTGCCTCCCATTATCTTGAATTAGTAAAGAACAGAGCATACAATCAAGATAAAAAGTTCACAGAAGAAGAATCAAACTCTGCTAAATACACATTATACTATTTATTAGAGCGTTTCCTAGCGCTATTATACCCTATAACCCCTCAATTAACTTCCATAATAGGAACTGAACTCAAACTAAACCTCTTAAATGACAATTTTCCAAAAGCCAAACCAGGAAAATCAAAGCTGGACCTAATAAACAAAATCATGGAATTTAACAGTTTAGTCTGGAAAGCCAAAAAAGACAAATCCATTTCATTAAGAGAACACATAAACAATATAGGCATTCCCAAAGACATTATGCCCTTTAAACAAGATTTGATAGCGTGTCATAATTTGTAAAAAGCAATCCTATTCACTCGTATCGCCATCAAATTCTTCGTCATCCGCTTCAGCCTGCGCTTTTGTCTTATGAATAACCTTTTCCTTATTAAAAGAGCTTGTTTCAAATAACATAAACCTTATAGAAATTATTTCTTCTCTAATTGAAATAACATTTATTATAAATAAAAAAGATGCAACCAGGGGATACAATGCATTGCAAGAGTTTCTAGAATCAAAACCTTAACCTTTAAAACCCCTTATCATTTAACATAATTATGACCGAGATATCGCAGAAAGAAAAGCAAGAACTTGAAGAGTTAGTTAACTTACTTGGAGGTATAAGAGGCATGCATACGGAATTAGTAACTGTCCTTATACCCTCAGGAACAAACATCTACCAAGTTTCCAACCAATTATCCGCAGAAGCATCAACCGCTGAGAATATAAAGTCAAAGCAGACAAGAACGGCAGTTGTAACTGCTTTAGAAACAATAATAAGAAAATTAAAAGAGTACAAACAAACCCCAAAACACGGTCTAGCTCTCTTCTGCGGTAATGTCTCTGAAAAAGAAGGGGGACAGGACATCCAAATCTGGGCAATCGAACCCCCTAAGCCATTAAATGTCAGAATTTACAGATGCGATAAAGTCTTTGTAATAGAACCATTAAAAGAAATGTTAGAAGTAGAAGAAGTTTATGGATTGTTAGTAATGGACAGAAGAGAAGCAACAATAGGAGTATTAGAAGGGAAAAATATTATAGTTTTAAGAAAAATGACTTCGGGAGTCCCAGGAAAAATCAAGGCAGGTGGTCAGAGTGCCGCACGTTTTGAAAGAGTCACAGAAAGCTTAGCCAAAGAATTCTATAAGAGAGTAGCAGAAGGCATGAAAGAATGCTTCTGGGATATGCCAAAGCTCAAAGGCATTCTCGTAGGCGGACCAATTCCAACAAAAGAAGAATTCCTTGAGCAAGGAGAATTAGTCACAAAACTAAAAGAAAAGGTCATAGGAGTAAAAGATTTAGGTTACACAGATGAACATGGTTTAGAACTCTTAGTAGAACAATCACAAGAAGACATTGCAAATCAAGAATTAATAAAAGAAAAAAACATTTTAACAAAATTTTTCACAGTAGTAGGAAAAACCCCTGGAAAGGCAGCTTACGGATTTGAGAAAGTCAAAAACGCCTTAGAAAGAGGTGCAGTTGAACTTCTTCTCTTAAGCAAGAAACTTCCAAGAGAAAAAATGCAAGAATTTGAGGCATTAGCCAGTAGCATAGGCTCAGAAGTAGTCATAATAGGCACAGAAAACCAAGACGGGCAGCAATTCTACAACCTAACAAAAGGCGCAGGCGCCATTCTTAGATTTCAGATTGATTTTGAATAAAGCGTCAAAACATAAATCATTTTCTATTTATTTTGTTTGAACTAACTAATTGCTTCTCTAAAGTATTATACCTTATAATATATTCCTTAAAGAAGAAAATTAAACCTAAAATGAAAAGGGCACCACCAAAAAAGAACTCAAGAAGGTTATCAAATAAATCTTTTGAGGCAGATAGTACTAGAGGTATCCCCGTAGACCATGAAAAGATTATTAATACCAAAAATGTATCCATCCGTAACCTCATTAGTGGTAGAGACTCTTTAATCTTTTTGGGTACTAACTTATTTCCGAATAGCATTAATCCACAAACTGCTATCAAGATTAGAATTGCCCCAAAAAGAGCGAGCATCAAGGGATACTTATCCCTCGGCAGATAAATGAAGAAAATTGCAAAGAGATAAATAGAAAATAAGACCATCAGAATATAATAAGTTACGGCGAATCTGTTGAGCCATTTTTTTAGTCTTCGTTTTGTTTCTGGTTTCATTTGAGTCTGGGGTGATAAACATATTTAATCTGTCTTTTAATTAAATGTTTTAGCACATTGCTTGAGTTTTAGAAGGAGAAGTTAATTTCCCCGACTTATCGCAAAAGGCAACTTGACTAACTGTAATCCCTTCTTGAGAAGTACCTTTAAATGCAATTAAAACTAAAGGCAGACGCTCAGAACAATCCGCTCCACAAGGACTTAGATAAATTGCAGAAATAAAGGCGTCCGATACGGGAATTGCAAATGTTTGCCAAGTTTTATAAAAATCAAAAACACCGTCCAAACTTTCAAATTTCTCCATTTTTATTAAAGTATACCCTCTGTTAAACTTCTGATTAACTATGTTATTACATTCATTGAAACTATCCTTACAGCTTGTTATTAGGACATCTTCTGTACTTTCCGTGTTGCTGACAATTCCCGCTGGACTACTTGAAGGTAAACTTTTTATATTTGATTTAAAATTATTAAAACTGTTCGGACTTACTAAGAAAGTAACAATTAAACTGCCCGCAACAAAGACAAATAACCACATAATGACTTGCCCAAAACTAATGCCATTTCCTATATTCACCATAGCAGATGAGATTATTTAAAAGTATTTGTATAAAAGCAAGCAATTGTATTACTCAAAAATAGTCATACGATTTAACTAAATCATTTATACCACTCTGCCATACTAATATAATATTAAAAACCTCTTTTGATAACAACAATCAATATAAACCTTAATTGTAACATACCCAAATGGAAAAAAAGAAGAAACATGACGAGTTAATCCTAGAGGCAAAGGGATTCTTTGATTCAACAAAAAAAGAGCTGGCACAGGCAATCAGGGCTAGAGAAAAAATAATTCCTATTAATTTCCCACAATTAGCAGAATTCTCCCCCACTTTATCAGAGAGTTTAATTGAAAAACCAGAGGAGACAATTGCATTATTAGAAACAGCATTAGTTGAATCAAACCTAGTGGGAGACAAAAATGCAAGAATAAGACTCCAGGAACTGCCAAAAACTTCATCAGTAAGAATAAGAGAGATAAGAGCAAAACATTTAGATCAATTGCTATGGATTGAAGGGATAGTAAGACAAGCAAGCGATGTTCGCCCTCAGGTTGTAAACGCTAAATTCGAATGCCCTAATTGCGGAGCAATTTTGTCAGTATTACAAATAGACAACAAATTTAGAGAGCCAAGTAGATGTACCTGCGGCTGGAAAGGACCATTTAGAATCATCTCAAAAGAAATGGTGGACGTTCAAAGATTAGTCATAGAAGAATCCCCGGACAGCTTAGAAGGCGGAGAGCAGCCTAGAAGAATTAACGTCTTCTTGAAAGAAGACTTGGTAGACCCTAAAATGGAAGAAAGGACTACTCCAGGAAGTAAAATAAAAATTTACGGAATATTAAAAGAAGTGCCAGTTCCATTAAAAACAGGTTCTATATCCACAAGATACGACATAGCCATAGAAGCAAATAATGTAATTCCATTAGAAGAATCATTCGAAGACTTAAACATTAATGAAGAGGATGTAAAACAAATATTAGAATTAGCAGCAGACCCTAAAATATTCAATAGATTAAGTCAAAGCATCGCCCCCAGTGTCTACGGATATAGCGAAATAAAAGAATCTATCCTTTTACAATTATTTGGAGGAGTAAAGAAAACAAAATCAGACGGCGGACAAACAAGAGGAGACATTCACGTCCTATTAGTAGGCGACCCAGGGGTAGCTAAATCTGTCCTATTAAAGTTTACTTCTGCAATAGCTCCAAAAGGAAGGTATGTCTCGGGAAAAGCAGCCACCTCCGCAGGATTAACTGCAGCAGTTGTAAAAGATGAATTCCTTAGAGGTTGGTCCTTAGAAGCAGGAGCAATGGTATTATCCAATAAAGGAATGGTTTGCATAGATGAAATAGAAAAAATGAATGAGCAAGACAGAAGTGCAATGCACGAAGCGATGGAGCAACAGACAGTAACAATTTCAAAGGCAAATATTCATGCAACGTTAAGAGCAGAGACAACTGTTTTAGCGGCAGGAAACCCTAAACTAGGAAGATTTGACCCCCACACACCAATTCCACAACAAATAGACATCTCTCCAGCATTATTATCCAGATTTGATGTCCTTTTTGTAATAAGAGACCTGCCAAATAAAGCGCAAGATGAAGCGATCGCAATTCACGTCTTGCAAGAGCATCAACAGGAGATAGTTAGAGATATGATAGATCAAAAATTGGTGAGAAAATATGTCGCATATGCAAGACAAAAGATAAAACCTAAACTAACAGATGAGGCAGTAAATGAGATAAAAGACTTTTATCTAAGGCTAAGAGGGCAATCGGGTAGGTCAGATATCGAGATAAAACCAATTCCCATAACCGCAAGGCAGTTAGAAGGAATAATCCGTCTCAGTGAGGCACATGCAAAATTAAGATTAAGTGATGAAGTAAGAAGAGAAGATGCAAAAAAAGCAATAGAAATTCTAAAATTCTCTTTGATGCAAGTAGGGTATGATGAAGAAGCGCAGGCATTTGATATAGACAAAATTACGACAGGAATAACCTCCTCCAAAAGAAGCAAGATAATTGCAGTAAAAGATATAATTTCTCAATTAGAAAATAAATTAGGAAAGCTTATTCCAGTAGAAGAATTAGACAGAGCAATTGAAGGAAAAGTCTCTAAAGACGAATTAGAAGAAGCACTTAATCAATTATCTAAATCAGGGGACATTTTCAGGCCAAGAAAAGGCTATATCCAAAGGATATAAAATGCATATCCTTAACAACAAATAACTTTAAAACGCCATTAAGCACATAATTACCATACAAAAAAGAAAATGACAGACCAATACAAAAGAAACGTCGCATATAAACTAAGAATAGGCTCATTATTGACAGGAAAACCAATTCTAGATGCCGATAAATTCAAATTCTTGGAATTAGAAGATAAACATATAGCAAGAGTAAATTTAATTGCCAACATTATAGATAAATATGTTCAAGAAGGAGAGAAAAAGTTCGGCTCTCTAACATTAGATGACGGCACAGGACAGATAAAAATCAAAGCCTTCGGAGAAGAGGTAGATAAATTCAATCAGTTTATGCAAGGAGACACAGTTATGACAATAGGTCTTCTAAGACAATGGAACAACGAAGTGTATCTCAACCCAGAAATCCTGAAGAAAACCTCCCCAGAGTATCTTTTGGTAAGAAAATTAGAAGTAGAGGCAGAAATGCCTAAAACAATAGATAAAACACAATCGCATGCATTAAAAGACAAACTAATAACCCTAATCAAAGAAGCAGAAAAAGAAAACGGAATAGACAAAGAAAAGATAATCCTAAATCTCAAGGATTCCCCAGAACATATAAATCAAGAAATCAAGAACCTCTTAGAAGAAGGCCTAATCTATGAGCCCCGGCCTAACAGATTGAGATGGCTGGGATAAATCTAGTTCAATCTCAATTTCCTAATAGCCAGATAAAGAGCCCCAATAATCAACAATCCAAACGTAATTATAACGAATAATTTATCATCAAAGTTCTTTGTCGCAGCTTCTATAACTAAAAATGCTCCAGAAGGCAAAGAAACTATCTGCATTAAAAGCGAAGAAGCAAACAATCCATAAATAATCAAAGCAAAACCAATTATAGCAAATATGAAAAATGTCTTTCGGTTATACGCCTTAAATGCATCCTCAAAATTCTTTCCGCACATATCACATGACTTAAATGAAGTCACACAACCACGAGAATCATAATTATACTTTGGCTGTCCTCTGGATAAACTACAATTCTCCCCCTGCGCATTTACATCATTAATAAATGTACAATTTGACATTATTCCAGTGTTAGCAATACTCTTAGCAGGAAACTGCGAATCAAATCCCTCCCACATCGGGCAGTATTTCTCATATTGCGGACCTTCGTAAGCATACGAAATAAGAAGATTAACAAATATGCAAACCATTATAGCAACAAACACTCCCAGAATTATCGTCATTGCCAATCTCCTTCCCCTTAACTTCTCCTTATTTTGAGGCATGAATAACATAAATAATTAAACTTTATAAACCCTGCTTAATCCCATCTATTATGGAAAGCTATGAAACAATGCTAGATGAAGCATACAAACAGGTAAAGGTAGTTAAAACTGGGGGAGAAAGATTTGAAGTTCCAAAAGTCTCAGGATTAGTAGAGGGAAAGAACACAATTATAACAAATATAACGCAAATCGCCTCATATTTGAGAAGACCAATAGAGCAAATATCAAAATTCCTTCAAAACCAATTAGCTGCCTCAGGAAAAATAGAAAATGACAGATTAATTCTCAACACAAAGCTAAATTCTCAGAAAGTAAATGATAAATTAGTAATGTATGCAAAAGATTTTGTAATCTGCCCTGTTTGCGGAAAGCCAGACACAGAAATCATGACAGAAAAAGGAATTAAATTCAAGCACTGCCTGGCTTGCGGAGCTAAATCCCCAATTAAAGCCCACATTTAACATGCACATAAAAATACACAAATCTTATAGAGATGTAATTGCATTATGTGACTCTAATCTGATAGGAAAGAGATTTGAAGAAGGAAAAAGACAACTAGATATTAAAGAGCACTTCTTCAAAGGACAAGAGATAACTAAAGAAGAAGCAATAAAGCAATTATCGTTCCAACTAAGAGAAGATTCCACATTCAATATAGTTGGAAAAGAATCGGTAGATGCCGCAATAAAAGCAGGGATATTTAGTGAAAGAGATATTGACAAGATAGATAATATTCCCTTTGCATTAAAGCTCCTTTAACAATTAATAAGAAAATAATCATTATCTCTAATACGCATACCCTTTAGTACATCAGCTACCGACAGTTTAAAAAGCTCTAATTTCCTTGCCATAGGATGGAAAGCATAATTTTTTCAAATACCGCAGAAATAAAGAAAGCAAAAGTAGTACTAGAAAAAAAGCTCAATATCCAAATAGAAATCACAGGGAAGAAAGTTACAATCTCAGGAGAAGGAATAAATGAGTATGAAGCTTCCCTAATCCTAGATGCAATTAATCTTGGCTTTTCAGCAAAAAAAGCGCTCTTACTATTAGACCCCGAGATACAATTTAGAACAATAAATATCAAAGATTTCACAAAAAGAAAAAATCTTAGAGATGTAAGAGCAAGAATAATAGGCAGAGAAGGAAAAACAAAAAGAACAATGGAAGATTTAACAGATTCAACAATAGTTGTAAAAGATAACACTGTAGGAATAATCGGCTACGCAGATTCAATAGAAAATACTCTAACCGCATTGAAAAATCTTATAAGGGGCTCAAAAGAGTCCAATGTCTATCGATTCCTGGAAGACATGAATAGATTCTCAAGGCAGTTAAAAGGCACAGAAATCCTAAACAAAAAAGACAAAACAACAAGCTTTAAATAACATTTTTCTTATCCCTTTTCATGTCCCCTTAGCTCAGCCGGTAGAGCATCTGACTGTTAATCAGAGGGTCGTTGGTTCGAGTCCAGCAGGGGACGTTTTTCTCTTTTATCTCAATAACCAATAACCAATTCCCGCAAGAACAACAAGAGCAATAACAGCCCATATAATTATCTTGTTTCTTTTCTCTCTTTTCTTTCTCTCTTCGTATTCAATATATCCTTTGTTAATATCGTTTCTTCTTTCTTCATCTAACTTTCCCTGTTCTTCTTTATACCCAAATTTCATTAATCCGCCAGTATTAACTTCCTCACTCATCAAGATAAACGAGATTTAAACATTATAAACATTATTAATAATAGATTAGTATCTACTATTATAGACAACTTTTTTCCACTAACATTATAAACTCTTCTCTATACCAAAAAAAATGGAATATACTGTACCACAACTCAGAGAGAAAGGAACAGAAGCAGCCGCTCAAGAAAGAATAGCAGTGGAAGGACAGTTAGCTAGTTCTATTACTAATACCATTATCCCAAAAAAGTCAACGCAGTTCGGCTTATCCACTGAAAGAACTGGTACTGAAAAAATTAGGATCGTTTGGCCTGGTGACCATGACGATAGTGAAATACAAACACTGCTTCTGCAAGGAAGAAAAATCCGCGCAGAAGGAAAATATGTCCATTATAAAGAAGATAAAGAAGGATATATCGGGGAGCTACAAGCGACAACCATAAAATTTCTCTAATAAAAATTATAAAATAAAAATGAAAAAGTATAGAAAAGAAGATTAACGTCTTCTCTTCTTACGAGATTTGCAAGATCGGCAAGATTTGCAAGATTTGCAAGATCTTTTTTTCTTCCCTTTTCTTTTTGCCATTAAAAATTTATCCCTCTTTTCAAATTCAATAATAATAAAAAGTATTTAAATGTTTATGAAAATCAAAAAATGAACAAATATCAAAAATAGTTCAATTTTTATATCCATTTCACTAAAATAAACCATGACAAAAGAAGAAATTCAAGAGAATAACAAAAAATCCGTTTTAATCGGACTTTCTGGTGGAGTTGACTCCGCAGTCTCTGCTCTTTTACTAAAAAAACAAGGATATAAAGTAATTTCCTGTTTTATGAAATGTTTCTCAGAAACAAAAAACCAATTAACAGGAGAATGCTCTTGGTTAAACGATAAAAGAGATGCTCAGAAGATTGCAGCGCAGCTAAAAATCCCATTTGTGCAATTAGACTTAGAAAAGCAATACAAAAATCAAGTAATTAAGCCGATGATAAGCAAATACAAACAAGGTTTAACTCCAAATCCAGACATTCAATGCAACACAATAGTAAAATTCCCATGGTTATGGAAAGAAGCTAAAAAACTAAATTGCGATTACATTGCAACAGGACACCATGCAAGAATAAAGAAAACAAAGCAGGGATGTCAGCTATTAAAAGGAAGAGACAAAAACAAAGACCAATCTTATTTTCTAAGTGAATTAACTCAACACGACTTAGAGCACGCATTATTCCCCGTAGGAAATTTAACAAAAGATAAAGTAAGACAAATAGCAAAATCTCATAAGTTACCGATATGGAACAAACAAAGCACAAGAGGTATTTGTTTCGTCGGAAAAGTCAACATAAAAACCTTCTTAGAAAAAACAATTAAAAACAAGCCAGGAAATGTAATGTCCACAGAAGGAGAAATCATAGGAACTCATCCAGGAGTTCAATACTACACTATTGGGCAAAGAGCACATCCAAGTATTGGAATCAACATCAATAAACCACATTATCTCTCCCAAGAAAAGTTATATATAGCAAAAAAAGTAGGAAACACATTAATCGTAGCAAAAGAAGATTCCCGACTATTATCTCAATCAGAAATAATTATCAAAAATTTCTATTTAATCAATCCCAAAGACAAAATTCCAAAAACAATCCAAGCCCGAATTAGACATCTCGGCCAATTACATCATGGAAAGTTAATCAAGAAAGGCAATAACTACCTATTTTCACCAAATAAACCAATTAAATCGGTCGCAGAAGGCCAATATCTCGTCTTATATAACAAAGATGTCTGTCTCGGCAGCGGAGAGATAAGACTTAAATAATCCTATTTCTATACATTAAAATGGAATTTGATACTGTCATAAACTCTCGAAGGAGCATAAGAACCTTCCAGAGAAAACCAATTCAATTAGAGGAGATTTATGCAGCAGTTGATTCAGCGGCAAAGGCGCCATTCGCAGGAAATCTGAATAATTTGAGATTTATCATAACAGAAAATCCTGCAAAAATAGAAAAAATTGCTTCAGCATGTAATCAGCCTTGGATTGCAGAAGCCCCAGTTGTAGCGGTTTTAGTCTCAGACCCAAGACATTTAGAAAGTTTGTACGGAGAAAGAGGATTAATTTATACACGACAACAGGCTGGAGCAATGATTGAGAACTTCCTATTAAAAATAACAGATATAGGTTTAGCCGCCTGCTGGGTGGGCTCTTTCACAGAGGGAATAATAAAACAATTAACGAGAATGTTCGAATATCTCCAAGTAGAAGCAGTAATCCCTATAGGTTATCCTGGAGAAGAAATGGCTCCTCCTCCTGAATCAAGGAAGAGATGGGTTGAGCACGAAGTCTATTGGGAAGTCTGGCAAAAGAAGCGACATCCTCATCTGCATAGAGACTTCATGAAAGACGAAATGGCTCTGATGTAATACCTCAAGGGTTATACCTCCTAATAGCAAGATAAAAAATAGTTATCTCTAATAAGCAAATTAATAGGTTATTTTACCATTAATACATCTTATCCCCATTAGCCTAGCCCTTAGCAGATAACAATACATTATATCCCCTATAACTAACCATATCTTTAACTTAAATAAATAGTGAAAACATTTATTTACATCCAAGCCCACTATAATTATGGTGAAAGTTCTCGCATTTGGAACATTTGACATATTCCATAAAGGACACGAATTTTATCTTAAAGAAGCAAAGAAACTAGGAGACTTCTTAGTAGTTGCAATTGCGCTAGATGACACAGTATTAGAAATAAAGGGCAAACTTCCAAGAAACTCCCAGGAAAAAAGATTAGAAGTGATAAAATCCCTTCCCTACGTAGATAAAGTCGTTTTAGGATATAAAGATGACAAATACAGAATAATAAAAGAAGTCAATCCGGATATCATTGCACTAGGCTATGATCAAAACAGTTTTACAAGAAATCTAAAGAAAGCATTGAAAGATATGAATACCCATCCTAAAGTCATCAGGATAACAAGTTTCTCTCCTGAGTTATATAAGTCTTCTTTGATGAAACAAAAAATCTAAGCTATTGTTCCATCGCAATCGCCTGTCTTAACCTTGCTTCTGATAATTCAGTAACTGCTTTGAGTGTAGAATCTACAAATGACCTCCCAACAACATACCTATCCAAATCAAAAGCACTTGACAAACCTGAAGTCCTAACAACCTCTCTTAATTTACTCTCGGCTTTGTCATTAACCCCGATATAAGTTCTGATTGGGGCAAACTCTATATCTTTAGTTAGAGTTACTGTACTTCCGGGAATGGTCAATGGCCTCCTATTAAGACTCAACATACCACCGTCATGAGCCTGTAAAAACATAATATCATCGCCACGATATTCCGGCTTTATCTGCCCGGGTAAATAAGAAATATTCAATTCTGGCATATATAGCCCCCATCTCCGCTATATTTAAACTATTCTAACAAAATGATACTAAAGAAAGTAGTAAAAATAAAAAACCCAAGAGAGGGAGAAAAACAAAAAGTAAAATCCCCTCTATTGATTAATTAAAGTATTCGGCTCAGCCGAAGACTTCGATGCCTAAGTCAGACATTCTTGAATGAGCAGCAACTTCTTGTTCTCGGATCTTTTTACCCATGACATATGGAGAGTTAACTCCTGTCATGATAGTGATAACTCTAACTTTGTTAGCAAAGTCTTTGTTAACTCTAGCTCCGATGATTACCTGTGCCTCTGCACTGATGTTCTCTGTTACTAATTCTCCAACACCCGCGAATTCCTCTAACTTAAAGTCAGGTCCGCATGTGATGTGAATCAAAGCTCCAGTTGCACCTTTGTAATCAACATCCAATAATGGATGTGTCAATGCTTGTTTAACTGCTTCTTCAACTCTTGCAGTCGTGTCAGATTCTCCAACTCCAATAACCGCAACGTCACCATTCTTCATAATAGCTGAAACGTCAGCATAGTCTAAGTTAATCAATGAAGGCAAGGTAATTGTTTCCACTATTCCTTTTATCATTGTACTTACCAGCTCGTTTGCTACTGCGAAGGCCTGTTCCATTGGCAAATTACCAGCGATATCGACTAGTCTATTGTTATCAATAACTATAACAGTATCGACTACTTCTGTCAACTCCTGCAATCCAAATTCTGCCTTGTCATGTCTCGCTTTTTCACATTCAAAAGGCATTGTAACGACACCGATAACTACAGCTCCTCCCTCTTTAGCTAATTGAGCAACAACAGGAGAAGAACCAGTACCAGTACCACCACCCATACCAGAGCATATGAAAACCATGTCAGCACCACTAGCTGCCCTCTTCAATTCACTCAAAGATTCCTTTGCGGCTTCTCTTCCCTTTTGAGGATATCCTCCGCATCCTAATCCACGAGTTAATTCCTTACCAATGAGTATTTTCTCATCAGCTTTAGTAATTGAAAGGTGCAATGCGTCTGTGTTGACACCGTATATTGTAGCACCATTAATGCCCTTATTGAAAAGCCACGTAATTGTGTTACATCCTGCACCACCGCATCCAAAAACCTTGATGTTAGCTTTTCCAGCCCTCAACTCATCAAAATTAATAGAGTGTGTTGAGACATTTTGAAGCGCCTCTTTTGCAAAATCAAGTACCATTTCTCTTTTTTATATACCTCCTTTCAGTTATTTATGCAAAATCCCAGTTTCTTTACTTTAAATATTTTTATATTTCACACCAACAGAGAAAAAATACCCAAAATATGCCAAACCTATACACTGTAATATATATTTTATATCATATCCTTTATAAAATATATATTAATATAGATAAATCATCTATTCTTGTCCATATTTTCTCAATCTTTCCCTAAATTCGTCGATGTCTTTAACACTAATATGGCATCCCGCAGCTTTAGGATGCCCTCCTGCTAATGCTCCTCTAAATCCCTCGACCATTTTCCTAAGAAAATTAGGAAGATCAACCTTTCCATCCTGCCTTCTCGCAGACATCTGATAAACCCCCCCCTGTCTCTTAGCAATAATCAAAGTCTTATCTCTAATCTTAAAGCTAACCTCATTCAAAACCTGCCCTCTTACTCCTAATTTAGAATTAAGAATCCAAAAATAAATATCCCTGTAAACTTCCTTCTCCCTCTCAAAATCCTCTACGCATATTTCAATCTCTTTTTTAACAACTTTAGCATACTTCTCCAACGAACTAACAGATTCAAAATCTTTAATAAAATCATAAGCTAATGTAAGATTATCTCTAAAATAAATTATAACATAAGACAATAGTTCTTGCATATCCCAGAATCTCCCTTTTTTCAGACTAGCCTCTGCAGGCACAAATGTTTCCCCATACTTCCTATATACTTGCCCAAGCCATCTAGAATTGAGAAAACACTCCCAATCAGCTAAGGCAGCACATACAATCAACCAATCAAATTGCTCAAGATTTTTTATTTTATAAAATAAATAATAACATAAATAAGAAGCAGCAAAACCGTTAGCATTTAGAAACACCGTATTAACCGAGTTCAAATCCTTAAGGAAGGTATGGTGGTCTATAATAAGAACATCCGCGAATTTCTCTAAATCATTAATAAACTCTTCATTATCAATAGCTAAATCTGTTAAGATTATCTTCCTTGCCTTTTCGGCTTTCAATTCTTTTATCAGCTCTTTATCTAGTCCATCATATCCTACAAATTTAATAACATCCACATCAACCGCAGAATTAACAACCTTCGCGCAAGCAAAGCCATCTAAGTCTGTATGCGTAACCAATGCAACTCTTTCTTTATCATTAAGTTTAGAAATAAAATCAAAAAATCTCTTCTCACTCCCTACACTAAACTTAGGCTCTGATAATTCAATGACCATAAAATCCCTATTTCTTTAACTATAAAAATATGATTATTCTTAAAAATATAACCACTAAATCAATTGATAATTTTCTAATCTCTGCCTAAGATTATCTGGCATTCTTCTCTCAAAATGCTCCGGAATAGCCCCGGTTAGATCCATATGCGGCAAGTTATATTTATCATGAAGCTTACTCTTTAAATTTTCTTCAAATTTCTGAAATGACCTACCTAAAGGCCCTTTCCCCCTGATTATTGTAGGAGTCATCAAAATATTAATTGCTGGAAATCCCAACCATAACTCTCCATCTCTCTCCAAAACAGCATGATGCGCATAAACCTTGCCTCCCTCAACACCCTCAGATTCATCAAACACTCTCTGCTCCCCATCTAAACTTCTCATTGTACATGTTCTCGGAACTTTATCTCTATCAGTAAACCTCCTGAAACCGCCCAAATTGCACACATCTCTATGCGCTTGTGCATCTCTGAAATAAACACCTACAGGAAATCCGCCTTCGGCGTTGTAATGTATATCAAAAACATTCGCCTGCCCTTGAGAAACACTTTTAACAGCAGCAGGATTAAAATCCATCCCTAATTCTTTCTGAATGCCTGCAAAAGGAGCATTTCTAAGATTCTCAATAACCGCAATAACCTCTAATTCTATCTTATCCTTAACTGCATTTGGGTCATACGCCACTCCTCCAACTACAAATGCCCCGGTATAAAAACGCCAGAGCTTCTCAGCAATTTTATCCGCTTCCTGAAGTTGATTATCCATAAAAGTCAAGCAAGAAACCTACTTTTAAATCTTTCTAAGAGTCATATCTTCTCAAGAACCTGCGCACTAAACCCATTTTCCTTGCACAATTTAACAAATTCCTTCGCGTCTTCAATTGTCCCTGCAACTCCAGAGCCATAATGCATTGGTATCGCAATACTGGGGCTAATTATTCTTACTGCACTTAAAGCCTCATTAGCATCCATAACATATTTCCCAGATACGGGAAGCAAAGCGATAAAAGTATTATCCTTTTTTCCATACCCTGAAAGTTTCTCCATCTCCTTAGTAACATCGCTATCCCCTGAATGATAAATAATCACATTTCCATATTTTACAATAAACCCCACCCACCCATCCCTTTTAGTATGGAATCCTCTTTCAGGATTTGTATTATAAGCAGGAATAGCTTCAACCTTTAACTTCCCCAATGTCAATTCATCCCCTGCTTCAATCAATTCCATCCTAATTCCCTCTATCTTAGTTATCTTGCTTTGCACATCAGGAGGGCATACAACAACAGTCCCTTGCCTTTTAATCATCTCTATATCTTTTATAGAGCAATGATCATAATGGCTATGCGTAATTAATATTATATCTGCCTTAGCCATTGTTGCCTTCTCATCGAGATTGTAAGGATCAATAAATATATGTTTTTCACTCTCTCCTTTTAATTTAATCAAAAATCCAGAATGCCCCAAGAACTCAAGTCCAACATTTCCAAACTCCATTTCCACACAAATTGTCTAAACCTTATAAGTTTATGTATAAAAAATCAAATATTCCCAAACGCCCTATCACTCCCTTCCTTACTTTCTCTGACCCCCAGCCCCTTCATCGCCAACATACCAGCAGCATGAGATAATAATTTTATTCCTACAATCTCGGCCCCTAAAGTAGGAAGAGGGGCGTGATTACCAGCAAAATATCTTACAGCATTAACAACGATAGCTGCATCCAAGGCAACTGCAAGAGTTCCTCCTATCGCTCGCCAATTATCAAGAGTACTTTCCCTTTCATGTTCATCAATATCATCCTGAGTTAAAGTATATACATGCCTAGGGGGGACAACCTTGCTGAATAGATAAGCTGGTAATTTATTAGCCGTAGTATACATTTGTTGCCCAATAAAAGTATTAATTGCTTCAGTAGCACCTACAAGGTGTCTATGCCCATCATAATAAAAATCATCAAGTCTCTTTCCAACTTTTTCACGACATTGCCTCAATCTCTGTCCAACATTTCTAATGTTCATTAAACACTAATAAAAACCCTGTTTAAAAGCATTACTATTACCAACTAGCCAATTATCTTCTTAGCAATGCTCAACATCTTTGATTCTTCATTCTTCCCGCACATTATCTGCATTCCAATTGGTATTTTATCCTTCCCTTCACTAACAAAACCCGCAGGAATCGAAACAGCA